>ENA-UONZ01000222-UONZ01000222.1-human-gut-metagenome-genome-assembly--contig:-C93old-NODE-222-length-103176-cov-72.574296_pt1 | contig 103176 bp, 94 predicted proteins | sample MGYA00242468_ERZ724015 | MGnify/ENA metagenome assembly ERZ724015
CGGGCTCAGAGGATAAGAGGCTTCGCGCTTAGCGGAGACTCGTTCCGTCGAGGCCGTTTCCGACGCACCTCCGGCGGCCCATTCTTTTCCGTCTTGCCGGAAAAGAATGGGGAGAAAAGGGGCGCTTGGTTACGGTTTGGTGCGTACTACGGGTACAATTCAGGCAAGCCCCAATGCTTAAGTCTCTACGAACACACATAGTCACCCTGCAGACGCTGTTGTACGCGCCGCCTGTTACGGAACTCCGAATTTGTGAGCAGTTGCCTTTGAATGGCTGCGATAAATCAGCCTTGCACTCAAAATTTGTAAAGCAGTACGGATTCGCCGGAGCCTCCCAAAGCCTCCCCTTGCCACGCTCTGCGCGGTAAGGGGAGGTGGCATTTGGGTCAGCAAATGACGGAGGGGATTTATTACAGATTTCAGAGTGCCCCGTAATATGCAGCGCTCGCATCCCCTCAGGCCCTTCGGGCCATTTCCCCCTGATAGGGGGAATCAGCCCCTTGGGCCCAAGGGGCGCCTTTGGAATACGCTAAATTCGGGAACGTTTTTTTGAATCAGGCTATGTTTTCACGCGGAAGCATGGTATACTGGTCACAGAAAAAGGGAGGAGTGTGCCTATGTCTATTTTATCGCAGCTGAACAGCCCGGCGATGTATGCCATCTGCGGCGGCATTGTCGCGTTTGTCGCGCTCATCTGCATCGTGTTCCTCATCCGCGCGTGGAGGGCTGGGCTTGCGCTTGGCATGGACCCGGTCAAATTAAAGCGCGTGGTCGTCTCCAGCGCGACGTTTTCGGCTCTGCCGAGCGTCGGCATTCTGCTGGGCGTCATCGCCCTGTCCGGCAGTCTCGGCACGCCATGGCCGTGGCTTCGCCTGTCCGTGATCGGCGCGCTCCACTATGAGACGCAGGTGGCGCAGGCGGCGGCCGAGCAGGTCGGCATGAAGAGTCTGTCTGCTGCCGAAATGACCCCGCAGGGCTTTGCGACCATTGCCCTGCTTATGAGCCTGTGCATCATCTGGGGCATCGTCCTGTCCATCTTCTTCAACAAGCGCTATACGCGGAAACTCTCGTCCGGTTCCGGCAGCGGAACAGGCGCGGCGGGCTTCGGTGATCTCGCCATGACGGCTATGTTCATCGGCCTTGTCAGCGCATACATCGGCAGCTATCTCGGCGGCTTTATTTCCTCGAATGGCCGGTTCACCTTCTCCGGGGACTGGACGCCGCTGCTGGTCGCGGCGGTGTCGGCAGGCGTGATGGCACTGTTTGTGTATCTGGCAGAGAAAAAGCACATCACATGGGTTGAAAATTTCTCAATCGCGGGCAGTATGCTCGCGGGCATGGCGGCAGCCGTGCTGGTCGGACTGATCTGAGGAGGAATGCAGGATGGAACAGAAACAGAAAGACGCCCTCTGGGCGCAGTACAGCAAGCAGACGCATGTGCTTGGCCGCGTATTAAGCATCCTGACCGTCGCGCTGCTGCTTGGCGCGCCGTTTGTGATTGGCGGCCTGCTTGGCGCGTATCCTGATCTCGGCGCAACGGCCCGGGGATTTTTATCCGTCGGCCTCGTGTGGACGGTCAGCAGCGTTGCGGAATTTCTGATCTACACGCCGATGCTCGGCGCGGGCGGCGGCTATCTCGCGTTTATCACCGGCAATCTCATCAACATGAAAATCCCCTGCGCGGTAAATGCCCGCGATCTGGCAGGTGTCAAGACGGGCACGGCGGAAAACGAGATCGTGTCTACACTCTCGATTGCCACATCATCGCTTGTAACCATTGTGATTCTGGCGCTCGGCGTGCTGGCGCTCCAGCCGCTGCAGCCGGTTCTGCAGAGTCCCGCGCTGCAGCCCGCGTTCGCAAACGTCGTCCCGGCCCTCTTCGGCGCGATGGCGTATCAGTATTACCGCAAGAATATCGTCGTAGCCATTGCGCCGCTGGCTGTCATGAGCGTTCTGTTCACGCTCGTGCCGGGGCTGATCTCGTCCACCAGCTTTATGATCATCCCCTCCGGGGCGCTTGCAATCGGCATCGCGTATACGATCTATAAAAAGAAAAAGGCCAGCAAGGAGGCGCAAGTATGAAATATCTGCTGCTGATCCCGGGCGTTTTGCTGCTGCTGATACTCATCGCGGTCGTCCGGACGCTGCTCAGCCAGAAAAAAACATCGGATTATAAGCCGCAGGAGGATGAACAGGAATCGCTGCGGCTGGCAAAAAAACTTTCCAAAATGATTCAGGTCGATACGACCTCCCATACTGGCGGCGACGACCCGGAAAAATTCCGCGCGTTCCATAAAACGCTTGCGGAGTTGTTTCCGCTGGTGTTCTCCAAGCTTGAAAAAACCGAAATCGACGGCAATCTGCTCTTTTACTGGAAGGGCCGGTCTTCGGAAAAACCCATTCTGCTCATGAGCCATCAGGACGTCGTTCCGGCGGAGGGCGAATGGAGCCATGCGCCGTTCTCCGGCGATATTGCGGACGGCAAGGTCTGGGGGCGCGGCGCTTCGGACACGAAATGCTCCGTCATGGCTTTCTTTGAGGCGGTCGAGCAGCTGCTGGCCGAGGGCTTCACGCCGCCCACGGACGTGTATCTGGCCTCATCCTGCACGGAAGAATGGGCAGGAGACGGCGCGCCGAAGCTGGTCGCCGAACTCAAGCGCCGCGGCGTCGAGTTGTTTTTGCTCTGCGATGAGGGCGGCGGCATTATCTCCGAGCCGATCGGCGGCATCCCCGGCAACTTTGCCATGGTCGGCGTATTTGAAAAGGGCAAGGCCGACGTAAAATTCACAGCAAAATCTACCGGCGGCCATGCCAGCGCGCCGGGAAAGCACACGCCCATCGCACGGCTTGCTGCATTTGTAAACGAGATTGAGACACGCAGCCCCTTCAAAAAGAAGCTTCTGCCGGAGGTCGCTGCCATGTTCCGAACGCTTTCCGGTTACGCGTCGTCGTTCGGCCTGCGGCTGCTGCTGGGCAATCTGTGGCTGTTCTCCCCGCTTTTAAAGGCCGTCCTCCCTGCCGTCAGCGCGCAGGCGGGCGCGATGCTGAAGACCACCATCGCCTTTACCACGCAGTCCGGCTCCGACGCGTACAATGTCATCCCGCAGGAGGCAACGCTGGGCGCCAACATGCGCTTTATCCCGCACCAGGGCGAGCAGGAGAGCCTCACGATCATCCAAAAGCTTGCTGAAAAGTATGGTCTTTCGACCGAAGTGCTCCACTCGAATGATTTTACGCCCCCGGTCGATATCCACGGCGAGGCGTTTACGCTCTTCACGCGCGTCATCGGCGAAACCTTCCCCGGTCTTGCCGCAAGCCCCTATGTTATGACCGGCGCGACCGACGCGCAGTTCTATCAACCCATCTGCAAAAGCTGCATCCGCTTCGCGCCCGTAATCTACGGCCCAGAGCAGATGAAGGGCATGCACGGTCTGAACGAGAACATTGAATATAACTGCCTGCCCGGCGCGGTGCGGTTCTATCAGAACCTCATCCGGGCGGAAAAATAGTCCCTGTCCCGGGCGCGCTGCGGCGCGTCCGGGAATCTATTTTTCCCGCTTGACGCACAGGGGGAAAGGCTCTATAATAGGGACGCTTTTGCGGCAAATGATACGAAAAAGAGGAACTGTCGGTATGGCAAGATCGCTCTCCGCCCGTGCGGGCAGTATTCAGATGACCGAAGGGTCGTTATATAAAAACATTCTGCTGTTCAGCGTTCCGCTCATCTTTTCGCAGCTTTTGCAGGTGCTGTTCAACATGGCGGACGTAGCTGTCGTCGGTAAATTTTCCAGCGCAACAGCGCTTGGCTCCGTCGGCTCAACGTCAACGCTCGTCACGCTGTTTACAGGCTTTCTGATTGGGCTTTCCAATGGCGTCAATGTCCGCGTAGCGCAGTATCTCGGCGCACGTCAGGAAGAAGACACGCGAAATTGCGTCCACACGGCGCTGATTTTGTGTACGCTGTCCGGCGTCGTGATCGCGGTTCTTTGCTTTTTCCTGGCCGCGCCGATGCTGGAACTGCTGAAGACGAAAGACGATCTGCTGCCCGGCGCAGTGCTCTATTTCCGCATTTACGCGCTCGGCATGCCGGCGCTCGGCATTTTCAACTTTGGCAACGCCGTCCTGAGCGCCAGCGGCGACACGAAGCGGCCCCTGGCCTATCTGACGGCGGCAGGCATCCTGAACGTCATCCTGAACCTGTTCTTCGTCATCGTCTGCAAAATGGCCGCCGACGGCGTGGCGCTGGCAAGCATCATTTCACAGTATCTGTCGGCAGTCCTCGTTCTTCTGCACATGACGCATCTGACGGACAGCTGCCGTGTGGAATGGAAGCTTCTGCGGCTGCACGGCGGCGAAGCGGGGCGCATTCTCGGCCTCGGCATCCCGGCAGGCATTCAGCATATGATCTTTGCGGTTGCAAATCTGTTCATTCAGGTCGGCATCAACTCGTTTGACTCAACCATCGTCTCCGGCAACTCCGCCGCAGTCAACGTGGACAACGTGATTTACAACGTCATGGCCGCGTTCTATACCGCCTGCTCGACCTTCATGGGCCAGAACTGGGGCGCGGGGAAAAAGGACCGGATGATGAAAAGCTATTACATCAGCCTCGGCTATTCGTTCGTGATCGCGGCGGTGCTGGGCGTGGCGTTTTTGCTCTGCGGCGAGCCGTTTTTGTATATCTTCACGAATGAGGCGGACGTCGTCGCCGCAGGCATGGAGCGGATGCGGATCATGTGCTTTTCCTACTGCGTCAGCGCCTTCATGGACTGTACCATCGCCGCCTGCCGCGGCATTGGCCGCAGCTTTGTGCCAACTGTCATCGTGATCATGGGCTCGTGCGTGTTCCGCGTGATCTGGGTTTATACGATCTTTGCGCACTTCCATACCATTCCGTCGCTGTACCTGCTCTACATTTTCTCCTGGACGATCACCGCAGCAGCGGAGATTCTCTATTTCATCCGCTGCTGCCGCCGTCTGCGCACGGCGCAGCCAGCGGTTTCCTGACCGGAATGCGAAAGCCCAATGTTTATTCCATATTGCCTGTAATACGAATTCGCCGAAAAGCGGCGCGGCCCATGTGGGCCGCGCCGCTTTTGTTTTTCCCTTATTTCCGGATCGACAGATCCAGCAGCGCGAGCGCTTCGCGCAGACTGGCATAGAAGCCTGCTGCCGTGCGCGGCAGGGGCTTGGATTCCTGATACCAGTCGCACTGCTCAAGTTCCGTGCTGCCGAGCGTCCGGGCAAGATTTCCGGCAAGACCCATCGCCTCGGCGTAGGGCAGGATGCGGTAAAAATACTGGCTGTCCTGTGCAAGCCGTGATTGCAGCTGGCTCTGCGTGACGCGCCGGAGGAATTTACGGTATCCGAGCGCCTGCGCGACGATCTCATCGCCAAAAGCCGTGCGTTTGCCGCCGTGGAGCGTCAGAACGCCGATCAGCACTTCACAGGCCACTACCAGCAGCACCGCAAGCAGTCCCTCGCCAAGCTGCGCCAGCATCAAAAGCGCAAGCGCGCAGACTGCCGCCAGCGCCACGACCGGCCGCTTGCCCTGATAATACGCCGAGGGCGCATACTGAACCACGCCGAACAACACGCCGCCGAGCACAAAAATCACGACCAGCAGCAGCCAGCGCACAAAGCCCGCCGGGAACAGCGGACTTGCCGCCTCCGCCGCAGCCAGCGCGCCGGCCAGAACGCCGAGCGCACGCATGATGAGCGGATTGCCGCTGTTTTTTTGATACAGCCGCTTCGTCCAATAGCGCCGCAGGACTTCGTCGGCTTTCTCCGCCGTGCGCTTGTACAAAAGACTCGCGCCCTCGCACACATCGCCCTGCGAAAAGAGCATCTGAAACAGCTTGACCTCTGCTGGGCGGCGTTCATTGCCCATATCAACGCGACGGCGCAGTGCCACGCGCGCGTTTTTGCCGCAGAAGATTGTTAAGTATCCAAGACTTGCCCAGTGGCATACGAGCATATTGAACTGAATCGGTCCGCCCGCCAGCAAAAACGGCATATCGCACGGCAGCGCGGCATCCGGCGGGAGCATGCGCGAGGCCACGCGCACCGGCGCACTGCGCAGCGACGAGAACCAATAGCCAAACGCCAGCGCAAGGAACAGCAGGATAAACGCCATGCCGACCCAGCTGAACGAAAGTGCGGTATACGCGCCGGAAAAATAGGCCTTGTCCAGCGTAAGGGTCATTTCCAGCGATTCATGATCCTTCAGTCCCGTCTCAATCACGCCCGTGATACGCGATTCGGAGATGTCCAAGTCGATATAGTCAGAGATCACATCGCCGTAATATCCGCTGGAAAAGGCCGGATAGCTTTCAAACGGCTTGGGAAGGGTGACGGTAAAGACATATTTGGAGATGGGATAGTCCCATTTTGCGCTCAAAAGCGGAAGCCGGAGCGTCTGCACGCCGTCCGCTTCGCTTGCAAGCCCAGAGATTGTATACATGACCGTAAATGAGCGTGTCCCGGTAAAGCCGTTCGCATCGCTCAGCACGAGTACGGGGCAATCGCCGTCGGTCTGCTTCTGCGCGTTATACCCCGCAACAGAGGCCTTCTTTGCGCCCGGGCTAAGTGGAAACCGCAACTGCGTCTGCGCGCCGCTGATCTCCAGCGTAAAACTCTGCGTGACCTGGCACGAACCGCTACCGGTCAGCGTGCAGTCTGTTTTCATTTCGGAAATAACGGGCTCTGCTGCACAGACGCCTGTGCAAAGCGCCAGCAGGCACACCAGCAGGAGCAGCAGCCGCTTCATACAATCACCTCTTGTGTTCATTTGCACTCAATTTACCACAAACGCGCCCATTTTGCAACCACGGCCCGAAAGCCGTTCTTTTTTATCCCGCTGCACTTGGCTGGAACATTGATTTTATGATACACTGTCAACAGAACGTTTTTGGGGAAAGGACGGATCTTATGACACTTCGTGACACCGCCGATCAGATCATCCGCGCAAGTCTTCGCGCCGTGCAGCCAGACGCTGCCGTAGCGCGTGCACTGCAAAGCTTTTCCTGCTCTGGGCGTGTCGTACTCATTGCCATCGGAAAGGCCGCGTGGGCCATGGCAAATGCGGCGTGGGCCGTGCTCGGCCCGCGCATCACGTCCGGCGCAGTCATCACCAAATACGACCACAGCCGCGGCCCTATCGGCCCGCTGCGCATCTTTGAGGCCGGACATCCGGTGCCGGACGAGGCCGGGCTCCGCGCCGCGCAGGCCGCGCTGGAACTGACGCGCGGCCTGCAGGAGGAGGACTGCGTGCTGTTTCTCATCTCCGGCGGCGGTTCGGCGCTGTTTGAGTCTCCGCTGGTGCCGCTTGCCGAGTTGGAGGATATCACCGGCCAGCTGCTGGCCTGCGGCGCAGATATCGTGGAGATCAACACGATCCGCAAGCGGCTGTCCGCCGTCAAGGGAGGGCGGTTCGCACTGCATTGCCGCCCGGCATCGGTCTTCTCGGTCGTACTGTCGGATATCATCGGCGACCCGCTCGACATGATCGCTTCCGGCCCTGCCGCGCCGGACAGCAGCACCTGCGCCGAAGCGCTGGCCATTGCGCAGAAATACGGGCTGCGCCTGTCTGACGGAGCACTGGCCTGTCTGCGGACGGAAACACCGAAAACACTGCCGAACGCTGTTTCCCGCGTGACTGGCAGCGTCCGTGCACTCTGCGATGCGGCGGAGCAGGCGGCGCAGGCGCTCGGCTACCGCTGCATCCGGCTGACGGATTGCCTGAACTGCGAGGCGCGGGAGGCAGGCCGCTTCCTCGCTGCCGTCGCACGGACGCACGCCTCGCCGTCTGAGCCGCTTGCATTCCTTGCCGGAGGTGAGACGGTCGTGCATCTGACCGGCGCCGGGCGCGGCGGGCGGAACCAGGAACTGGCGCTGGCCGCTGCGGAGGGGCTTACGGGACTTACGGAGGCCGCCGTTTTTTCCTTCGGCTCCGACGGAAGCGACGGCCCGACCGATGCCGCAGGCGGCTTCGTCGATCAGGACAGCTTTGCCGCGCTCCGCGCCGCCGGACTTGACCCCGCCGATGTTCTGCGGCGCAACGATGCCTATCCCGCGTTGGAGCGCATCGGCGGCCTCATCCGCACCGGCCCCACCGGCACAAATGTCAACGACCTCGCCATGCTCCTCCTGCCGCGCCGGAACTAAGCGTCCGAATTCCCTTGGAATGGGAGGCTTGCGTGCATGCTGTTCCCGTTTGTTTCTCATTCAAAACGCCCGGGCTTGCTGGAAGCCCGGGCGCTTGTGTTAGATTCCGCCTGCGATATAGTGTTTGCGTTTATTCTCCTCCACGCGGTCTTCAATGGCGTGGGAGGCCTTGTAATAGCCCTTGCGAATCTCGGCGGTAATAAATTTCACCAGCACGATCGTCAAGCAGACTGCCGGCATGATCGCCAGCAGTGTTCCCAGCAGCAGGTACAATGCCGCGTAGCTTTCCGCCATGCGCGCGGCGTTTTCCCAATAGGGGTAGATCACACCGTTTGTCGTCATGGCGCGCTTTCCGAACGCGCCCATCACGGAAATGAGGCTGGAGACAGAAAAGCGTCCGGTATTCTGGACGATTGCGCCGCTGCCGATGGGGAATTTCTCCGTCATAAGCTTTTTCGCAAAGCCCGAAACGGGGTCGGGCAGGACGATCTCATAGCAGTCGATGGGCAGTTCCGCCATGGCGTTCAGTGCGCTGTAACTCATATAGATCATGGCTGTGGACGTGCTCGAACCGCTTGTATCGCCCGAGGCTTCGTTCCCGGCAGCAAGGGCGGCGTTCGTCGCAAAATCGGACTCACTCTGCACGACGCCCGCGATGGGGAAAGTCCGCCCGTTGATCGTAACCTCCATTCCGGCTACGTCGCTGCTGCCGAAGAGGTTGAACGCCGTCTGCGCATCCAATACGACGCGGTCGGCCATGTAATCCTCGTCCGAGATATAGCCGCCGGACAGGAGTGTCAGCGGGTGGAACAGGAAATAGTTCCCGCCTGCGCCGACCGCCGTGACCGTCACGCTGCCGGGCGATTTGCCGGAGACGGACAGGCTCGTCCGGCCGCTGTAGGCATCGGTGTAGAGGCTGCCGCCCTCAGGCGCTTCCATGGAGTTCTGGACGAACTCGTTTTCAAGCGTCGCGCGGAACGAACGGATATCGTCAAGGGTTTTCGTCTCTGTGACAGGCATGAAGGCGGAGATCTGCGCAAAGCGGTCTTCGCCGCTTCCGCGCCAGACATCGGCAGCGGACTGCGTGACGAGCATGCCGCGCACATGGCCCAGCAGCACGAAGCAGACAATCGACAGAGCCGTCTGGATCAGGCACGCGATCAGGAGGGCCAGTTTCCCTCCGTGGAGTCTCGGCAGCCTGTGCCGCCGTTCAAACCGGCCGCGCTGCTTCATCCGTTATCCGCAAGCCGCACCTGCTTGCCGGCCTCCACGGGCTTGTTGCTGGTCGTGATGATGAAATCGCCCTGGCTGATGCCGGAAACGGCGGCGGACTTATCGTCGCGGGCCAGCTCCTGCACAGTGACGCGGGTGGCGATATAACGGCTGCCGAGCGGCGAGTTTTTCGACTGCAGGACATAGACGAATTTGCCGTTGGAGTCTTCACGCAGGCCCGAAAGCGGGATGAGCGCGTCATAATTGGCACTCTTCTGGCCGATGGAGAGCGTAACGTTCTGTCCGGCCTGAATGTCGCCCGTGAGCGTAAAGACGAGCGTGCGGCTGCCGGAGGACTGGGAATTCGTGATCTGGTCGAGCGTCGCAACCGCGTCGCCGCCCCAGAAGTTGACGAGTTCAGCGGTATCGCCGACCTTGACCTTCTTGGCCTGCTCACTCGTGACGTCAATTTTGACGGTAAAGCCCCGGTCGGTCACGTTGATGGTCGCAAGCGGCTGCTCCTCGCCGCCGATGGACTTGCCCGCAGAGGCGCTGATGGACGCGATGGTGCCGGATACGCTGGACTTGACCTCCAGCTCGTCGGCGTTCTCGCGGAGCTTTGCAACCTCCTCCTGCTTGCGCTCGATGGCCTTCTTGGACGCCTCCATGTCGATGGAGGACGAATCGCCGAGATTCTGTTTGAAAATCAGGTCTTCAAGGGTTTTTTTCGTAGATTTGACTGTTTCAGCTGCGGAAGACGCGCTGGTGAGTTTGTCCACTGCCGTCTGTTGATCGGTGATCTGCGTGTCAAGCGCCTCGCTCTGGTTTTCCAGAGATTCGATGGAGCGCTCATAATTGGAAACAATAGTTTCTGATGTACTTTTCGCCTTCTCCGCTTTTTTTATTTCATCATTGATCACAGCGACTTGCAGTTCATTCTGCATAGTGTACAATCCGCCTCTACGAGTTCCATTCCCATTTAATGCTCCGTAGTAGCATTCCATTAATGCAACATATGCTGAGTAATAGTCACTGTCGCTTGTTTTACTTGACCCAATTCTCGCAAGAAGCGCAGGCGTAGGTGAGCCGGGGACATAGCCCTTGAAGCATTCATCAATTATTCTGTAGTCTTTATCGCATTTTTCTACTAAATCCAAAAAAATACTATCCCACTGTGTCAGCTCTGAAACATACCTGATCTTTTGATTATCAATTTCTTTTCGGATACCTTCTGCATTAGATACCTCTGAATATACATCTGTTAACGTTTGCAGCAATTTTTCTTTTTCCGCTTGCTGTGTCTTTATAATTGCATCCTGCTCTGTTACGACCGCCTGTGCATCTGTATAATCTTTTTCGCCTTTGATCTTCGTAAGCTGATTGTCAAGCGTGGTCTTCGCCGTCTGAAGTTCCTTCAGCTTCGCTTCGGCTGCCGCCTTCTGCGTGGCAAGCTGCGAAGCGTCCATGGTGCTGTACTGACGGTAAATCGCAAGCGCTTCATTATAATCATCGCGTGCATTCTGCACGTCGCGGTTTTCCTGCGCCGCCGTGTTTCCGGCTTCGATCAGGCTCTTGTCGTAATTCTGCTGGAGCGTTTCCAGATCAGTCTCGGCCTGCTTCAGTTCATCCGAATCCTCCGCTTCCAGCACGAAGAGGGTATCGCCGACGTTGATCTCCTGGCCGGTCTTGACCAGCACGCTGGAAACCTTGCGGGTCTGCTTGATCGTGACGTTATAGACCTCGCTGGCCTCGACGGTACCCTGGCCGCGGATGCGGGCGTTGATCGCGCCGGAGGACACCTGCTGCGTGGCGACCTCTGGCAGCGAGGCGTTCATGATCGTTTTTGAGAAAAAGGTCAGCACCAGCAGCACGGCCAGCAGGATGATGGCCGCGGTTTTGACCCATTCGCGTTTTCTTACACCGTTTTCCATATCTCGTTTTCCCTTATCCTTTCACAGAGCCAGAATGTGCGATACCCTCCACCAGATATGCCTCGCCGTGCAAAAACAGCAGCAGACCGGGGATCATGTAAATGACAGCGGCGGCAAATGCAATGCCGATCTCACCCGCGTTGATGCTGGACAGGAACATCGAAAGCGGCTGCTTTTCAACGTCGTTGAGCAGGATCAGAGGCTGCTCAACCATGTTCCAGTTGTCGATGAACACAAGGATCGCAATAGAATAGAGGGCGCTCCGGCACTGCGGCAGGCAGATGTTCCAGAAGATGTGCCACTCGTTCGCGCCATCGATCTTGGCCGATTCAATGACGGCCATGGGGATGCGGCGCATGAATTTGGTGAGCAGAAACACCGAGAACGGCGCGAACGCGCCGGGCAGGAAGATCGCCCACCGGGTATTGAGCAGGTGCAGCCAGTCACTGACCAGATAGTTCGGCACCAGCGTGACCTGATACGGCATGAGCATCAGGATCACATAGAAGAAAAACAGACTGTCGCGCACCTTACCGCGCCAGCGCGTGAAGCCATAGGCCGCAATGGACGCGACCATCAGCTGTGCAAAGACGATCGGCGCGGTTAGAATCACCGAGTTCCAGAATTTCAGCAGATAATCCGGACTTTTGAGCAGGACCGTGAAATACTGCGTGAAGCTGACCTTGTCGGGGATAAACTTGAGATTGATGGTCTTGGAGATATAACTCTTGCCGTCGTTGGCGTTCTCGAAGACCTGACCGTAGCTGGCCGTGATCTCGCTCTGGGTCATGAACGAATTTGTAATCGTCAGAACCGTCGGCAGGAGAAACAGCAGCGCGAACACCGCGCAGAGCACAAAGCATGTCGCGCGGGAAAAATACCGCTTTTTCTTTCTCATCCCTCCACGTCCTTTCCGAAGATGTTCTCCACAAAGAACAGCAGCGCAATGAGAATGACAATGACGATCGCCAGCAGCACCGCCGCGGCGGAAAGCCGCTGATAGTCGGCGGAGTTGAACATGTTGTTCATGAAATGCTGCATCATGTAAAGCCCGTCATAGGGATAATTGCCGGTCAGAAGATAAATTTCCCGGAAGACCTTGAACGAGTTGATGATGGACAGGATCGTCACGAACAGCACCGTCGGGGACAGGTACCGGAGCTTGATGTGGAAGAACTGATACGCCGCCGACGCGCCCTCGACCTCCGCGACCTCGAGCAGCTCGCGCGGAATATTGCTGAGCGCGGCCATGAACAGGATCATGTTGTATCCGAGGTTTTTCCACAAAAACAGCACAACAATGACGACCATGCAGTAATCTGATTTCAGCCAGTCGATCTTGTCCGCGCCGAACACGGCCAGAAATTCGTTGACGACGCCGTTATAGTGGAACAGCACCTGCCAGATGAGGATGATGGACGCGATGGGCACCATCATGGGGCTGAGGAAAAACGTGCGGAACTCGCTCTTGAGCGGAATGCGCGCCTCGAGCATCAGCGCCAGTCCCAAAGACAGCACGACCGCCAGCGGCACGGAAAGGCCGGTAAACGTGAACGTATTCCTGACCGCGATCTTGAACGCGCCGTTCTGCCAGACGTTGATATAGTTTTTGAGGCCCGCGAAGCTGTGGTCGGTCAGACCCGCGGTGAAGGAATAGTAGACGACGATCAGGAACGGGATGATATAAAACGCCAGCATACCAAGAAAGCTTGGCCCGGAGAAGCACATCGACGCGAGAAAATCGCGCACTTTGTTATTCATCCGCGTCCAAAGCCCTTTCCCGGACGGCTTTGTTTCATATTTCCCGCGCGACCGGAGAGATAGCTTCTGCACGTTTTCGTGTCTCCTTTGCGTTGGAAAATGCTCATAACTCCCGACCGAATCTCAATCGGAATTTATCGGCATTTTCATTTCTGGGTGGGAAATCCGCATGTACTTACGCACTTGTTTGTAGGGGCCGATGCCCACATCGGCCCGCGCAGAATGCACTGTTTTTAACGGAAACCTTCGGCTAATTCGCAGCTTCCCAATGGGCCGATGTGGGCATCGGCCCCTACAAAAGCTGTTTCGCAGTTGCTTCCCCCTTGCCGCGTAAGGCGCGGCAAGGGGGAACTTTTATTGTTGTTTTACCGCTGCTCCTGCACATACAGGTTCACGCGGCTCTGGATCATGCTGGCAGTGGTCTGAACATCCTTGTCTCCGGCAAAGTAGGCGGCGACCTCATCGGTGATGATGTCGAGGATCTCCTGATCGTAGTCATAGACGCTGTGCGTGTTGTTGATCACGCCTAGGATCTGGTCAATATCCTCCTGCGTCAGCGCATAGACATCCTTATAGACCGTTTCGCCGTTTTCCATGGTCTCATAGCTGCCCCGGATGGCCTTGTCGGGCTCACCGTCGCCGTCCCAGTCAACCTGTTCGCCGTTTTCATCCAGCTGGTACTGCTCGGTCATGATGTCGGTCATTTCTGCGTCAAACGCGGCCTGACTGATGGGGAAGCCGTAATAGTAATTGTTCTCGTCTATCGTGTTCATCTTTTTGATGATCGAGCAGACGAAGTCCCACGCGGCGTCGGGGTATTTCGTGACGGAGGAAATGGCCATCGGCATCTGAAGCTCGAACGAGCTGCCGGAGCCGTCCTCGGTCGGATAGCCGGTAAAGGTGATCTTGTCGCGGATCGCGTAGACGTTCCAGATATAGGAGTCAAAGCTGTACATCCCGGTCGTCGACATGAGCTGCTTGCCGTTCGTGATGCGGGTCGCGTCAGATTCCCACATCGCGTCGTCAACGGCAATATCGGCGGAGGAAGCATAGGCAATCGCGCCGTCACCGTCACTGGTTTCTGCCGGGAAGGAATTGCAGAAGGCCAGCAGCTGCTGGAACGCCTCGGAGTCAAACTCGCACTTGCCCGTCGTCCAGTCGACGAAAGCAGACAGGTTGCGGGACAGGCAGTTCGACAGAGCCGTGTTCTTCGTCCAGCCGTCAGAGAAGACCGTTGCGCCCTCCTGCAGCTGCGTCATGGCGTCCTGCACGGCGGCAACGTTCCACGTGTCGTACTGGCTTGCGATGGAGCTCAGCGCGTAGGCCGTCTGCACGGAGAAGCTGGTGGGCAGCTCATAGAGCTTGCCGTCCTTTTCCAGCGCACTCATGACCTGTGGGACAAAATAGTCGCGGCTCAGGCCGTTTCCGCCGTCCATGAAGGTATTGAGGTCGGCGATGACGCCCTTGGCGGCATACTTATCGATTGGCAGATTGCTGGTCAGGAAGATATCCGGCACGCTGCCGCTGATGATCTCGGTGGTGAGCTTGGTGACGCCGGCGTTGTAATCGTCGTCGGTCGCGTACTCGCTGTAGTCGACGACATTGATGCGGTACTCGTCGTTCGTCTTGTTGTATTCGACGATCATGCTGCGCAGGTTCCAGTCGAGATACATGCACGCGAGCGTCAGAACCTTCTTTTCCTTGATCTCAGACGCGTCCACACGGTGCAGGACGATCAGCTGATAGGTCGTGGGGTCGGTGCTCCAGTCCTGCATGAGGGCGGCCACGCGGCTGTCGGAGAGCATGGCATAGCCCGACATATTGTTGGTGTCAACGTCGCAGGCCAGCCAGTCGACGAGCTTCTCCTTCGTGTCCGTTTTGGCGGCATAGCCATAGATGTTATTATTGTAGGTGTAGTAGAAGTCATAGGCATCGTCGCCCGGGAGGATGCTCCCCACGTTGGACGGCAGCTTGACCTTCTCGCCCCAGTCCTTCGTTTCCAGATCGATGGGGACGAAGTACTGGCCGTTTTCATCGGCGGCATTCACGTCGTCCGTGTAATTGTACCACATAACGCCAACCTGCTGTGCGTTCAGCCGGCACAGACTACCGTTATACTGGCTGCCGTCGAGCTTGAACTGCACGTTGCCCTCTGCATCGAGGACGTAAATATTATTATAGTCGCTGACGTAGAGATTGCCGGCGGCATCGACGGCGAAGGAGCTGAGGTTGCCGCTCATGCCGTCCTCGTTGTCCTCGTTGTTCGTGTCGGAAAGGTCGAGGCTGGCGATCGTGCTGCCGTCGGCAGCGATGTGCATCAAATACGAGCCGTTGATATCCGTGGAGGGGTAGTTCCACTTGCTGTCCGTGTTGGGGTCAAAATCGTCGGGCAGCTCATACTGCGTCGCATAGACGTTTACAAGCATCCAGAGCGTTCCGTCGTCCGAGCCGATCATGTTGTAGCAGTTGACGCTGCCCTCCGCTCCCTCCGGAACCTCCGGCAGCTGCAGGTTGGAAAGCTCTGTGCATATGCCGGTATCCGGGTCAATGGTCAGAACGCCCAAGCGGGAGTCGTAATACGACCAGGTTTCGCCCGTGTCGGGGTCAGTGTTGGTGATTTCTTCCCCCTGCATGCTGGCCGTCAGATAGAGCGTGGTGCCGGCGGCGCAGATCTGGTTGACGTACTGCACGCCGTCCGGAACGGCAAGGTCGAAATAATCCGCCTTATAGGCGTATTTTGCCGTTGTCTGGGAGGGCTTGGTCTGGTCGATCAGAGAATTGCCCGGATCGGTCTTGCCGGGGTCCTTCGTCTCGTCCTTCGAGCAGCCCGCAAACAAGCCCACGATCATCAGCGCCGCAAGCAGCAGCGCAAGCATCCGTTTTGTTTTCATGTAATACTCCTTTTCATTCATGCCCAATGTCCATAATCTATATCTTGTGCTGACGCACGGTACAGGCGGCCTACCTTGCCGTCTGTATCATACCAAAACAAAGACGTAAAAAAAAGACCGGCGTTGCATTTTTCATATTTTTTTAAGAACTGACTTTGCCGCCCGGCAAAGCCTCCCCTTGTCATGCCCCGCATGATAAGGGGAGGTGGCATTTGCGTCAGCAAATGACGGAGGGGATTTGCTGCAAATTACAGAGGCTCTGGAATTTGCTACGTTCGAATCCCCTCAGCCCCTTCGGGCCAGCTCCCCTTGTGCCCAAGGGGAGCCTTGGTGCGGGCAAACCTTGCCGGGTTTTTTGTAACTGCCGCTTTACTCCGACGGCATTGTCTCTGTCTGGATGGGCAGGATGACCTCCGCCGTGAATTTTCCATTTTCCGTATACCGCCGGAAGCCGCCCGCCATTTGCGTCATGATCTTCGTGCAGGTGCGCAGGCCGATCTTGTTGGACTCGATGCGCCCGGAAGCGGGATTCACGCTGTTGGACAGGCAGATATGCAGCGCACCGTCTTCGATCAGCGCTGCAATGGCAACGGGCTTAGCCGGGTCTGCGTACTTTCGGATGTTGTCGAAGAGATTATCGAGCACCCGCTTCAGATACATCACGTCAGCCTCGATCTGCACCTCCTGCTGCGGCAGCAGCAGCTGCACCGTGAAGCCCTGCTGCTGCAGCTGGACGCGGCTCTCACCCAGAAGCTGCTCGAGAAGCAGCCGCGCGTCATAGGACTCCATCTGCATGGGCAGTTCCTTACAGCCAAACAGCAGCGAATACCGGAACAGTTCGTCTGTCAGCGTCTTCAGCTGCTCGGCCTTTCCGTAGGCAGCGTCCAGAAAGCTTTGCAGTTCTTCTTCCGATCGATACTGTCCGTTTTTTGCCAGATCAAGGTAGCCGAGCAGCGCCGTGAGCGGATTGCGGATATCGTGCGACATGGCGGTGATGAGGTCGCTGTTCTGCTGAAGGGCGCGCTGCTCCTCGCTGGTCTTGCGCAGGAGCGACAGGCGCATCTGCTCGACGCTGGCTGTGAGCTGTGAGATCTCGTCGCGGCCCTTCGGCTCCAGCTGCAAGTAGAGATTGCCCGCGCCGATGGACTGCACCTCCTGCGAGATGGCGACAACCCTGCGCGCGACGCGGCGGTTATACGCCAGCAGCGTCAGCGCCAGAACCGCGCAGCCCAGCAGCAGCGAAACGATCCACAACAGATCGTAGAGCCCGGAATCGGAGTTGTCATAGATCACAGCGTAAAACGTGCCGTCGCGGAACACGATGGGATAGACGACGCTGGCCGTCTGCTCCTTGAGCGAATACGCATCGACTGCCGCGGTGTCCGCGCCCCACCAGCCGATCTCAAAGATCTGCCGCTGATCATGATACAGCATGATATAATAGTCTTTTTTCGTCTCGCCCCAGCGGGCCAGCATATCCGTGTCGCGCGTGGAAACGCCGTTCTGCCGCACAAAGGACTGAAACTCCTGCGCGGCTTTGTTCGTGCGCTTTAAAATGGCCTTCTCGCTCATATACTGGCGCTCGATGATCTGCTCTCCCATAAAATCCGCCAGCAGGCAGACGCACACGCCCAGCACCAGCCCCAGCAGCAGCACGAACAGCGGCTTGACGCTCAGCGAGACAAATCGCTTCTTCTTTTCAGTCAATCTGATAGCCCTTTCCCCAGACGGTGCGGATCAGGCGCGGATTCGCCGGATCCTCCTCCAACTTCTTGCGCAGGTTCACGATATGCACCATCACAGTATTGTTTGACGCCGGCATATACGTCTCGTGCCAGACCGTCTCGTAGATCGTGCGCACCGGCACGACGCGGCCCCGGTTCTCCGCCAGACAGTGGAGAATGGAAAACTCCGTCTCCGTCAGCTCCAGCGGCTGGCCGTTTACCAGTACGCGGCGGTTTTCCTCGTCGAGCACGATGCCGGGCCGGAGCGTCCGCCCGCTCGATTTGCTCTTATACACCCGGTAGCGCCGCAGCAGCGACTCGACCTTCATCATCAGCTCCGCGTGCGAAAACGGCTTGGCGAGAAAATCGTCGCCGCCGGAATCATACGCGCGGCGCTTGTCGCCCTCCTGCGTTTTCGCGGTCAAAAACAGAACCGGGGCCGTGGAATACGACCGGATACGGCTGCACGCATCATAGCCGCCCAGCTCCGGCATCATAATGTCCATTAAAATGAGATCAAGCTCCGGGTGCTGCCGAACCTGCTCGACTGCCTCCGCGCCTGTCGCGGCCTCCAACACGGTATAGCCGCCTGTCTCCAGCAGGATCCGGCAGATACGCCGGATATCCGGCTCATCGTCCACCACCAGAATGCGGATCGCCTCTTCCATGGCTGCTCCCTCCTTTTTGTGGCGCTATTATATCATACTTCCGCAAGCTTCCGGGCAGAATTAAGAATTTTTAAGACATTTTTTCTTCCGCGCACCAAAACCGCGTGACGAAACCGGGAAAGCGTGCTATACTATAATAACTTGGGTGCGGATGCAGCTGGGAGGGGCAGGACTCTGCCAGCCGCATCCCAATTTTCGCAAAACGATCCCACCCGACCGTGGCCAACAGCCCTTAGGAACTGCAAATGGATCTTTTATATACCGACAATCGAATCGTTGTCTGTCTCAAGCCTGCGGGCGTTTTGTCCACTGATGAGCCGGGCGGTATGCCGGAACTGCTGCGCCGGGCGCTGGGAGAAAGCGAAACCGGCTGCGTGCGCGTCGTGCACCGGCTTGACCGGCCTGTGGGCGGCGTGATGGTCTACGCCCGGTCGCGCATGGCCGACAGCATTCTGTCACGGCAGGTACAGGAGCATGAATTTGAAAAGGACTATCTCGCCGTATTGGAGGGAATTCCGGACGCGCCGGAGGGCGTTCTTGCCGATCTTCTTGCGCGCGACGCGGCAGCAAAACGCACCTTCGTCACGCACACCCCCGGCCCGGACGCGCGGCATGCCCGGCTTTCATATCGGGTGCTTGCCGTGAAAGATGGGCGCGCGCTTGTGCGCATCCGGCTGGAAACAGGACGGACACACCAGATCCGCGCGCAGTTTTCTTCCCGCGGCCTGCCGCTCTGCGGCGACCGGAAATACGGCGCGAAAGCCGATGGCCCGCTCGGCCTGTGGTCCTATCAAATTGCTTTTTTCCACCCGCAGACGAATGAACACCTCGTCTTTACGCATGACCCGCCGCAGACCGAACCGTGGCTTGCGTTTTTCGACACCCTGAAAGAAAAATAGGAGGGCACCATCCCCATGGCAGCAACAAAAGCAAATTCGATCGTGATGACCGAGGGCAGGCCCCTGCCGCAGATCATCCGCTTTTCCGTTCCGCTGGCGCTGACCGGCATTTTACAGCTGCTGTTCAACGCTGCCGATGTCATTGTCGTCGGAAAATTTGACAGCAGCACGGCCCTTGCCGCCGTCGGCGCGACGACATCGCTCATCAACCTGCTCATCGGCGCGTTTATCGGCATTTCCGTCGGCGTCAATATCCTTGTCGCCCGCTATCTCGGCTGCCGGGACGACGAGCGTGTCTCCCGCTCCGTGCATACCTCGGTCGTGCTGGGTCTGGGGCTTGGCGTCGTGGTCTTCCTGCTGGGCTTTTTCCTGGCCAGTCCCCTGCTGCGCCTGATGGATACGCCGGAGGACGTTCTGCCCCTGTCCGACCGGTATCTGCAGATTTACTTTATCGGCGTACCCGCGTCGCTTCTTTACAACTTCTGCGCAGCGGTACTGCGGGCCTTCGGCGACACGAAAAAGCCGTTTTTCTTTCTGTCCATCTCCGGCACAGTCAATGTACTGCTGAATCTGTTTTTCGTAGTCGTCTGCCGGCTCGGCGTGGCGGGCGTTGCGATTGCGACGGTCGTCTCACAGTATCTTGCGCTGGCGCTCGTGCTCATCTGCCTGATGCGGCTGGAGGGCTGCGCGCAGCTGGAACTCAAAAAACTCCGCTTTTACCCGGACGAGGCCCTGCGCATGATCCAGATCGGCCTGCCTGCAGGTCTTCAGTCCGTCATTTTCAACATTTCCAATGTCATGATCCAGTCCTCGATCAACTCCTTTGGCGCGGACGTGGTTGCGGCGAACACGGCGGCAGGCAATCTCGACTCGTTCATTTATACGGCCTGCAACTCCGTTTATCACGCCTCCATGACCTTTACCAGCCAAAATCTCGGTGCGGGCAGGCCGGAGCGCATCAAACCCGTCTACCGCGACTGCATCCTGACGGTTCTGCTCATCGGCGTGCCGATGTGTGCGCTTCTGTACTTCTTCGGACAGCCGCTTCTCGGCATTTATATTGCGAAGGACGATCCGGCCTATGCCTCCGTCATCGCCAGCGGCATGGTGCGCGTAACGTATATGGGCATGACGTATTTCGTCTGCGGCATCATGGAGACGTGCTGCGGCATGGTGCGCGGACTCGGCCGAAGCTGGATGCCGATGGTCGTGACGATCTTCGGTGCGTGCGTACTGCGCATCATCTGGATCTACACGATCTTCCAGACGCACCACACGCTTGACGTTTTGTATCTGTCCTACCCTGTCAGCTGGGTCGTGACAAGCGCGGTGCATGTGCTCTGCTTTATTCTGATCTATCGCCGCATGATGGCGCGGTGGAACGCGCATAAGGAGGAAGAAAATGCGAGTTATTGACATTGAAGACGTTGTCTACGCCATGCGGAACCAGACACAATTCGTCCTGCGCTGTGAGGAAGTCTTTCATGACAAGATCAGCTCCGCCGCCGCCGCAATTCTGAGCGCGCAGCCGCGCAAGCCCTTCGTCTGCCTGACCGGCCCCTCCGGCTCCGGCAAGACGACGACAGCAATGCGCCTGCAGGCGTATCTGAAAAATCTGGGCGTCAAGGTCTGCCTTTTGAGCATGGACAATTTTTTCCTGCCGCTTTCCGAACGTCCAAAGGACTTAACCGACTGGGAATCGCCCCTGTGCGTCAACCGGGAACTGCTGCTTGACACCATCGACCGGCTCTCAAACGGCGAGACGGTGCAGGTGCCGTGGTACGACTTTCCCAACAACCGCACCGGCGGCTATACCCCCATGCAGGGCAGCCGCGAGGCCGTTATCATTGCCGAGGGTATCCACATGCTCAATCCCCTGCTCTTCGACCCCATCCGCGACCGCGCCACCGGCATTTATGTCGCGCCCAGAACGCGCATTATTACCCCCGGTGACCGCATCATCCACCCCGAGCAGGTGCGCGTGGCGCGCCGCATGATCCGCAATTATCAGGGCCGCGGCAACTCTTTGCGTGATACCATCGTCCGCGCTGAGTCTGTCAATGCGGGCGAGCAGAAATATATCGCGCCCAACAAACCCAACGCCTCCGTCCACATCGACTCGTTCCATGATTATGAACTGTGCATTCTGGCAAAATACCTGCGTCAGATCCCACAGTTCGCATCCGATCTGGACGACGCATTCATTGAAGAACACGGCCTGACCGTCCTGATGGACGTGGTGCGGAGCCTGCCGCCGCTCGACACGCCGTATGTTCCGCGTGACTCCATCGTGCGCGAGTTCGTCGGCGGGAGCATCTTCCAATACTGATTCAAAGGAGAACACAATATGACAGTCGTTGAACGCTTTTTGAAGCTGGTTTCCTATCCCACGACCTCGGACGAAGCGTCCGAGACGTGCCCGTCCACCGCGCGGCAGTTCACGCTTGCACAGGAACTTGTCCGCCAGATGCAGGACATGGGCATTGCAGACGCACACGTCGATCAGGACGGCTACGTCTACGGCACCGTGCCGGCGAACTGTGACAAAAAAATCCCCGTCTATGGCCTCATCGCCCACATGGACACCTCGCCCGACGCGCCCGGCGAGAACATCCGCGCACGCATCACAGAGCCTTACGACGGCGGCGATATTGTCCTGAACGAAGAGAAGCACATTATGCTTTCTCCGAAGGAATACCCGCAGCTGAAAAACTCTGTCGGCAAGCGCCTGATCGTCACCGACGGCACGACGCTGCTCGGCGCAGACGATAAGGCGGGCGTGGCGGAAATCCTGTCCGCCGCACAGCTGCTGCTTACATCCGAAAAGCCGCATGGAACCGTCAAACTCGCCTTTACGCCCGACGAGGAGATCGGCCGCGGTGCCGACCGGTTTGATGTGGCGGGCTTCGGCGCAGACTACGCTTACACCGTTGACGGCGGCACGCTCGGCGAACTGGAATACGAAAACTTCAATGCCGCCAGTGCGAAAATCGAACTTCGCGGCAAGTCCATCCACCCCGGCTCCGCAAAAGGTCAGATGGTCAACGCCGCACTTGTCGCCATGGAACTGCACGGTTTGCTTCCGGCGCTCGAAACGCCGTTTTACACCGAAAACTATGAGGGTTTCTATCATCTTGTCGCCATGCGCGGCGAGACGGAGCAGGCAGAACTGCAGTACATCATCCGCGACCACGACCGCACGAAATTTGAAGCGCGCAAGGCTGTCATGGAAAAGGCCTGCGCAGAGATCAACCGCCGCTACGGCGCAGGCACCGCAGCGCTTACGCTGCGCGACAGCTATTACAATATGAAGGAAAAGATCGCCCCGTGCATGTTCCTGATTGAAAATGCAAAAAAAGCGATGGAATCCCTCGGCGTCACGCCGAAGGTTGTCCCCATCCGCGGCGGCACGGACGGCGCACGTCTGTCTTTTGAGGGCCTTCCCTGCCCGAACCTGTGCACCGGCGGCGAGAACTTCCACGGCCGCTTTGAGTACGTCCCCGCAGACGACATGGAGACAATCACAAATCTGCTGGCCCAGCTGATGTGGCAGCTTGCCGAATGATCTGCAAACAGAAAAAATCCGCCCTACGGCGGATTTTTTTATTCAGTAATCATGTCTGCATCCGCCATCAGAACCGTATTGTTCAAAAATTTCAACGATTTCTTCAATCCGTTGAAAACAGGCAGCGTCATTCATGTTTGGCTCATCCAGCGCAGCACGAATCTGGCAAAGCATTTGATAGCATCTCGACTGTATGATTTCTGCAGCCTGCTCCGGAGTCAGCAGTTTTTCGGAAACAAAGCATTCCGCCAAAAGTCTTTTTTCAAGTTGCCCCAGCAGTTGTTCACAGACTAACCGTTCCATCTCTGTCACGTCCTTTATTGTTTATTTTTCTTTTGCACTATTATAGTGCAATAATACTAAATAAATAGCATAAAATCAACACCATCTGCACGAAAACAGTGCAAGGGTGGTGTTGGTACGGATTTAGAATATAGTAAAGTCGTTGGTGCGGCAATCCGGGCCGCGCGGCTTGCACAGGGTCTGACGCAGGAACAGCTTGCGGCAAAAGCACAGCTTGCAGGCTGCGATCTGACCCGCAGTGCTCTGGCAAAAATCGAATGCGGCCAGCGCAGCATTTATCCAGATGAATTGAAGGCGCTTCATGAGGCGCTGCATATCCCTTACGAGTCCCTGCTGCAATGATAGCTGCAGGGACTTGTTCTTTCGCAGAATCGCTTAAGCAACCGCTGATTAGAGTTCCCCGATAAATTCCAGCACGCATTCGCGTAGACGGGCAATGCCCTCCGGCAGATGGCCGCCGGGGCGCAGGCCCATGCCGAGTTCGCGGCTGACAGCAGGACTGACAGGCAGGGTCTTCACGCCGCTCAGCTTGCCGCGGATCATCATTTCGGCCATCATGGAAATTCCAAGCCCCTTGCCGACCATACGGATGACCGTCTCGTCGTCAACATGGCAGGGGCGGATAACGGGTTTCACACCATATTTCCGGAATGCCGCACCTACGTCAATGTCGAACCGGCCGTAGGGCATCAGAAAATCCCGGCCCTCGAATTCTGTGATCGGGAACGTCTCGCGGCCGTCTGTGGGATAGTCCGCCGGTAAAATGGCGTACATCGCGTCGTTGTGCAGCGGCATCCAGTCGCAGGCAAAGTCGCTCTGCCGTGCAGCGAAGATCACGTCCGTGCGCCATGCCTCGAGCAGTTCAAACGGCTCGAGTTCATGGTCAACCGTCCGCAGGTCAACGTCGATATGCGGGCAGGCGCGCCGGAACCGGTAGAGGATCTCCGGCATCCAGCGCATGGCGATACTGGCGTAGGCCGCGACGCGGATGGTCTGCGCCGATTTTTCCGTGATCGCGGAGATCTGGTTTTCCAGCCGCGCATTCGCGCGCAGAAACTCGCGGATGGCGGGCATGAGCGCCTTGCCTTCCTCGGTCAGCGCAATGCCGCTATGGTCGCGCTGCACAAGCGTCATGCCGATCTCCCGTTCCAGACTGTCAACCAGATGCGTCAGCCCCGACTGCGTATAGCCGACGACCTCCGCTGCCTTGGAAAGACTGCCGAGATCAACAGCTGTCATTAAAATTTCGAGTTTCTTGCTGTCCATGCTTCATTCCTTCCTCATATCATCCGCTTCGCGTTCTGCACAACGGCGCAGTCTGCAACTACGCAAAAGCCCGTCATTCCTGAAAAACGAACCCCCGCCTGCCGTCATTTTTGCGGCCAGCGGGGCGTTTTTTATCCGTTCAAGCCTTCTGCGGCTCCATTGCGTCCGCAAGGGTGTCGGTGATGGCGGCGCGGAAGAGGCTGCCAGCGTTGTCGTGGACGATGTTCAGGGCTGGGGCCGTATGGTTCAGTTCGATCTTGCTGTCCATGTAGAGGTCGAGGTCGAGCATGAACACGCGTTCTTCCGTTGTCTCGCGGGTACGGTTGTTGACCTTGCGCAGCAGACCCGGGCCGGATTTGACGTTGGCTTTCGCGCCGCCGGGCATCTGGACAGTCGCGGTCAGTTCGTTTTTCATGAACGCCTGCTCCTGCGCGTCCTCGTCGCCCATGAGGCCCAAAAATCCCGGCGTGATAAGTTCCTTCCAGAGGCAGTCCTCCAGTCCGAGCGGCGCTCGGCGGAATGCGTTGACATACCGCAGACCCACGCGGGTGAACCACGAGGGATGATATGTCTCGATAAACACGGCGAGAATGCGGTCGAGCCGCTGGGCAAATTCCTCCCAGCGGGTATAGCCGTAGGTGGAAAGGGCGATAAAGCCCTTGGTGAGACTGATTTTCCACTGCCCCTCGGCAGAGACGAACTGATAGTTGTTGACCGTTCCCTGCGGAACAGGCTTGCCGTTCACCATCTGCGGCGGCAGCTGCTCGATCTTCTTTTCATACTGCGGATATTCCCGGCGGATGCGCTCCTGAAACGCGGCAGGTTCGCTTGCGTCGATGGACAGGATCTCCGGGAAACGAAGCTGACAGATCACCTCGACCAGCTGGCGCTTGGCGTAGATCATTCGTTCTTCATTGGAAAACATGGTTCGCACACCTTTCGTTGCTTTTCTTATATCATACTATATTTATCTGAAAATGCAAGATACTTGGCAAATCCGGCGTTTGGTGGTATACTGATTTTGTATCTCAATTCAGGAGGTTCCGGTATGGATTTTTTGCGGCTTCTCGCGGCGGGACACTGCGGAGCGCTGGACACGTTTTTTTCTAGCCTGACCTATTTCGGCTCGGAGATCGCGTTCATGGCGGCGGCACTGCTGATCTTCTGGTGCGTTGACAAGCGGCAGGGCTATTATGTCTTTCTGGTCGGTGCGCTCGGTACGATCTGCAACCAGTTTCTGAAGCTGGCCTTCCGCATTCCGCGCCCGTGGGTGCTCGACCCGGACTTTCAGATCGTCGAAGCCGCCCGCGCGGACGCGACGGGCTATTCCTTCCCCTCTGGCCATACGCAGAACATCGTCGGCACGACGGCCTCGATCTTTGCGAGCCGGAAGGAAGCATGGGTGCGCATCGTCTGCGTCGTGTTGATGCTTCTGGTGCCGTTTTCGCGGATGTACCTGGGCGTTCACACGCCGCTGGACGTCGGCGTGGCCTTCCTGACGGCGCTGGCGCTGGCTGCGGCGCTCTATCCGGCGTTCCGGACGGAGGCTGCTGCGAAAAAGACAGTGCCATGGCTCCTGCTCGGTGCGGCAGCGCTGTGCGGCGGATATCTGGTCTATGCCTCGTCCCTCGCCCGATGCGACTGGCCGGCGGGCAGCGAGGACCTTTCCAATATCACGCACGGCCTCAAAAACGCGTATACCATGCTGGGTGCGCTGCTGGGCTTTTTGATTGTATACATCGCCGATGAGAAAAAGCTGCATTTTGACGTCCGTGCGCCGTTCTGGGGACAGGTTTTAAAGCTGGTACTCGGCCTTGCGCTGCTCCTTGGCATCAAGGCAGGGCTGAAGCCGGTGCTGGCTGCCCTGTTTGCAGGGTCGCAGGCAGAAAGCTTTGTACGGTATTTTCTGATTGTTTTGTTCGCGGGCATTATCTGGCCGCTTACATTCCCGTTTTTCGCAAAACTCGGAAAGAAGGGCAAAGCGGCATGACGGCAGTCTGGATTATTCTGGCCGTTCTGCTGGCGGTCGTGCTTCTGGCGCTGGGCCTGTTTCTGTTTGCCTGCCGCCGCAGGCCCGCCCCGGATTTTACAATGCCTGCGGTCATTGCCAAATGGGGCCGTGCAGAGCAGACGGAGGAGATTTTCGCGGGCACCGCACTGATGCAGGACGCGGAGGATATCTTTTTGCCGTCCTATGACGGTCTGCGCCTACACGGTCAGCTATTGCAGCAGCCCAGCGCAAAGGGCACGATTCTCCTGTTCCATGGTTATCGCTCAAGCTGGATCATCGATTTTTCCATCGTTCTGCCCTACTATTATTCACTCGGATATAATTTGCTCGCCGTTGACGAACGCGCGCACGGCCAGTCGGAGGGCGTATATATCACCTTCGGCGTCCATGAGCGCCGGGACGTCGTAACATGGGCGCAATACGCGGCCATGCACTTTGGCCCGGATCATCCGCTGTTTCTTGGCGGGCTCTCCATGGGCGCAACGACCGTTCTGCTGGCGTCCGCGCTGGAACTTCCGCCGTCTGTCCGGGGTGTGATTGCCGACTGCGGGTTCTCTTCGCCGGACGCGATCATGAAAAGCGTCCTGCACGCGCATGTAAAATGGCTCCCGGCGGGGCCGCTGCTGGCGCTGATGGATGTCTGCACGCGCGCGTTCGCCGGCTTTTCCATCCGGGAGGCCTCCACGCTGGACGCGGTATCTCAAACAAAGCTTCCCATTCTGTTTCTCCACGGCACGGCGGACACCTTCGTCCCCTGCTCCATGTCGCAGGCTGCCTATGACGCCTGCACATCTGAAAAACAGCTGATTCTGGTTGACGGAGCAAAGCATGGCTACAGCTATCTGGTTGACCGCCCGCGCGTACAGGCGGCGCTTGCAGACTTTCTGGAAAAATACACATCCAAGGAGGCTATCCAATGAGACAACAGCATGAGATCACCACTTCCGGCCCGCTGCTTGGCAGCGACGGCAATCTGCTTGAGCCCGGCTGGGCGCGTTCCCTGCTCCCGGTCTATCGCCGCGCGGACATCAAGGCCAGCGCCATGCGCATCAAAGAATGGGATTATTATCTCATCACCGATGGCCATATCGGTCTGGCGCTGACCATCGCGGACAACGGCTATATGGGCCTTGACTCCGTTTCCTTTCTGGATTTCGACGGCAAATGGGAAAAAACGACGAGCCGTATGCGGGCGCTGCCGCTCGGCCGGACGCAGCTGCCGGAATCGAGCGCGGAGGGCGCGTCGGAAATTTCAAAGGGCGGCTATGCGCTGGCCTTCTATCACGAGGACGGGGCGCGGATGCTCTCGTTCCACATGGACAAATTCCTGGGCAAGGAGCCCATCGAGGGCATCGTCAAGCTCACCGACGAGCCGGACGAGAGCATGGTTATCGCCACGCCCTTCGATAAGCCCGGCCATTTCTACTACAACCAGAAGATCAACTGCATGCGCGCCGAAGGCTGGATCGAACTGGGCAGCCGCCGGTATGAATTGACAAAGGATAAATTTTTCGCGGTACTCGACTGGGGACGCGGCGTGTGGACGTATCACAACACCTGGTACTGGGGAAGCGCCTCGGGCGAACTCGACGGTGTCCCCTTCGGCTGGAACATCGGCTATGGCTTCGGCGACACCAGCGCCGCGACGGAGAACGTGCTGTTCTACGACGGAAAGATTCACAAGCTGGGTGAGGTCAAGTTTGAGATTCCCATGGATGAAGACGGGTTTGAGGACTTCATGAAGCCCTGGGTCTTCACGAGCGACGACAACCGGTTCTATATGAATTTTACGCCGGTGCTCGACCGCAGCGCGTTCATGAGCGCAGGCGTCGTGCTGTCCGACCAGCATCAGGTCTTTGGCCATTTTACGGGCCGCATCACGCTCGACGACGGAACAGTCCTGCCCGTGCGCGACTTCTTCGGCTTTGCCGAGAAGGTCGAAAACAAATGGTAAACGCATGCTGACCTACGATCTGCGCTCCGGCGGCCAGCCGAAATATTACCGGCTCTACACCTGCATCCGAGAGGATATCCTGCGGGCAGAGCTCTTGCCGGGGCAGAAGCTGCCGTCGAAGCGGGCGCTGGCGGAGCATCTGCATATCAGCCTTGCGACCGTCTCCGGCGCGTATGAGCAGCTGGTGGACGAGGGCTATCTCACGACGAAGCCGCGCAGCGGCTATTATGTCAGCGCCATTTCCCGCCTGCCGCAGAACACGCAGCCGCAGGCGCGGCTGCATATGCTGCCTGCCGACGCACCCGCCGCGCAAGAGCCTGCGGGCTACGGCTTCCGGTATTCCGCGCTGACCCGGCTCATGCGCGAGGTCATTGCCGACTGCGGCACGCGGCTGCTGGAAAAGCCGCCGCATTACGGCTGTGCGGAACTGCGCAACGCGATTGCGGAATACCTGCTGCGCTACCGCGGGATGCTGGCCCAACCGGACTGCATCATCATCGGATCCGGTGCAGAATACCTCTACGGCCTCATCGTGCAGCTGCTGGGCCGGGAGCGCATTTATGGACTGGAAGACCCCGGCTATGAAAAGATCCGACAGGTCTATGCAGCCAACGGTGCGGTCTGCGATCTGCTGCCCATGAGCGAAGACGGTATCCGCACCGGTGCGCTGCAAAAAACAAATGCGTCCGTCCTGCACATCACGCCATTTCACAGCTTCCCCACCGGCATCACCACATCGGCAGCCAAGCGCAGCGCATATCTTGCATGGGCGGCAGAACGGAACGCAATTCTGATTGAAGACGATTTCGACTCGGAATTTTCCGAAAATAAGAAGCCGCTGCAGACGCTTTATTCCATGGACCGGCGCGGCTGCGTGATCTATGTGAACACGTTTTCGCATTCACTGGCCCCATCCATGCGCATGGGCTATATGGTTCTGCCGGAGCGTTTAATGGAGCGCTACCGGCAGATGCTCGGCTTTTATTCCTGCTCTGTTCCCCTGTTTGACCAGTATGTTCTGGCACGCTTCATCTCACAGGGCTACTTTGAGCGCCATCTGAACCGTCTGCGGCGGCAGAACAAGGGAAAATAACCATGGAAACCGTGCAAATTCTTCTGGATTTTTTGCACATCCCGTGTTATAACAATAATAGAAACTATTATTATATTTGAAAGGACTCTGATTTATGTACTGTGTCAAGAAAATGACCGAGGATCTCTACTGGGTCGGCGCAAGTGAGCGGCGGCTGAATCTGTTTGAAAACGCCTACCCACTCACGAACGGCGTGAGTTACAATTCCTATCTGCTGCTTGACGAAAAAACCGTCCTGATCGACACCGTGGATAAATCTGTCAGCGGTCTGTACTTTGAAAACGTTGAGCATGTACTCTCCGGCCGGAAGCTGGATTACCTCATCGTACAGCACATGGAACCCGACCATGCCGCGACCATCGGTGAACTTGTCCTGCGCCACCCGGAGGTGACTGTCGTCTGCAACGCCAAGACGCACACCATGATGCAGAACTTCTTCACATTCGACATCGACAGCCGCGTGCAGCTTGTCAAGGAAATGGATACGCTTACGACCGGTCGGCATACCTTTGCCTTCGTCATGGCCCCGATGGTCCACTGGCCGGAGGTCATGGTGTCCTATGACACAACTACCAAAACGCTCTACTCCGCCGACGCCTTTGGCACCTTTGGCGCGCTGAACGGCAATCTGTATGCGGATGAGGTGAATTTCCGGACCGAATGGCTCGCTGATGCCCGCCGGTACTATACCAACATCGTCGGCAAATACGGCACGCAGGTGCAGGCGCTGCTGAAAAAGGCCGCGGGACTTGAGATCGAGATGATCTGCCCGCTGCATGGCCCGGTCTGGCGCAAGGATATCGCGTGGTTCCTCGACAAATATATCCACTGGGCAACCTATACGCCCGAAGATGACGCCGTCGTCATCGCGTATGCCTCTGTCTACGGCGGCACAGAAAATGCGGCGAATGTGTTAGCCGCGAAGCTGTCTGACCTCGGCGTGCGCAATGTGCAGATGTACGACGTGTCCGTCACGCACCCAAGCTATATCCTCTCCGAGTGCTTCCGTGCCAGCCATCTGGTCTTTATCTCCACGACGTACAATGCGGGCATGTTCGTAACGATGGAGAACCTGGTTCACGATATCGTCCACCACAATCTCCAAAACCGTACCATCGCCTTAATGGAAAACGGCTCCTGGGCGCCGACGGCCGCAGGGCTGATGCGTGCGGAGTTCCAGAAACTTAAGAACTGCACAATTCTCGACGAGACAGTCACAATCAAGTCCACGCTCAAGGAGTCCCAGCTGGCGGACGTTGACGCTATGGCGCAGGCCATTTTCGATTCCATGCCAAAGCCTGCTCCGGCAGAGCATAAGGCCGACGCGCCGGTTGAAAAGAACGCATTCTTCTCGTTCTCCTACGGCCTGTTCGTCCTGACGGCCCGCGACGGCGAAAAGGACAACGGCTGCATCATCAACACCGCCGCGCAGCTTACCGACACGCCCAAGCGCATTTCCATCGCTGTCAACAAGGCAAATTTCACGCACGATATGATCCGCAAGACGGGTGTGTTTAATCTGTCCATGCTTTCGACCGACGCGCCGTTCGGCCTGTTCCAGCATTACGGGTTCCAGTCGGGCCGCGACGTGGACAAGTTCGCGGACGTCAAGGGCATGGCCCGCGCGACGAACGGCGTGTATTACCTGCCGTACTCCACCAACGCCTTTGTCAGCGGTAAGGTCACGCAGGAGATCGATCTCGGCACGCATACGCTGTTCATTGCCGACGTGACTGAGGCGCGCGTACTCTCCGACGCGCCGTCCATGACCTACAGCTTCTACTTTGCAAACGTCAAGCCCAAGCCGTCGGCACTCAAAAAGCAGACCGGCTGGGTCTGCAAGATCTGCGGCTATGTCTACGAGGGCGAAACGCTCCCCGCTGATTTCATCTGCCCGCTGTGCAAGCACGGCGCAGAGGATTTTGAAAAGTTGCCGGAATAAGCGCATATTGACCGCGAAGGACGGACGCTGTCCGTCCTTCGCATGAACTTTAGAAACGGAAAGGAACGATCATCATGTCCCGTGTACTGGAAAATCTGGAACCCAAGGCGGTCTTTCATTTCTTTGAGGATCTGACCCGCATCCCGCACGGCTCGCGCAACACAAAGGCCATCAGCGACTACTGCGTTTCTTTTGCCAAGGAACGCGGCCTGTGGGTGTATCAGGACGCGCTTAACAACGTCATCATCAAAAAGCCCGCCTCGGCTGGCTATGAGGCCTCGCCCGCCGTCATTCTGCAGGGCCATCTCGACATGGTCGCGGAAAAGACACCGGAAAGCCCCATTGATTTCACAAAGGACGCGCTCGAACTGCGCATCGAGGGCGATTACGTCTCGGCAAACGGCACGACGCTTGGCGGCGACGACGGCATTGCCGTAGCCATGGCGCTGGCCGTGTTGGACAGCGATGTGATTGCGCATCCGGCCCTTGAGGTCGTGTTCACCGTCGATGAGGAGATCGGCATGGAGGGCGCGCAGGGTCTTGATTTCACACAGCTTTCCGCCCGCCGCATGCTGAACGTCGATTCCGAGGACGAGGGCATCTTCACCGTCAGCTGTGCCGGCGGTGCAAGCGCCAACGTCTCCATCGGCCTGACGAGCGCGCCCTGTGCGCTGGCCTGCGCGCATCTGACCGTCTCCGGCCTCATCGGCGGCCATTCCGGTCAGGAGATTGACAAGGGCCGCGCAAACGCAAATCTCCTGCTGGGCCGCGTACTGGACGCGATGCAGAAAAAACTCTCCTACCGGCTCGTTTCCGCCGCAGGCGGTCTGAAGGACAACGCCATTCCGAACGCATCCGAGGCCGTTCTGGCCCTGCGGGAGGAGGACCTTTCTGCTGCGCGTGAGATCGCGGCGGCCTGCGAGGCCGATTTCCGGAAGGAATACGCCGCAGCCGACCCCGGCGTGACCATCGCGCTGGAGCCGGCTCCTGCCTGTGAGCAAGCTCTGACGGAGGAAGCGACGCTGCGCGTCATTCACTTCCTGCTGCTCGTGCCGAACGGCATCGCAGCTATGAGCATGGACATTCCGGGACTGGTGCAGACGTCCTGCAACCTCGGTATTTTCCATGTGGAGGATGGGGTTCTGACAGCGGTCAGTTCGGTCAGAAGTTCCGTTTCGTCGCAGAAGCAGATGCTGCTTGTCCGCATCGACGCGCTGGCGCAGCTGCTGGGCGGGTCGCTTCATGTGACGGGCGCGTATCCCGCATGGGAATACCGGCGCGAGTCCCCGCTGCGCGACAAGCTTGCCGCAGTCTATACCCAGCAGACCGGCAAGGAACCGAAGATCGAAGCCATTCACGCAGGACTGGAATGCGGCCTGTTTGCAGGTCAGCTTCCCGGGCTCGACTGCGTTTCCTTCGGCCCCGATCTGGTTGATATCCATACCACGCGCGAAAAAATGTCCATTTCCTCCGTCCAGCGTACATGGCAGTTCCTGCTCGGCGCGCTGGCGGCTCTGAAGGACTGAGCGCGCTTCTGCGCTGCGCACGGTGGTTCGCATATTCTCCGTCTTTGCAAACAAAATAAAAATAATACTTGCAAAACCCGCTTGCATATGCTATTATATTCGAGCGTTTGAACCAAGGGAAGGGCAGTCTGCCTTTTTACAGAAATCTGATGAGAGAGGTGAAACTCATGAAGGAAGGTATCCATCCCAAGTACGAACAGACTACTATCAGATGCGCGTGTGGTGCAGTTATTGAGACTGGTTCTACCAAAAAGGACATCAAGGTTGAAATTTGCTCCAAGTGTCACCCGTTCTACACCGGCAAGCAGAAGCTTGTTGACACCGGTGGACGTGTTGACCGTTTCAACAAGAAATACGGCCTGAAGTAAGAAGACAGTCCGCACCGCGTATCGGTGCGGACTTTTTTCATGCTTGTCGCAATTTGTAAGAAACTTACGGAAGTAAAATCATGGAAGAACTGAACCGAAAAAGAATCGACCGGGCCGTGCTCGTGGGCCTCAACGCGGACTGCTTTACAAAGGAAGAAACCGCGACGGAGACAACGCTTGACGAGTTGGAGGCCCTTCTCAATACCGCAGGCGGCGAGTGCGCCGGAAAGGTCCTGCAAAACAAGCACACGCCCGATCCCCGCTCGTTCATCGGCGAGGGCAAGGCCGAGGAGGTCCGCCAGCTGGTTCTGGAAACGGGCGCGAACATGGTCATTTTCGACAATGACCTGACCCCCTCGCAGACGCGGACGCTCGAGGATATTTTAAAAACGGCTGTGCTCGACCGCAGTGCGCTCATTCTCGATATTTTCGCCCAGCGCGCCAAAACGCGTGAGGGCAAGCTGCAGGTCGAACTGGCACAGTATCAGTATTATCTGCCAAGGCTCACGGTCTGGAACGAGGAAATGGGCCGTCTTGGCGGCGGCATCGGCACGAGAGGCCCCGGCGAAACGCAGCTGGAAACCGACAAGCGCTATATCCGTTCACGCATCCAGAAGCTGCGCGAAAATCTCGAACTCGTGCGCAAAACCCGCGCCGAACAGCGGCGCAGGCGGCAGAAAAACGAGCTGCCCGTCGTGGCGCTCGTCGGCTATACGAACGCAGGCAAATCAACGCTTCTGAACGCACTCACGGGCGCGGACATCCCGGCAAACAACCGACTGTTCGACACGCTTGACACCACGACACGGCAGCTGACTGTCTCCGATACCTGTCAGGCGCTGCTGTCGGATACGGTCGGCTTTATCGCAAAGCTGCCGCACCATCTGGTCGAGGCATTCCGCGCCACGCTTGAGGAGTTGGAATACGCCGATCTGCTCGTCCATGTCATCGACAGCGCTGATCCCGAGCGCGAGGATCATATCGCGGTCGTGAACCGCCTGATTGCAGAACTTGCAAAGCCCGGCACGCCCGTGCTCGAATGCTATAACAAGTGCGACCTCGTCCCGGATGATGAAATCCCGCGCGGAAGCGATAAAGTCGCAATCTCGGCAGCAAACGGATACGGGCTGGATGCGCTCAAGGGGGCAATCGAGACGCAGCTTGGCCGCGGAAAGCATCATGTGAAGCTGCTGCTGCCGTATCAGCAGGGCAGCATGGTTGCGGCACTCCACGACACGGCACAGGTGCTCTCCAGCGAGTATGCAGACAACGGAATTCAGATCGACGCAGTGCTGGACGAAACCTTATTCGGCAAACTGCGTCAGTATGTAATAGAGGAAGTATAATGGAACAATTCCTGGTCCCCGCCGGAGAAGGCGCATCGGAATATATGGAAAAGAAATCGCGCTTTCTGGGCCTGATCGTCCCTGTCACGACAGAGGCCGAGGCCAGAGCGCGGCTGGAGGCCGTCAAAAAGCAGGAATATGACGCCCGGCACAACTGCTGGGCCTACATCCTGCATTCCGGCCAGAAGCGCTACAGCGATGACGGCGAGCCGCAGGGCACAGCCGGCCAGCCGATTTTGAACGTACTCGAACGCGAGGGCGTGCAGGACGTGCTGTGCGTCGTGACGCGGTATTTCGGCGGGATTCTGCTGGGCGCGGGCGGTCTTTGCCGTGCGTACACAAAAGCTGCGAAGGACGCGCTGGACGACGCGGGCATCTCCGAACTGCGCCCGTGGAGCGTGCTGCATCTTGCCTGCCCCTATGCGCTTTTTGAGCGTGTAAAGCTGGAGTTGGAAAAGCACAGCGGGCTTCTCCGGGACACGGACTATAGCGCAGAGATCGCCATGACCGTCCTTCTGCCTGAGCCGGAAGAAGCTGCATTTGCCGCTGCTCTGCGGGAACTTTCTGCCGGAAGCCTCTGCCCGGAACGGGCAGGGACGGAACTGCACGGCGTTAAAATCCGATAAGTTTTTAAAGAAAATTCACGCAAATTCCACAGGGAATTCAAAACTAACAGGTATTCTGACGAGGTAAGGTGGGGTTTTATGAACGTGCGCGAACGGATGGAGCAGGAGGAATACGAGTTTTTATCCCCGCAGGCACAGAAAGCTGCCGAGACAAAGGGTCGGCCGGAGCCGGAGGCTGACAACGACGTGCGCACCTGCTACCAGCGCGACGCCGACCGCATTCTCCACAGCAAATCCTTCCGCCGTTTGATGCACAAGACGCAGGTGTTTTTATCGCCGGAGGGCGACCATTACCGCACCCGCATGACCCACACGCTGGAGGTCGCGCGCATCGCACGGACGATCTGCCGCGGACTGCGGCTCAATCAGGACCTGGCGGAGGCCGCGGCCTACGGCCACGATCTGGGCCACACGCCGTTCGGTCACGCGGGAGAAAAGGCGCTGTCCAGCATGCTGGATAAGCCCTTTCGCCACAACGAACAGTCGCTTCGCGTGGTGGACAAGCTTGAGCGCGACGGCGCTGGACTGAACCTGACCTACGAGGTGCGCATGGGTATTCTCGGCCACACGGGAGATTTTATCCCTGAAACACTCGAGGGTCAGATCGTGCGCACATCCGACCGCATCGCGTATATTAACCATGACATTGACGACGCCATGCGCGCCGGTATCCTGACCGAGGCCGATATCCCGCCGGAGATCGCGGAAATTCTCGGCCACTCGCATTCGCAGCGGATCAATACGCTGGTCGAGAATATGGTTGAAAACACGATGCTGACCGGCACGCTCGGCATGCAGCCGGACGTGGCGCAGGCCATGGATCAGCTGCGCACGTTCATGTTTGCCCGCGTCTACACGAACCCTGTCGCCAAAGGCGAGGAGACGAAAGCAAAGGACATGCTGTGCAGGCTGTTTGAATATTACATGAAAAACCCTGAAAAGCTGCCGCCGGATTTCCTGCCGCAGCTGGACTTTGACGGCATGGAGCGCATTGTCTGCGACTACATTGCCGGCATGACCGACCGCTATGCGGTCTATAAGTATTCGGAGTTGTTTATTCCCGCGACGTGGCAGGTACGCTGAGTCGCTGCTGCGCGCGATTTTTGCAGGGGCAGATGCCCACACATTCTGAAAGGAGGTCGATCCCGTGGCGTTTCCGCAGCCGTTTCTGGATGCGCTCACTGAGCGCAATCCCATCGATGAGGTCGTGGGGCAGTATGTAAGCCTGACGCGCCGGGGCTCGAACCTCTTCGGGCTCTGCCCGTTCCACTCGGAAAAGACCGCCTCGTTCTCCGTCGCGCCGGACAAGGGCATTTTTTACTGCTTCGGCTGCCACGCGGGCGGCGGCGTCATCAACTTCATCATGCAGATTGAGGGCTTGGACTATCCTGACGCGGTACGGTTTCTTGCAAAGCGCGCGGGACTTGAGGTCCCGGAGGACGAAAATTACCACTCGCAGTACCAGAAGCAGGAGCGGCTTTGGGCACTGTGCAAGGATGCGGCGCGGTTTTTCCGCCAGCAGCTGTTCTCTCCTGTCGGAACAGAAGCGCAGGCGTACATACAAAAGCGTGCGCTCAGCATGGAGACGGTCAAGCGCTTTGGTCTCGGCTTCAGCCCGAATGCGTGGGCCTCGCTCACGGACGCGATGAAGGAAAAGGGGTATAAACTCGACGAACTGATCGACGCAGGGCTTGCCTTGCGGGGCAAAAACGGCGGCGTGTACGACCGGTTTCGCAACCGGCTCATGTTCCCCATCATCGATATCCGGAACAATATCATCGGCTTCGGCGGCCGCGTGATGGACGATTCCACGCCGAAATACCTGAACTCGCCCGAGACGATCATTTTCAATAAACGCAAGAATCTGTTCGCACTCAATATTGCCCGCAAGAGCAAGCAGGGGCGCATCATTCTGACCGAGGGCTATATGGACGCCATCGCGCTGCACCAGTACGGGTTCGACTGCGCCGTCGCGTCGCTCGGCACGTCCTTGACGGAGGAGCACGCGAACATCCTCGCCAAATACACCAATCAGGTCATTTTGACCTACGACGGCGACGAGGCCGGGCAGAACGCCACACGCCGCGCCATCCCCATGCTCGAAAAGACCGGCATTCAGGTGCGCGTCCTGCGCATGCAGGGTGCAAAGGATCCGGACGAGTTTTTGAAAAAATACGGCGCGCAGCGCTTTGAGGTGCTGCTGGATGCCTGCCAGAATCAGGCCGAATACCGGCTGGACAGTCTCAAGCGCAAATATGACCTGACGCTCGACGATCAACGCGTGGAATTTTTGAACCAGGCCGCCGCGCTCATCGCCACGTTCCCGAACGCGGTGCAGCGCGAGGTCTATGGCCGCCGCGCAGCAGAGGCCGCCGGCATCACGCCGGAAGCCATGCAGCTAGAGATCAAAAAAGCCTACCGAAAGGCCCGCGCCATTGAGCAGAAAAAGCAGGAGTCGCAGGATCTCGATATCGCACGCCAAAGAGCGCCGAAATCGCGCGCCATCCGCTATGACAATCTCCGCTCCGCCTCCGCCGAGGAAGGACTCATCTGCATGCTCCTGCGCGAGCCGGAACTGATTGCAAGCGTGACGCTTCCGGCCGAGGCATTTTCAGTCGATCTGTTCGGCCGGGTGCTGGCAGATCTTCGCCAGCGGATGCAGGCGGGCCGTCCCACGGCGCTTTCCGCGTTGGAGGCGGATTTTACCCCGGAAGAGATGGCGCATCTTTCCTATATCATGAGCCGGGATACCGCTCCCGTTTCCGATGAAGCATTCGCGGATTATCTGCGCGTGATTCAGGAAGAATATGAGGACCGGAGTCTGACACGCTCAGAGGACAGCCTGCGGCTGCTGGCTGAGCAGATGAAATCAACAAAACAGTATGGAGGGTAAGCAATGGGAAAAGAATTGGAACTTCTGCAGAAGATGGATCTCACGGCAGAAAACCGGCAAAAACTCGAAACGCTGATTACCGAGGCAAAAAAGACCGGAAAGGTATCCTCCAAGCATCTGGTTGAAACACTCGACGACGTGGACGCCACGCAGGAGCAGACCGAACAGTTTTATAACATTCTCGAGCAGAGCGGCATTGAGATCGACGTCTCCGACGTGCTGGATCTCATCGGATCGGCCGACATGGACAATCCCACACTCAGCGAAATGCAGGCCATTGAGGACGAGGGACTGCCTGAGGATCTGGATGAGCCGGAGGCGCTGCCCGAGGACGTGGAAAACGCCAAGCTGGACGACCCCGTTCGCATGTATCTCAAGGAGATCGGCCGCATCAAGCTGCTTTCGCCGGAGGAAGAACAGGATGTCGCCAGGAAAATGGTTGAAGGCGACGAGGCAACGCGCGAAGCGGCGCGCAAGCGCATGTCTGAGGCCAATCTGCGCCTCGTTGTGTCGATTGCAAAGCGCTATGTGGGCCGGGGCATGCAGCTGCTCGATCTCATTCAAGAGGGCAATCTGGGGCTTATGAAAGCCGTTGAGAAATTCGACTATACCAAAGGCTACAAATTCTCCACCTACGCAACCTGGTGGATCCGCCAGTCCATCACCCGCGCCATCGCCGATCAGGCGCGCACGATCCGTATCCCGGTGCATATGGTCGAGACGATCAACCGGGTGCTGCGTACATCGCATTCCATGGTGCAGAAGCTGGGCCGCGAGCCGACGACAAAGGAGATCGCGGACGAACTGCATATCGAGGAAAGCAAGGTCGAAGAGGTCTTAAAGATTGCGCAGGAGCCGGTTTCCCTCGAAACGCCGATCGGCGAGGAGGAGGACAGTCACCTCGGCGACTTCATTCAGGACGACGAGGCCTCGCAGCCCTCAGAGGAGGCGACGTATACCCTGCTGCGTGAGCAGCTGGAAGAGGTTCTTTCCACGCTGACCCCGCGCGAAGAGCAGGTGCTGCGCATGCGCTTCGGTCTGACCGACGGCAAGCCGCACACGCTTGAGGAGGTCGGCAAGGAGTTCGATGTGACCCGCGAACGCATCCGTCAGATCGAGTCCAAAGCGCTGCGCAAGCTGCGCCACCCGTCCAGAAGCAAAAAGCTGCGCGACTTTTTAAATTAAAGAAATTCAAAATTACAGATTATTTACACTTTTGTGCTTGACATCCGAAAAAATATTCGTATCATAGTCTTATGCTATTTGAAACCGTAACAACGGAGGAATTCAAGATGTTTGAGAAGATTCAGGCGTATCTTGCCTCGCAACTCGACATTCCGGCAGACGAGATCACCCGTGACACTACATTTGAAAGTCTCGGCGTCGATTCGCTGGATACCGTCGAGATGGTCATGGATCTGGAAGAGCAACTCGGTGTCGATCTGGAACTGGAAGAGAAAATCGCAACCGTCGGCGAGTTGGTCGATTTTGTCGAGAGCAAGCTTGACTGAACGCAAACCGGCGAGACGCATGGCAAGGCTGCACTACTTGGGGAGATAGCGGTGCCCTGTTACCCGCAATCCGCTACAGCGGGGAGGAATTCCCGACCGAGGGTGTATGCTGTGCCGTCTGACCCGAATAAGCGGTGTTGAAGATCCGGTCTTGCGCAATAGGGCTCTGTGAATCGTGTCAGGTGGGGAACCAAGCAGCACTAAGCAGTCCACCCTGTGTGCCGCAAGGTTGCCGTTTCGGAGCTGGCTGTCCGGGTAACGGGTGTAGCATCCATTCAGAGAAGGGTGTGCAGTCCTGCCATGCGTCCTGCCGAAAAAACTCCGGGCTCATTTGGGCCCGGAGTTTTCTATATTCTTCACGGTTTATCAGAGGGAGCGGTTGCCTTTATCCACCCGCAGAAAGCAGCACCTTTTATTTGAAAATATCGGAGAATTCGCAGCATTTAAGAGGCCGGCAGAGGCATCGTCCCATACAGACTGCCACGCAGCTTCACAGCTGCCAATCGGGCGGCCCCGTCCCTATCACAAACTGTGTTTAAAACGCTTACAGGCTGCACGATTCAGCCGACACTGCTGTAAGCCGCCGGACGTTTGTCCGGCGGCTTTGTGCGTTCCTGACAAAAAGACAGATGTTTTTCTCCTGTGCGCAGATTTTTTGCCGAAAAAGCAGGTTTCTGCGAAAACATGGTTGACGCGGCGGGGGACTTTATGCGAAAATAACACTAGCACCCCCATTGAAAGGAGTTCCCCATGAATCCTATCGTTGTGAAATTCGGCGGCAGTTCGCTGGCAACCGCCGCACAGTTTGAAAAGGTTGCGGCAATCATCCGGGAAAACCCAGCCCGCCGCTATGTTGTCGCTTCCGCGCCGGGCAAGCGCTTTGACGGCGACACGAAGGTCACGGATCTTCTTTACCGCTGCTATGACGCCGCCTGTGCAGGACAGGATCCTGCGCCTGTGCTCTCCGAGATCCGACAGCGCTTTGCCGACATTGTTGACGCGCTGCATCTGTCCGTCGATCTCGAGCCGGACTTTACCGCCATTGAGGCGCATCTGCGCCAGAGCCCCCAGCGCGATTATATGGCCAGCCGGGGCGAATATCTCAATTCCAAATTGTTGGCCGCCTATCTCGGCTTCCGCTTTGTCGATGCGGCGCAGATGGTTCTGTTCCATGCCGACGGCTCGTTCGACCCGGACGCGACGAACACCGCCATCGGCCATACGCTCGTAAGCATTGAGCGTGCCGTGGTCCCCGGCTTCTACGGGGCAATGCCTGACGGAGCCGTGCATACCTTCACGCGCGGCGGGTCGGACGTAACTGGTTCGGTTGTTGCCCGTGCCGTCGGCGCAGGCCTGTATGAAAACTGGACAGACGTTTCCGGTGTTCTGTCCGCCGACCCGCGCATCATCGAACACCCGCATGTGATCGACTACATCACATACCGCGAACTGCGCGAACTTTCCTACATGGGCGCGTCCGTTTTACATGAGGACGCCGTCTTCCCCGTCCGCCGGGCGAACATTCCCATCAACATCCGCAACACCAATCGCCCGTCCGACCCCGGCACGTTCATCGTCCCCTCGCTTCCGTCCAACGCGCACAAGCGCATCGTGACTGGCATCGCGGGCCACAAAGGCTTCAGCAGCGTATATGTGGAGAAATCCATGATGAACGGTGAGATTGGCTTCGTGGCAAAGCTGCTGCAGATTTTCGCGGAGCATGGCATTTCGTTTGAGCACTGCCCGTCCGGCATTGATACCGTCTCTATCCTCGTCTCGACCGAGGCGCTGGCGCCTGCGCGCGAGGAAATCCTGCAGCAGATTCACGAGCGGCTGCAGCCCGACCATGTAAGCGTGGAAGATGGGCTGGCCCTCATCGCCGTCGTCGGCCAGGGCATGATCTACGCCAAGGGTACCGCTGCGCGCATTTTCCGCGTGATCGCCGACGCGAACATCAACATCCGCATGATTGATCAGGGCTCCAGCGAGCTGAACATCATCATTGCCGTCAAGGAGACAGACTACGAACTTGCCATCCGCAGCTTATACCACGCAGTCGAGCGTGTGCTGTAAACAGAAAAACCGGGCCGTCATGGCCCGGTTTTTTGTGAAGCCTATTAAAATTTTCAGAAACCCTGTTGCCTTTCACTGCACCGCTTGTAGGGGTCGATGCCCACATCGACCCGGCAGAATGCACTGTTATTACGAAAATCTGCGGCAAATTCGTAACTTCCCAACGGGCCGATGTGGGCATCGACCCCTACAACTATGTGGGGAAGTGCATACGGATTCGCCGACGTTTTTTGTAAAATTGGTGCATTCTGCGGGCACCTTTACAGCTTTCTCTTATAATTCCCATAGACGACCGCGCCGTCCTTGGCGACGATGAAGGCGTGGGGGTCGTGTTTGCAGACGATGGCGCGCAGGCGGCTGATCTCGTATTTCGTAACGAGGATATAGAAAATATGAACCGGTTCGCCGGTGTACTCGCCGATGCCTTCATAGCGCGTAATGCCGCGGTGCAGGTCAACAAGAATTTCATGCTCCATTTCCGGACTCAGAATCTTGGTCACGACTGTAACCTCGACATTGATGTTCTGCATATGCAGCTTGTCCATCGCCGTTGTGGAGATGAACGAGAACAGGATTGAATAGATCGCCGTAGACAGATTGAACGCAGCGGCGCAGATCGCATAGAGCGCCATGTTCCAGAACAGGTTTACATGGCCGATGGATGTATGCGAGCCCTTTTTGATGAGCATCATGCCGATCACATCCATGCCGCCCGACGTGCCGCCCATCCAGAGCGTGATGCCAATGCCGCAGCCGCAGAGTATGCCGCCGATGAGGCATTCGGCAAGCTTGTCACCGTGCAGAATGCCTGTGCGCGGGACGAGGGACAAAAAAATAGTCGTCGATGTGACGGACAGCAGCGTCTTGAACACCACGCGGTGGTCGAGCCGTTTCCACGCGATGAATAAAATCGGGAGGTTGATTGCATAGTTGATGATACCTGCAATATCGATCTTCAGTTCCAGCCCTGTCAGATACAAAAACAGCGTGCGCAGCAGCTGCGCAAAGCCCATAATTCCCCCCGTATACAGCCCCGCTGGGACCACAAACAGGTTAATTCCCAGCGAATACAGCAGTCCTGCGCCGACGATACCCGCGCAGTGCAGAAGCGCCTGCTTTGAAAATGCAGTTTTTTGCAACGGTTCTTGCATTTTTCTCTTTCCTCCCGCTCCATGTGAACGAATCCATGCAAATTGCATGCAGAGCATAGCACGGAAGACGAAAAAAATCAACCCAAATCCTCGCAACCAACGCGAAAAAAACCGGTCTGGAAGAATAGAGGAGGATTCAACATGGAAGATGAAACGATCATTGATCTGTACTTTGCCCGCGAGGAACGGGCCATTTCCGAAACAGGGAAAAAATACGGCAGCTACTGCCGCTCCATTGCCTTCAACATTCTGCACAGCCATGAGGACACGGAGGAATGCGTCAGCGACACCTATCTGCATACCTGGAACACCATTCCGCCCACGCGGCCCGGCTGTCTGCGGGCGTTTCTGGGCCGTATCACGCGCAATCTGTCCTTTACGCGCTGGGAGGCGGCCCGCGCGCAGAAGCGCGGCGGCGGGCAGACGGAGCTGCTGCTTTCCGAACTTGCCGACTGTCTGCCGGGCGGCGAACGGCCCGAGGCACAGCTGGACGCACAGGCCGTCACGCTGACGATTGAGTTGTTCCTGCAGGCGCAGACGCGCGAGAACCGGCAGCTGTTTCTCCGCCGGTATTATTACGGCGACTCTGTCCGGCGCCTGTCTGGCCTGTTCGGCCTGACGGAAAACACGGTCAAGTCCCGGCTGTTCCGCCTGCGCGCGGGACTGCGGGACGCGCTTTTGAAGGAGGGGATCGCAGTATGACGACACAGGATCTGTTCCGCTGCATCGGGGATTTGAGCGACACCATGATCGAGGAAGCTGCCGATATCCGGCGGAAAAAGCGCTGGCTGCCCATCGCGGCGCTGGCCGCCTGCGCGGTGCTGGCCATCTCCATCCCGCTGGCCGTGCGGAACCTTGGCTCCAAGAGTGCCGCCGATGCCGAAACGCCCACCACGGAATCCCCGGCGAGCGATGAAAAGCCTGCGGAGGACGGCATTTCCGGTTCACCCGACCCGTCGCGCGACGGAAGCCCCGAAGCGGACGGCGGCTGGGAGGACAGCGATTCCGTGGCCGCACGCATTCTGACGACGGAGCTCGGCGGGCTGCGGCTGGGGATGAAGCGTGAGGACGTGCAGGCCATGCTCGGCGAGCCGGACAGCGTCAGCAACACGGGAGAGATCCAGCGTGAGGACGGCGTGTGGGAAGTCTGCTGGTTCTATAATACCTCCGGCAGCGCGGATGTGCAGTATGATCTGCGTCTGCGATTCACGAACACCGGCATGCGCGACGGCAGCGGCTCGGTGCTGAGCGAGGTCTGGACGCAAAGCCCCTGCGATTGGACGCTGGATACCGGCATCGACATTGGAAGCCCGCAGGAGGCCGTCGAGGCTGCATACCCGGACGCCGTGTGGACGCATGAAACAATGATCGAGAACGATCAGGAGATTCCGTATGACTTGTACGAGCTCACGTCCGGCGACCTGTTCATGCTGATCCGCGTCGAAGCGGGTGAAGTCTCACACATCAGCTTCGGCGGTCTGAACGCCGAGCACTTCTTGGATGAGGACGAACCCGCTCCCACCGACCCGTACACCTTCACCCCCTACGACACCCTCTCCGGCGGGACAGTCACGGCCTATACCCGCACGGAAAGCGGCTGGGAGAAGCAGATTCTGACAGAGAAGCGGGCAAAGCTGCTCGTGATTGCGCTCAACATCATGGACCCGGAGCCGGGCGATGTGCAGGGCGAGGCCGTAATCTGGCTGGAATTTGAATCCGGCGGCGTCGCGGCGCTGTACGATGAAAGCGGCGCAGGCGCGATCTACCTTCTGGAGAACCAAACCGCATTTGAGACTGCGCTGTCGTCCGGCGAAGATCCCACCAGCGCACTGACCCTGATCGAGTACTGCACCTTCCCGGGTGTCTGGGACAATGTGATGTCCGCACTGGACGCATAAAAACAGGGCGCAGCCGCATTCCGGCTGCGCCCGATTTTTTGTTGAGGCCCGCTGTGCCGCCTTGCCGGGCAGCTTATGCGAACTGAATCGTCAATGCGATAAAGATCTGCGCCATGTAGTACAGCACATGCAAAACCGCATTGCGGTAGGGACTGTCATTCTTCCCGAAGGAGAGCACAACCAGCATATTATCGCTCGCAGAAAAGCAGATACCGCCGACAAAAAACAGGAACAGCGCCCGGCTGGACTCGATGAATGCGCCTGTCGCCGCGCAGGCTGTCATAAACAGAACGCCGCCGATATAGACCACGCCGAGCGGCGTAATTCTGCCCGCGCGCACCTCCTTGGCATACGCGTAAAAACAGGCCGCGCCCAGCGCCACCACCGCGATGGGGATTGCATACAGCCACGCCGCCGGGCAGAGCGTCAGAATTGCAAGAATGTAGACAATATGCCCCAGGAAAAACGACATAGAGCCAGCCGCAAAGAACAGCCGATGCAGCTTTTCCGACAAGAATCGCAGCGCCAGCAGCAGATCGCCCAGCATTCCGAGCGTCAGTCCCGCCACGACATACCACTCGTACACGCTCGGCCCCATCCTCCGCAGTTCCAGCAGCCCCAGCAGCACGAACACCACCGAAGCCGCCGTCTTGAGCACCACCGACGAAACATCGCGCCGCTTATAAGAGCGCATGATGAACAGCGTCTCCAATACCGCGCCCGCACTGATGAGCAGGATCTCCAGCATCCGCCTCTCCCCCCTTCCGCGTTTTCTTTCTTCTCGCTTATTTTACCATGTCCGCCGCACCGCTGTCAACGCTGCGCATCTGATCATATTCGTACAGCAGCTTTGCCACGGCTTCGCGCGTGACCGGCTGCTGCCAGCCAAAGTTGCCCGCGCTGTCGCCGGTAAAAACACCGGTCTGCTTGGCCCACTGTGTCGCTTCCCGCGCCCAGTCGGACGGATCGTCGCCCGTGTCCTTCAGAGAAAGCAACTCCTCCTTCGTCATCTCCATCACCTCCATGACCTGCCGTTTGAACGCGAACCACGCGTTCTCATCATCCACCCACATCGCGGGGCACCGCTTGCTGACCACGTCATAATGCCGCAGCACGTTTTCGATCGGAATGCCGTATTTGCGCATCAGCTTTCTTGTCAGCAGCGCCGCGTTCGCCACGACCACATCCTCCAGCCAGTACCGCCCCGCGTCATACCGGCAGCACATCTCGATGGAGATCGAGTTGCCGTTATGGCAGCGCGGGTGCTTCTGCGTATAGATACCTGCCGTGCCGACAGACCACGCCGTGTCCTCGTCGCTGACCGACTGCCGCCAGCCGTCCCGGTCAACAAAATAGTGGGCCGAGGCCCCGCGCGGGGACGCAAAATATCGGAGATTCCCCGCGGCGGAGTCGTTGTGCCCGGCCGTGTAGTGCAGCACAAGGAACTCAATGCGCGCGCTGCGGCCCTTCGTGTAATTACTCGGATGCGCCGTCGTCATGCCGTACATCCGCGCCGCTCTGCAGCTTTTGCGCCTGCGTTCCAAAGTAAAACGCGATGACCGTCGTATAAATCATCATAAAGTCCTGGCTGACCTCACCCTTGATTGCCTGACAGGCGAAAACTGCCGTCAGCGCCAGCGTCACGATCGACTTGACCGTCAGCAGGTTTTCAATGCGCTTCAAAAACTGTTCCATATCTTCAAATACTCCTTTCATGCAACCGATGATCAAATTGCCTGCGGTTACTCATGTCACGATCTCCCATTCGGCGACCTCACGGGCAATGCGCTCGATGAACGAATTGCCGCGCAGCGCCTTGTACGCCTTATATTCATAGAGGAAATTCTCATATTCATACTGCCGGATGGTTTTTTCTTCTCTGTGTTTATAATATGCCGCCAGCATGTCCGCGCGCAGCATACATTTCTGTCCATCGCGGATTGCGCTGAGGCCAAACAGCCGTTCCCGCATCGGCTTTGCCAGAAGCAGCAGCAGACTCAAAATGGAGCCGAGTCCGCTGCACACACTCACAAGCACGAAAAACGCACCTGCCTGCTCTGCATTCATCGCATCGCTCCTTCCGCTGCCGCAAGCAGCGCAGCTAACTCCGGCAGAAGCGTCCCGATGGTTCTTTTTGCCGCCGCACCGAGCGCTTCATAACTTTGCGCGAAGCGCGCAAGCACCGGCATAAGCGCCGCGAGTTTTTCAGCCGCAGCGGGATCCAGTCCAGCCAGCCGCTCTTTGATCCGCGCGAGCATTTCCCGCTCCAGTCTCGTCATGTCAGTGCTTCCTCCAGTTCCTGCAGCGCTTTCTCCAGCTGTGTATATTGGCCCATTTTAACCGTGAGCGTCCCATCCCGGTTGTCTGTAATCGGCCCTGCAACACAGTAGTCGGAGCAGTCCTGCTCCTGTGCTGTTCCATGCGCGTCATCCCCGCGCCGCACAATGGCCCAGTTCAGTCCGTCCACAAACAGCTGCGCAGCCTGCGCATACGCCATGGTGAGCGTCACCGTTCTGGACGCGCGGCCGTCCCAGTCGCGGTCGATCTGCTTTCCGCAGACCTGTGCGGGAATCTCTGTTCCGTTTGCTTTCAGATATTCCATGCGTCTCCTCCTTAAAAGCAGAATGCGAAACTCACGCCGTACAGATTTGTAATATCGCCGCCGTTTGTGCCGCCCTGCTGTCCGACAAAGCCGAAGCCGCCTGCGCCTGCAAAGTTCTGTGACCGCTGCCACCACAGCGCGGCAGCGCCGTTCATCGCCTTCTTTGTGCTTCCGCCGGACCTATAATAGCTGTACTGCGTTCCCTCGCCTGCAGCGGATACGACCCGGCTGCCGAAAATCTCAATTTCCGAGAGCAGAAACAGTTTGTCCGCCGAGGTTACAATAGAAGATGCTGTTGCTGCGTTCTTCTTGCTGACCTCTCGGATGCCGTTTTTAACGTTCTCCGGCATAAGCGCCAGAATGGACGGCAGATACTCTGTGCGCATTTTACTGCTCTTCCAGCCACCTACGACCGTTTCTGTGTCATTCATGCCGTACCCCGTACCGTAGCAGTCATGTAACTGGAACGTCAGCGGAGCCTTGCCGGAGCCGTCTGCATAATCATCATGGCTCTTGCCGATGATATCGACCTGATAATCTACACCGCCGATCGTCATAAGCATGCTGTCGCCCACAGCCCATGTGGAGGGCACGTTCCCTCTGCGGCAGGCCGTTACAACGCCCGCCCAGGAGTTGTTTGCAAAAACCGGATCGACCGAAAACAGCGACATGCTCTGCGTTCCGATCACGATGCTCTGCGTGTCGCTCAGTCCGTTTGCTGTTGACGTTACGCTCCATTCTCCCGCCTCCGGGATTTCCAGCGTGCATGTTCCATCTGTGTCGGCAGTTCCGCTGACTGTTTTTGAGCCTTTTATCGCTGTGACAGCCGCCCCCGCAGAGGTGGTCACGACCAACTTCGGCGTGACGCCGGTCTGAATTGCCTGAATCGCGGAAACGAACCCTGCCGGATAGACCAGCTGCGCGGACGTGCCGCCTTTGGTGCGGATCGCGTCGGCAACTGCAGTCAGATTATCCGTGTCCGTCATACATCGTGACATCAGTAAGACCCTCCTTCCGCATCCGGCACCGTGACGGCGCTCCACGCCCCGTTCGCAACGCACATAAACTTCCCATTATCGGCCGCTGTGACGCTCGGCAGGAATTTCTCGCTGCCGGATAGCGTATACCGTGCACCCCAGTAGCCTTCTGCATTGCCATCCGAGTCAATATGGACGTAACAAATCATCAATTCTTCCGGTGCGTCGCCCTGTACCATCTTTGTTAGAGCGAAATCGACATACCCAAACGCTTCATCCACTTCCGCAAGCGGAAGAAGCAGGAGGTTCGTATTGTATGCCCCAAAGAGTTTCACTCTTGCATAACACGCTTTCCCAGCCTTATAAGCTGCAAGGATTTCGTCATATGTCTTGGTGTGCGTGACACTTTGATCATAAGTATCCTCGGCATGAATACCGCAGCCGACATAGAACAACTCCGAACCTGGTCCCGCTTCCCCTGCAGGCCCCTTGATATTCACACTGGCCGGATTTTCCTTCCCGCCGTCATTCGTCCAGCTGAGAATGCCGTCTGCGGATACAGATGGTGTAAAGGTCGTGCCGTCCTGCCCCGGTTCGCCGTCTGCGCCGGGCGCACCGGCGGAGCCGTCTTTCCCAGGTGCTCCTGCCGGGCCTTTGACATTCACGCTTGCCGGATTTTCCTTTCCACCGTCGTTCGTCCAGCTGAGAACGCCGTCTGTGGATACGGAGGGTGTAAAGGTCGCGCCGTTCTGCCCCGGTTCGCCATTCTGACCGTCTGTACCATCCGCACCGTCCCGTCCCGGAGTCCCGGCCTCGCCGGGCTCTCCCTTGTCGCCTTTTTCACCTCGCGCGCCCTGAAGCGGCCCGTTGTTGATCCAGCTTTCTGTTACGCCGTCAAAAATATAAATGTCATACGGCTCCGATGCCCCGACGCCGTAGGCATCGCCTGCCATTGGATTCTGCACGGACGCCTCCAGCACGGAGGCCGTCGCGTAATATCCCTTCACCAGAAAGCCCGCGCCCGTATCGCCCTTTGGGCCTTGTGCGCCCGTCTCACCTTTCGGGCCGCGTTCGCCGGTTTCGCCCTTCGGGCCCTGTGCACCTGTCTCGCCCTTTGGCCCCTGCTCACCCGTATCGCCTTTGGGCCCCTGTGCACCAGTTTCGCCCTTCGGGCCGCGTTCGCCGGCTTCGCCCTTCGGGCCCTGCGCACCGGTATCACCCTTTGGGCCCTGTGCACCTGTCTCGCCCTTCGGCCCCTCTGCGCCTGTCTCGCCTCTCGGCCCCTGCGGCCCCACGACGCTGCCAAGGTCAACAGTGCTGCCATCCGTCAGCGTGAAGACGAGCCTCCCCCCTTCCGTGACTGCAACCGCTCTCACGCCTCTGGAGATCAGGCCGCCAATGGTCACTGTGATCGCATTCGGAATCTCTACCCGCATATCCGCACCTCACTCTGCCGCCGCGCGGTTGTCCCGCGCAAGCGTTGTTTTGTCGCCGTGCGTATATAAAATGTCATAAAAATACGCACCCCTTGGAAATTTTGCACTGACCGTATCGTCGAACGTCAGCGTTGCCTGCCCTCCCGTCACGCGGTCAAACTGAAACGTATGCACCGGCGTGTGCGACGCATCAAAGAAGCTGACCGTGAGACTGTCGGACGCGCCGACAGAAACCGTCTCGCCGTCCTGATCGCGCAGTTCCAGCGCCAGCGTCACGGAAAACGTGTCGCCCGCGTACCAGCGCAGCACGCCGCCCGCAATGCGTGGGCTTGGCTTTGCACCCGGAAGCTTTGTCATCTGCTCTCCTCCCCCTGGCTTTTTCAGTTGATCTCGTCGCGGCGCGCCGTGCCGGGCGCTGTTCTGCTGCGCTTTTCGCCTCTGCCTCTGGCAAGGGAGGATGAACGTTTTGTCTGCTTGTCCTTCGTCTTGCCCGTCTGCGCCGCCTTCTGCCGGGCCTGCGCCGCCTTTTCCGCCGCCGCAGCCTGCTTGTCCGCATAGGCAAGCTGCTTCCAGTACTGCGCGGTTGCCGCGTCCTCCCGGTCGGAGCGATAGTTCAGCTCGTTCCAGTAATTGTCGTTCGCCAGCTTCGCGTACTGCAGCGCCAGAGTTTCGCTGCGCTGCGCCTCGCTCTGGTACGCACTGCGCGCGTCGGACAGCGCAGCGTAATAATCCGTCACCTGATCACGATAGCGGTCATAGTCGCTCTTCTCGCGGCTGCTGATCAGCGCATAGCGCTCAGAAAGCGCCGCCCCCTCGCGGTCATACTGGCTGCGCGCCTGCGCATAGAGATCCGGCACGACCTCGTTGAGTTTCTGCAGATACGCGTTATACGACTGCTGCCCCGCCTGCTGGCTGTAGCTTGAGCCATAGCCGCCCGTGAGCGCTGCCGCCGCCCCCATTGTGTTCTCCATTGCCAGCCGTCCCGCGCTCTGATATTGCTCACGGTACTGCCGGTACAGCGGATCCGAACCCAGATCGTAGGAAAATGCCTTCCGGTTCGCAATCTGGTCATAAAGCGTGTCAAGTTCCTTGTCCCACCGGGACGTATAGCTTCCGGGCTTTTCCGCCAGCACCCGATCCAGCGCCGCCTTTGCCTCGCTTGCCGCGCCGGACGGCGTATAGCCGGGCGTTCTGACCTGCGCCGCGTCTGTCTGACCGGCAGAAGGCGTCCCGTAGCTGCCGCGATAGTTATAGATCGTCTGATACTTGTTGCTGAGCGAACTGCGGTAGCTGCCGTCGGCATTTACGCCAAGAATGCGGTATGTGCCGCCGCCCGTCACAACCTCGTCGCCCACCTGCAAGCCCACCGGAGCCTTTCCGTTACCCTGCACTCTGTAAAGCGCCATTGTCTTCCTCCTTTTTCTCCTCTGCTTCCGCGTCCTCCTGCGCTTCGAGCAGCCGCACCTGCGTGCGCACCTGATCGAGCACCATCCCGACGACGCACGGCGGAAGCCCGGAGGCGTTGACCGCCTCCACAAGCCCAGCGCGCAGCGCGCCAATCGCATTTGAAAGCTTACTCATGCCGTTTCCTCCAATTTCCTCACCCTTGTCTGCAGCCTCTGGATCTGCCGGATGCACAGGGTGATCAACTCCTCATAGCGCAGGCCGTAATCTGCACTGCCGTCCTTTCGCGGCGTTTTCACAAAGGCCGCAAAGTCCTGCCCCGTCAGCCCGCTGTCCCGGAGCGCCTGCTCCACATCCTGCGCAACAAGACCTGTGTGCGTCCTGCCGGACGCACCGTTTTTCAGCCGGTAGCTTGCCGGACGCAGCTTCTCAAACAGCGCATCATAGCGTTCCAACTCATACGAAATTTCCGTTTTCTTCTCCCGATCAGATGTGGTGATCGTGCCCGTCTGCGCATACACGACCGACCACCGGTAATCAGAAAACCCGAGTGATCCCGCGCCGTCATACGCCGGAGCCGCGCTGCCGCTTACGACCAGATCGCCGCCCACCGCCGTTCGGCAGTTCGTCTGCGCGCCGCCCTCCGTGACGGACAGCGTATTGCCACCATAGCAAAGCTTTGCGCCGCTCGTCGTCGCCACGACCTCGCCGAGTCCGCTCTGCATATGGATCCCCGCGCCGCCGTAGGTGCCCGTCGTATAGCCGAGCCATCCGCCGACAGTACCGCTGTTCAGCGCATCGTATACCGCCATATCGCCGCCCAGCTTGATATAGTCCGCCGATAAAAGCCCCGTTGTAATGTCGTTTGCCGACAGGTGATTGACCGAAAAGTTGTTGAAATCCAGAATGCCGCCGTTGATACGCGAAGCAGACAAATTGCCAGTGACGTTTGCCGCATCGACTGTAAGCCCCGTGATGGTTGCGCCCGTCACATTCAGGCTCGTGGCTCTGATCGCGCCGGAGATACTCGCGCCCGAGCACGTCAGATATCCGTTCGCGTCCACCTGAAACCGGTCTGATACGGAGAGGCCGCCCGTCCCGAAATACATACCCGCGCTGCTGCCGAACGCGTCTTCCACGCGGTAGATGCTCCCGTCCGCAATCGTCCACGGCCCAAAGGCCGAGCCTGCCGCCGCCGTGATCGTCCCGGTCAGCTTCGCGTTGTAGGCCTCCAGCGTTCCGGACGGAAAATGCAGCTTCTTGCCCGACAGGTACGCGACCTCCAGCCCCTCCTGCCAGAAGGAAATGCGTTTCGGCGTCACGGTCAGCAGTTCGTTTTTCGTTCGGTCCACAATCTTTCCGCCGCTGTCCGTCACGGTCGTTTCAATATTGCCCACGCCCACGCCATACACCGGCATCACGTCGTTGTAGTAGAGCAGCCCCGTCTTGATGTACTGCTGCGCATTCACGGAAAACGCATTGTTCACGCCTGCCGTGTAATCATACAGCTGTTTAATTCCGACGGAGTTTCCCTCGATCGTCAGCTGCGTCTTCTCAAGATACTTTCCAAAATCCGAGATTGCCACATAGCTGCCGGACAGCTTTGCTGACCACGTTTCCGAATTCGCCGCCGCGAAATCCGCCGTCTTGATGATGAGGGACTTTAAAGCCGCATAGCCGGAAAGCGTGGTCTTCTTTTCCTCCTCCGGAAGCCCGTCCGCATCAATGACCTGTGCGATCTCCGTCAGCGCCGCCTTCGCCGACCAGTCCGCCAGATTCAGCTGCTCTGTCACGGAACACAGATACCGCCGCATGCTCTCCAGCTGCTCCTGCGTCGTCTTCCCCGCAATGGACGGATATGCAAGCGTTAAACTTCCCATATCCTCTGCACCTCCTTCCGTACGTTGTAGGGGCCGATGCCCACACCGGCCCACTGGGAACCTTCAATTTCGCCGCAGCGTTTTTCGTTTCGGACGTGCATTCTGCCGGGCCGATGTGGGCATCGGCCCCTACAGAACGCGTTATACATCGCTTCCGCCTTCCAGCACCCGCGCTAGGCTGAACAGCTTCATCTCGCCCTTTCCCGTCAGCCGGAATCTCAGATGGTCACACCTTGCGGGCCGGACCGGCAACAGGAAGGTACGCAGCCCCCGGCCCTCGATATGTCCGCAGTGCCGCCACACGCCGTCCGAATCATACTGCACCCAGAAATCCACAGAGGAGCCCCTCAGCAGCTGCATCCGCAGATTGATGCGCGAGACATACTTTTTCCCGACGAGCCCATACGTCATGATCCCCGTCTCCGCCATCCACTCGACCGCTCCTTCCAGCGTTCCGACGCTGCCGTACACGGTTTTGAGCGTTCCGTTTTCGAGGAAATAAAGTTCATCGTCCACCCGCGCGAAGTCCTCCGCGTGGACGCTGTCTTCCTTGTGCCACAGCCCCTTTCGCGTGTCGTAGACGAACAATGTCCAGTGATGTGCCTCATCCTCCATGCTGATGAAGTACTTCCCACGCACGCCGCCCGCGACGGCGTTGTAGTAAAGCCCCGTGCCGAAGCAGCTTCCGATCTCCTGCGGCAGACTTCCGTCATACACGCACACGCCCATGCGCGACTTGTAATACAGCCGGTCGTCCACTACAACGAGGCTCTTGCTTGACCCGTTCTGCACACCCGCGCATTTCTGCACGACCACCTGATGCGCCCCCGTCGCCGACGGATACACCCGGTGGAAGCAGTCCTCCTTAAAAAACACCGGACTGTCGGCCAGCGTCGCTGCGCCCGTCCATTTCCCGTCCGTACCGCAGCTTGCCCGCCACGAATCCGTCGCCACGCCCTGATAGCACGCCCAGTTTTTAAAATCGCCCAGCTTGCAGCAGTAGATCTCATTCACCGTCTCGCCGTCCGCCACGCCGTACTTGCAGCCCCAGAGCCGGTTGCCGCATTCTGTGACGAAGTCCATGCTCGGCACGCGCCGGGCCGTCTTCACCGTCCCGCTCGTGACCTTCGCCGTCTCATCAACAAGCCCCACGATCACGATATAACTTTCGTCCACAGCGTAAAGGATCTGACTGCCGTTCAGCTTCTCGATCTGTTCGTTTCCAGCAAGACCCGACAGCTGGATACCGTCATACTGCTTGAATCCCCTGCCGATGCCGTTTGCCGACAGCTTCAGATATACCGTAGGCACGGATACCCACTGCCCCGACGCCTCCGCCCACTGCTTAAGTGTGTGGAGTTTGCCGGATGTGTCCAGCCAGTACTGTCCGTTTGACGGGCTCTCCGGCTGCGCGGCCTGTGCATAACTCACCGTCAGTGCCGACCCGTCAGCAAGGCAAAGGGAGATTTCCACGTTCTCGCTCTCCGCGTCGATCACATTCTCCTGCCCCATATAGCCGTTGTCAGAATACTTCTCGGTATTGAAATAGATCCCGTCCGGAAAGATGCACAAATATGCGCCCATGGAAACAAGCTGCTTTTCTCCCGCCTTGATGTTCACCGACGGCATGTAGGCCTCCATGGAAGCGCCATTGATGTACAAGACCTGATTCTGCACCCAGCACAGCGTATCCCGCGCGCAGATTGCCTGCACTCCGGAAAGCGCCTGCGCCGTCCCCCGCCGCGCCCGCGGCGCAAGCAGCGGATAGCTGTCCGACGTCAGATTCTCCATGTCATAAAATTCCCCGTCCGAAAGCTTCAGATTGTGATCATAGCCGAGGAACGCTTCGGTGGTCAGCGTCTGCTGCCGCTGCTCCGTCAGCTTCGGATAAAACACCCCGCATCCCCCCTACAGTCTGAAATACGCCGCTTCGCTCTTCGGCAGATGCGCCCGGTTGCATGCATTCTGGTATGCCTGATAGTACATGTTGTACTTGGCGGCGGAATTGTTGTACTTCGTCATCTCCCCGTTGGCATCATCGATCTTCATCTCCAGATACCACCGGTAAATTTCGTCATACGGCCACGCGATCAGCAGTACCGTTCCGTCCAGATCCGCTTCCGGCGTGTAGCCCGCGAACGCCGGGACGTCCATTTCATGCTGCGTCAGGATCTCGCGGTATACCGCTCCGTCCAGTTCCGACAACCAGCGCAGCTTGTCTGCGCTGCCATATTGATTGGGTTTCAGCCGATCAACCGTCTCAAGCGCCTCGCGGATGGTCATGTGCCCCGCCTCCTTTCGTCCTGCCGCCTTTAGCCTGCGGCCAGCTCATCTTCGATTTTCCGTGCCGCCTCCAGCTGCCGCCTGGCATTCTCCAGCACCTCATACACCGGCTCCGGCACCTCGACGGCCTTGCCGCGCGGCACCTGAAACGTGCGTCCGTTGACGCAGACAAACACCGACTGCTGCTCCGTGCCGCCCGCGCGCGGCAGTGTGATGGTCTTCATACCTGCAAATGCGTTTTCCATGACAATTCTCCCTTCCTGTCCCGTCTTCTCCGGAGACCGGCTTGCGCCGGTCTCCATCTTGCTTCCTCAGTTTGCTTCGTCCTCGGCAGAATACGCGCCGCAGCTTTCCACGCGCACCATACGGTCCTCATACAGGATCTTCGCCGCACTGGAGAACTTATAGCCCAGCGTCGAGAACTGGTTGAGCGGTCCACCGACCTGCCCCTTGTCCTTGATGATCATCTCCAGATTGCCGCCCTCGGGATCGATCATGCCATAGGCATCCTTGCCGAGAAACAGCGTTGCATAGACGCTGTAATACACCGCAGGCGTACCCTTGGATTCGTCCGCCTCCGTCTTGACCGGGCAGCCCTCGCCGTTGAAGATTTTGGCCTCGGTCGTCTCGATGAAGCGCACGCCGTGCAGTTCGCCGATCTCACCGGTAAACAGTTCCGTCAGACCCGCGTACTTGTGCGCCTCGATCCACGCCTCGGACGAACGCAGATCGTATGCAACGGACGGGTGAATGATGGCAATGTACTTGCCGTCAATTTTCGGGGCCTTGAGTTTTTTCAGCAGCGTCACCGCCTTGTTGACCTCGTCCGGCGTCAGCTTTGCGGTGGTGTCCAGCCCCGCGCGGCTGGTGACGGCGGTATGCGCGCCGTTCGTGCCGACCTTGTCGCAGTACTGCACGTTCGTGCCTGCTGCGGCGACATTGCGCACCAGCTTATCCTGCGTCGTACCGGCAGACGCGCCCAATTCCTCCGCCGCGCCCAAAATCACATCGTCAATGGCGTGCAGTTCCAGCTGATCGGACACGGACACATAGGTGCCGTACTGGGTGATCGCCTGCGTCACAGCGCTCTGGCCGAACTTCTGACCCGTCGGGATCACACCCTCGGTCAGCGCGCCCGCGTCCTCAAGCGTGTTCCACTTGCGCCATTCCACGGTCTTGCCGCGGCCGGCAGGCAGCGCCTGCTTGCGGGCAAACTGCGTATGAATGAGTTCTGGCCGTGCGTTTTCCAGCAGTTCCGTGTCGTAAAACGTCTTCATGGACGCCGTCATGCCGCCTCCTTCCGGGAAGGCATTTGTCTCGCCGGAATACGCGTTCACATAATTGCCGCTGGCATTCACCAGCGTACCCGCGTCAGCAAACAGCTGCAAATTCAGTTCCTGTTTCAGATTCATAAAAACTTCTCCTTTCCTCATGTAACCGATGATGCAATCGGCAAGCGCTATCAGCGGTTACTTAGAGCCGGACGGTCTCGCCCCGTCTGGCACGCGCCTTCAGTTCCTCTCTCGTCTGTCTGGACCAATGCTCCGGACTCTCGGCAAATGCGCCGAAAGCCGCCGGGGCCATGCCGCTCTCGCGCGGGCGGAGGTAACCCGCCTGCATGGCCGCCGTCAATTCCTCGCGTGCGCGTCTTGCGCCGTATGCCATCGCACCTGCACGAAGTTCCTGCAAGTGTGTCAACTCGTAGGCGCTTCTGGCATCCACACCGCGCATAACCAGGCGCATGAACATGGGACTTTCCAGTTCCTCATGCAGCTGCGCGCCAGGATACGCCTCGCGCACTGCCGCAAACTGCTCGCGGAGCGCTTCATACCCCTGCCGCATCGCTTCCTCGCGCTGCTCCGGCGTTGCCGGGACTCTGCCCTCCGGCGAGCAAGCAGCCAGCCGCTCCGCCTGCTCCGGCGTAAGCTGCGCCGCGTCCACGCCGAAGGTCTTCTGCAGCGCCGGGCTCAGCGATTTAAGCACCTGCTCGCTTCTCGCGCAATTTTTCAGCCGCTCGCGCACGATCGTCTGCACCTGTCTGTCATAGTCCTTCTTGTACGGTCCCTGGATGAGCGCCCGGAACGCCTCTGCGCGCTCCTGCACATCCTCCGGCGCGGCGTCCGCCGATACGCCCGGTTCCGGCTGCTCCTGCTGCTCTGCTGCAAACGCCTGCAGCCAATCAAACTTCTCCATTCCGTTCCTCCTTCTGCCCTTCAAGCGGGCGACACTCGGGTCTTTCCAACTTATTTTCAGGGTCACGTTCACCCAAAACCCGCACATAGTCCGGATACCGCGCTGAGAGCAGCCGGTATCCTGCGCGAACCGTCTCAAACATGCCGTCCAGCCGCGCCTGCTCCCGTTTGTCCGCAGACACTTCCAGCCGGAAGCCTCCGCAGCCCGATTCGATCACCGGCGGTGTTTTCAGCCCCGCCGCCTGCACCGCCTCCGCCAGCGCGAACGCCAGCATTGACGCCGCCGCGCAGACGATATCGCTGCCATACCGCGAAAACCCTGCGTGCCCGCGCACCGTCAGCGCCGTTTTTCCCAGCCATACCTCAATCATCCCGGCTGCGCCGCCTCTCCGGCGCGCCTGCGCGCTTGCTGCACTCTGGCCGGCTCCGCGTCCTGCTTCTTTGCCGTCTGCATCCCGCCCGGAGCCTCCGGTGAGGGCGAGCTCGCCAGCCGCGCATACAGTTCCGGCTCGTACCGCCCCGCCAGCGTCAGCGCCATGCGCTGCCACGCCGCCGCATCCGCGCCGGAGCGAATCTTCTGCAAGATCTGCTGCTTGCCGTCAAAGTCCATCATATCGAGGCACGCCAGCGCCTGCGTCTCCATCTCCGGCCGGAAAAAGCCCAGCTGGAAAAACTGCAGCGCCAGTTCGTTCTGCGCCAGCTTCGTATAGGCCGTGTGCTTCTGCGCCGCAACACTGACGTCGAACACCGGCATCCGCATGAGCGCCTCCGGCCCCATGCTCTGCGCCTTCAGCCGCGCGTTGCAGTAGGACACAAACTCCTCTGCCCCGCCTGCGCCCACAATGCGGAACCTGCGCGGCAGATCGTAAAACTGCCGGATGCGTTCGATCACCATGCGGATCAGCCGCGCATAAGCCCGGTATGCCGACTGCGTCGATGCGCGTGAGCTGCGCCCGGATGCCTCCTGCAAAGCCGCGATGGCCGAGGCCGCCGTCACACCGGACGAAACCTGTCCGTTCGTCACATCCGTATTGCCCGTCGTCCATTTGAGTTCCTCGATCTTGTTGTTCAAAACCTGCACGCAGATCCCCGGCAGCATATTGACCTGCACCTGCTGTAAGGAGTCCTGTCCCAGATTCCCGTCCACATGCACAAACGGCTTCGTCCAATCCGCGTATTCCTGCTCATTAACTGACCCGTCCGAGCGGCGGAACCATCTTGGCGTCGCCGCCATGATCGTGTTCTTCACAATAGCCTGATCCATTCGGTCAATCTGCTCCTGCGCGCCCTTGCCGATATCAATGTATCCGTACCCGCAGATCGAGCCCTCGATGGGAAACAGCCGGTCAAAGATGAACGGATAATCCCCGTCGTCATACAGTCCCCGCTCACACGTCGGCGCACGCACCGGCGTCTGCACCAAAACCGCCTCGCCCGTCTCCGGGTCGCGTGCCTCGCGCGTGACCGACGGGACAAACGTGTCGTTCTCCGTCGCGTACAAGACTGTCTCGCCCACATACTTGCAGTAATGCAGCACGCTCCTTCCGCCCACGCGCTTCTTGTAATACCAATCTACCACCAGCGTCTTTTCCGAAAGATCTACCGCATCGTCCGTCCGGTAACGGGAAAGCACCACGCTGCTCCCGCCGAGTTTTCCCGCCAGCTGCGGATACGCCGCCAGCAGCGTCTCATTGTCCTCCAGTTCCAGATAAAACACATTCTGCGACTTCTGGATATCCGTTACGCCCGGCTCCCAAAACAGGTTCAGCACATTCACGGGCCGAATCGAAATATCTCCCAGTCCGCCAAGCTTCTCCTGGTCCCAGTACACGCCCCACACGCCTGTACCCTGCTTCATCTTCTGCCAGCAGGTATCGGAGTAGACCTCTTCAAAATCGTTCTGCTCCAGAATGCACGGGATGATTGACGAGAGCATCTGCGCCTCCTGCCGGTCGTCCGGTTCCCGCGGGCGGATGACCGGCCCCGGATAGGCCGCAACCGCATCGGCATGCTTGCCCATGATGACGTTGAACAGCCACCCGGACGCGGGCCGGTCATCGTTCGGATTGCCCTTGTCCGAAAACTGCCGCCACTGCCGTAGCTTCCACCAGTCCTCGTCGGCGATGATGCGCCGTTCCAGATTCTGCTTGCCCTGCTTGTAGCGGCGCAGAATGTCCGCCGCCCTCCGCAGTTCCCGCTCCCCGATCACGGGGACACCTGTTGTCCGTACCTCCATTGCTTCCTCCTTATTTCAGTTGGTTCAGCGGGTCTGACCAGACCGCCGCCGTCTGCGCCTGCATCATTGGCTTCACCGGACGCGACATACAGAAATACCGCCATTCGTCGCACACATGATCCTCCATCGCCGTGTCCAGATCCTCCGGCCGCGTCTGCGAATACAGCATCAGCGGCACCGTCCGGATAAACGCCCTGCAATTTTTGAACACATACATGCGCGGGTACCCGTTTTCGTCGAATTGCAGCCGGTAATGGCACTGCATCCAGCCCGCGATGCGCTCGTTATCGCCCGGCGTAAAATACACGCCGTACCGCGCCGCCGTTTGCGCCACGCTTTCCCCGCGTGAAGCGTCCCAGATCGCCGGGTCCGCCACGCCTGTAATCTCCCGGCCCTTGAGCCACGGATGCTCCGTCTCGATCCGCCGGATCTCGGCAAACTGCCGGTCCGGCGTCCACTTGACGCCCTCGTTCGGCGTCTTCGTACACCCGTAAAGTTCCAGAATGCGGTAAATGACTCCATCGTAGTCAACTGCCCACCATGCACAGGAAAACGGCTTTCCATACCCGAAGTCATAACTCCGGCAGACTGTCCATCCCTTATCCGGCGTAAATGGCTCGATCACATGCGTCCACTGCCGGTCTTGATAATGCTCCGGCGCATCGCGGAAGTCCTCAAAGAACTGTCCCTCGTACACATCCCATGACCCGTACAGCCACGCCTCGCGCAGTTTCGGCGGCAGTGTCTCCAGCTGCTTCAGATACTCCGGCTGCTGCCGCATTAAAGCCCGGTTGTCCGTCACCAGCGCCTGCACAAAGCTGTAATTTTCCGGCTCCTCGCCTGTCTCGAACCGGCGGTCAATGAACAGCCGCTTAAAATACCCATGCCCCGGCCCGCCGGGGTTCAGCGTGTAATACGTCCGCTTCGGCAGCCCGTTCGTCCCGCGCACGCAGGCGTTGATTGCGTCGATCCACGCCTTTTGCAGCTGCCCGGCCTCGTCGAGAAACACCACGTCGTATTCTGCGCCCTGGTACTGTCCCATATCGCCGTTGCACGCGCAGTAGCCGAACGTGATCGTCGATCCATTTGGAAATTCAAACCGCTTGTCAGACGCCTTATACTTCGCAATCCCCGCCAAATCCTGCCGCAGCGGGTCAATGTGATTGTTCTGCAATTCCCGCAGTGTCCTTCGCACGATCAGCAGCTTGATTCCTGCGTACCGCAGCGCCAGCAGCTTCGCCTTCGTACGCACCGCCCAGCTTTTCCCGCCGCCTCTTGCCCCGCCGTAAGCAATGTGCCGGTGCCGGTCCAGCAAAAAGCGCCTCTGCTTCTCGTTCGGCACGCCGATGCGCAGTTCCGTCATCCTGAAAATTCCTCCGCTTCCCGCTCAAATACCACGCGCACGCCCGTTTCCTGTCCGCCGCGTTCCTCCTGCAGCTCCTGCCGGATCTCGACCGCCTGCTTCATCACCTTCGCCAATTCCCCCAACTCCTTGCTCGGCGTTTCGCCGTCCTTGATCTGATCCAGCAGCCGCTTCGAGATCGTTTCCAGCGCCTTTTCCAGATTTCCGGACGCCTTTTCAATGGGATCCCGGCGTGCCTTTCCGGCCTTTTCCTCAGTCATCCGCATACCTCGCATTGATGGCGGTATAGAGTTCGCATTTTCCGCAGTTTTTCGTCCTGCAGAAAATCTCCATCTGCTGCCGCTTCGCCCGGCCTGAAGCGAACGTCAGCCGCAGAAAGCTTTCGTCCGTGATTCCTTCGCAGTAAATGCTCCTGCCGCTGTCCTCCCGGTAAAACGGGCACCATACCGGCTCAAAGCCCTTCTCCCCGTTCTGCATCCATCTCCACCTCCCGTCTGTGTTCATACCCCGCTCGCGCCGCCAGCGCCTCCACCCCCACCGTTTCCAGCAGGAACTCCTCCATGCACGCCGCATGTACCGCCGTGCCGTCCATCGCCTCATACCGCTCGTCCGCCTCCGTAACGGCCTCGCCGCACCACCGGCAGACGCAGCTGCGCATCATCCTCCTGCACCTCCCCAAGTAACCGCAGATGACTCTTGTCGATTGAATCATCGGTCACCAAAATCATATTTTTATGCGATACGCGGTTGACAAAACGCGCCGCGCCGGATACAATAAAGTTGTTTGAATCTCCGGCTGCGGCGCCGCTCTTTTTCATGTCTGGCAGACCCAGTTTCTCCCGGCCCGCCGCGTTCTCCGCATCTGCCCTCTGAATATATCGCATTAATATACGATTGTCAAGGGGAGTGTGTCGCACTTTTGTTTGATTCTCTATTTTGCACAACTGCGAGGTGGCTGTTTTGTTTATTTATAGCAGATTTGAATCGCTGATCCATGAGACAGGCGTGACCAAAGCATCCATCGCCCGCCGCATTGGCCGCACGCCAACCGTATGCCAGGACTGGAAGGCCGGCAAATCCGAGCCCAGCGCCGACCAGCTTCAGATCGTCGCCGCCGCGCTCGGCACGACGCCCGCCTACCTCACCGGTGCAACGGATGAAAAAAAACTCCCCGCCGGCGCGCCGTCCGACGAGGAGGATCCGCTCGACACGAGACTCAGGGAACTTCTTTCTCATGCTGACGATGATCTGAAGCAGGCCATGATCGCGTTTTTAGAGCGCTTTCAAAAAAAGTAAGAAACTGCTGTTTTTCTTCCCGGCTCAGCGCCGCAAACATCCGGACGATCTGCTCGTCCGCCGTTTCCTGTTTGTCTGGTCTGTCTGCTCGGTGTTTCGTCATCCTGCATCCACTCCTAAATTCCGTTCCGTTCTTCCAGCTGCTGATGTTTGAGGCAGTGTTTTTATATTAAAACATTTGTTCTAGTTTTTCAAGATGGCAGAACGCCCAAAGAATCGATAAAATTTTCTACTGTTGCCTGTCTGGTCTTGTCCCAAAAACAGGACATTTATCGTTTTCTCCTTCCCCCGCCCGTTTCTGTTCTTGACGCACCCGCTTTTCAGTGCTAAAATATTCCCATCTGCCGGTGTGGTGGAATGGCAGACACAAGGGACTTAAAATCCCTCGGCGTAACAACCGTGCGGGTTCGAGCCCCGCCACCGGCACCACTCAGAAATGACCTTTGTATATCAGATGACCGCTTAGGGCGCGTCCATCTCGACAGCAAAGGTCTTTCTTCGTTCAAACCCGCAATCGCTTCGCTGGATTGCGGGTTTGTGCTCCGCATCAAAACGTGACAGCGCCCGGCTCCGTAAAAGAGCCGGGCGCTGTGCTTGAGGGAAAAAAGAGGCTTGCGAAGGGTTATGATACTGCGAGTAGTTTCACAAAAAAATCATGCCGGCGCTGGATACCCGCCGTACATACGGCTGCAGCGCCTATTGCGCCACATATTTCCTGCTTCTGATGGTGCAGCGACGCTGGTGCAGTCCGGGACTGCAGTTCTGAATCCGGAAGCTGCGGATTCGTCTTTCCAGCCGTCTTCGCGGTCTTCGGAAAGACTGTATCCGTCAGCATTGTCGCTACCCCATGTGCAGGTGACGGTACAGGAGGCTGTGTAGGTTCTGCCGTCATAGACATAGCTTGCATTCAGGACATACGATTCGCCGTTTGTCATGCCGAATTCATCGACCGTATAATACTGTCCATCCCAAAGACCGCCGCCGCGGTGCTCGGACACAACGTTCCATGTGACATTGTTGTTCGTACAGCCGGGGATAGTGGTGTTAATTGTAAAGGATGCACGGCCTACCTCCACATCTCTGCTGACAAGACTGATGCCAAACGTATACTCAGTCCGTTTTGCTGTTTGCGTATATGTGGCGGAATAGAAAGAACCATCTGGCTTTTTGTAATTATATAAAGCAGTGATAGTACAGTCGATGGCTCGATTTACATACAGGAACCCGTCAGTATCTTGGAACCAGTCTCCCTGTGACGGTGTAACAGACCATACGGTCTGGTTTCTCTGATAGCCCGGAATGTTTGTGTCTACACTATAGCAAGCGTATTCTTCCGAACCACCTAATACTGAGATAGCGAAGTGATATTCTTTTTCCGCTTGCTTTTCCCCGACGACGACCGTTGTTGAGCCGGAATATTTACGGCCGTTGTAGGTCATTGTGGCGGAAATGACCGCAGTGCCTGAGCCAGCTGCGTGAAGAGTTTTACCCTCAAAGTACGCGACGCTCGGATTCGACGAACTCCAGGTCACGTCCTGACCGGCGGGGTCAGTCGTGGCGTACAGGCGCAGGCCCTCGTTCAGTTCCTCCTGCGTGACGGTGACGCTCGGCGTCTTGACCGTGACGTTGAAGGTCGTGCTGACGCCCTGATAGGTGACAGTGACCTGCTTGGAGCCTGCGCTGCTCAGATCGGCGTTGGTCGTGAAGCCGCTGGTGATGGTCTGCGTTTTGCCCGCAGTGTCGGTATAGCGGACGCTCAGACCGGTGGTATTCAGCTTGTCGCCGATATAATAGGTTGTCTTGCTCGGCCGGTTGACGACAGACAGCGACGCCTTCCCGGCGGGCTGCTCCTTCTCGGGCTGCTTGGCCGGTTCCTTCGCCGGTTCCTTTGCCGGCTGCTGCGTGGTTCCGCCGCCGCTGCTGATGCACAGGTCGGGCGTGCGCGTACCGGAGATGTAATAGTAATCCGAGTCGCTGTAGCCGGTGAAGTCGAAATCCGCGACGCAGCCCGCAGCGGCCGGGCTGTTATACACCTGCTTGACGGTGTACTCGACCCCGGCTGCCTGCAGCGCGGCCTCCGCGTCCTGCTGCGTGGTGTTCTGGTCAAAGCGCTTTACCTTTATATAGCTGTCGGAATCGAGCACCCACACGATACACTGCTTGACCTGTCCCGCATAGAGCGCGGTCACAAAGGTGCAGCCCTCCGCAACGCCGGTCACAACGCCATTCCACAGAACAGAGGCAACGCGCGGATCGGCAGAAACCCAGTAAACCATGCTCGCGTCAATGTCCCCAAGCTGCTGGCAGAGCGGGAATTCCTCACCGACCTCCAGAATGACGCTTCCCACCATTTCCAGCGGGCGACTGTCATTGACAGTCACATAACAGGAAGCCGCTTCGCCGCCAACCACAACAGTGACCGTCGCCGCACCGGGAGCAATCGCAACAACATAACCGTCCACGTCAACAAAGACGGAGGAAGGATCGCTGGACGACCAGACGATGGAACCTGCGCTTCCGCTGTATTGCAGCGTATCCGCCAGATTGAACGTCTCGCCGACCTGAAGATCGAGCAGCGGCTTGAACTGATTGATCGTAACATTGGACTGCGAAGGCTGGTTGGTGCTGTCGGAACTGATGTCCAGCCCAATTTTGGTGCCGGGCGCCGCCTCGCTGCCGCCGAGCGGCGTCTGCGCCGCGACATGGCCGAGCGCAACATAGCTGCATGTGACGCCCTGCGCCGCAGAGCCAAAGCCGCTCTGCGCCAGCAGCCGCTCCGCCTCCGCCTGATCCTTATACAGAACATTCGGCACAAGCTGCTTCTGCGGGCCGAGGCTGACGACGAAATAGACGCCGGTTCCCTTCAGAACCTGTTCGCCGCTCGCCGGAGACTGCTGGATGATGCTGCCGCTCGGGATAGACGGATGGTAGCGCAGCGCGCATTTGACGCCGTAAAGCGACAGCGTGCGCAAATCCTGCTTGGCTGTGTCAAACGGCTGGCCGACATAATCGCGGACCGTCACATAGGAATCTGCGGACGGAACCACCACAGCAATGTCAACTGATCCGTCTGAGTCACTGCCGTCCGAGGGCGGCTCAGGCAGAGGCGTTACCGGTTCGTCCGGCTCTTCCACAACACGGAGCGTGATCTTCGAGTCGGAGGTCAGCGGTGAGCCGGGCGTTACGCTCTGATCGACGATGGTTCCGGGCATTTCCGTGCTGCTTGAAACATATTCCCATTTGATCTGCTTGTCCGAAATACCCATCTGCGTCAGATAATCCTCCGCAGCATCCTTGAGCATGGACGTCGTATCTCCCATAGTACCCGCAGGCCGCTCCTTGCCAAGACTAGCCGTGGCCCGCAGATCGGACGAGGGTTCCAGCTTCGTACCGGATTTCGGATCCTGGCTCAGAATACGCCCCTGCTCGACGCCCGCGTCGTAATCAGAACCCTCCACGACCAAACGCAGTGAGGCCTTTTCCGCCGTTGCTACCGCATCGACGACCTGCATATTCACAACGTTCGGACTCAGAACATAGCCGTCCTTCGTCACAACGGGCTTCTGACCGCGGTTGAGATAGAGCAAAACGCCGCCCGCAGCAATCGCGGCCGTCAACACGCCTGCAGCGATCTTCGCCCAGAGCGGCCAGCTGAAGCTGCCGCGCTTACGGATCGTCTCCTGCACGCGCCGGGCCGGCGTCTGCGCGGTCAGTTCCTCATAGAGTTCAGCCACGCTCTGCGTGCGCTCCTGCGTATGCAGGGCCATGCCGTTGAGAAGCGCCGTTTCCTGCGCCTTTGTAATAGCCTTGTTGTATTTGGACGGGGGCGGCAGCAGATCGCGCTTGTGCTGCTGCAGATATTCCCCGCGCTCAATCGCGCCTGGCGGCGTAACGCCTGTCATCATCTGATAGAGCGTCGCGCTGAGTGCATAGACATCAGCCGCCGGACCCTGTACGCCGTGGCTGTTATACTGCTCCTCGGGCGAATAGCCGTCCTTGATGATCACGGTCATGCTCTTGCCGCAGTCGTGGACAGCATGGCGCGCAGCACCGAAATCGATCAGCCGGACGCCGCCGTCCTTCAAAACCATGATGTTGTCCGGCGCGATGTCCCGGTGAATCATTCCGCTGTCATGGACCCTTTGCAGCGACAGCATGATCGGCGTCAGCATGGCAATCGCCTTCTCCGGCGCAATCCGTCCCTGCGGCGAGACAGCCGATTCCTTTTTCAGATACTCGCTCAGCGTGATACCGTCGAGATATTCCATCACGAGATAGGCCGTTTCGTTTGCAGAGAAGCAGTCGTAGACGTGGACAATGCCTTCCTCATCCTGAAACGCGGACAGGCGCTTTGCTTCGTCCAGGAATTTTTCCTTGCCAAACTGGAAATATTCGCCTTCTTTTCCTGTAAAAACAGTCAAGCGGCTCTCGCCGGGGCGGCGGGTAGCATACTCGCTGGGCAGATATTCCTTGATTGCAACCTTATGCAGCAGCAGCGCGTCCCACGCGAGATAAGTCACGCTGAAGCCGCCATGCCCCAGTGCGCGGCCAATGACGTAGCGCTCTTTCAAGATTGCGCCCGGCCGCATATAGGTCGCAAGTTCCGGCTCGGTTCCCTCTGCATAGCCGCAGTGCGGGCAGATGTCGAACGAGTCGTCGTATTGCTCAAAGCATCCAAAGCAGATTTTCATGTTTTTCCTCTCTTTCTACGCGATTCCGCACGACCGGGGCTGCGTCTCGGCAAGAATATCCGCAAGTTCTCCGGCAATGTCTCGGTACTTCTCATATACCGCGCTGGATATGGGGACGCAGGGATAATGGTTCTCAAGATACAAACAGCGCTGTCCGTCCTCACTCAAAAGATACGACAGGAACCGCACGGCGCAGGCCGTTTCTTTTTTTGAGGCCTTTTGTGTAATTGACCAGACATTCTGGAGCATGCAGGCTGACTCCGGCGACTGCACGGCGTACAGCCGGTAGCGTCCTGTCATCTGCGCCTGCACATCAGCGGCGTCTGCAGTATCTCCGTAATACAGGCCCTGCTCACCGGACAAGAACGCATCCAGCGTATCCGCGCTGACCTTCATATTATCCGTTTCCGGGATGGAACTCTGGAACAGCACCTCATAGGCGGGTAAAAACGACGCCTTCATCCCGGCCTTGAGATCGAGACTGGCCAGGCTGGTAAGCGTTGCGCCGGTAGCCTGCCGGAAATCGAAGCCGATGCCCTCGGCGCAGGCATTTGACGCATACAAAACGGGAAGCCCATAGCCAAGCGCGGCATATTCCCCGCTGACCGGTGCAGCCAGGCGGAACTCCTCCGAAGAGATCTGCCGGTTCAGTTGACGGATTGCCTTTGCGTTGCAGGCAAGTTCAGCGTTTTGCGCAGTGCGCTCGAACAAAACCGGCAATGTCCCATCCTGCTCTGCCTGCTTGAGCTGCTGCTCATATTGCTCGGACGCAATGCTTTGCAGCCGCAGTTCAACATTCGGGTACAGCGTCCGAAACGCGTCGGCAGCAGCGTTCAGCGCGGCGATCTTATTCTGTCCGCTTGCGCGGAGCGGGTCCGCGGTAAACCAGATATCGACTGTCGCGTCCGGCAGCGTCGCCTTGGCCGCGCGGCTGAGCCAGAGATACCCGACCGTGCCGCCGACGATGGCAAGCACCAGAAACACGCTCAACAGACTGATCCATTTCCTGCGCTGCTTTTCTTTCCGTGTTTTTTCAAGGCTTTTCGTCTGCTGGTATTGGAGCAGCGCGCGGGAAAACTCCTCCGCACGGGAAAACCGCAGTTCCGGCTCCAGCGCCAGCGCCTGCATGACAGCATTGCTGACCGGCTCCGGAATCTCGGGCTTCAGAGCATGCGGGGCCTTAAGATGATCCGTCGGCCAGCGGTTAAGCGCACTTTCTGGTTTTTTGCCGAGCATCGCAGTGTACAGCGTAGCGCCCAACGCGTAAATATCCGTCTGCGGCCCCTGATGTGCGGAGCGGGAGTACTGCTCCGGCGGGGTAAAGCAGTCCTTGAACACGACCGTCAGCGGGGTCTGCTGCACAGAAACCCTGGCAGCCCCGAAATCGATCAGCTTGATCTTACCGTCGTCGCACAGGAAGATGTTGTCCGGGCTGACGTCCCGGTGGACGATTCCCTTCCGGTGCAGCGCAGCGAGCGCATCACAGACGACCGCGCCGATAGCGACCGTGCGTTCCCACTCCAGCGGGGCGCGCTCGATCTCCGTTTTCAGCGTGTGACCGCGCAGATATTCCATAACGATATAGGCCGTTCCGTTTTCTTCAAAATATTCCCGCACCTGCACGATATTCGGGACCGAATGGAACTGCATCATATTCTGTGCCTCGTTCAGAAAGCGCGCATAGCCCTGCCGAAATTCTTCCGTCCGTTTTCCCGCATAGAGGATGACCTCCTTGCTGCCGGGAATGCGGTTGGTAATGCCGGATGGGAAATATTCCTTCAGTGCAATCGTACACGCAAGCTTTTTGTCGTAGGCGCGGTATGTAATGCCAAAGCCGCCGATACCGATCACAGACTCGATGCGGTACCGCCCGGCGATCTCCCAACCCGGCTGCAGCGCGTTTGGCACTTCCTCCGTCTGCGAATAGCCGCAGTATGGACACGCCGCGGCAGAATCCGCAATCGGCCTGCCGCATTTTTCACAGGTTCTCATTTCTGCTCCTTATGAAAATAAGTATTCCAATGGAACGACTCTCCGCACAGCGGGACAAACAGGAGCGTCGTCGCACCGGTACGGATCAGATCATGCGCCTTCAGCTGCATCGGAGTCAGCAGCAGCGCGTCGTTCAGATACGTCAGTCCGCGTCCGTCGCCGGGCTGCAGATAAAACGCTTCCGAGGCCGGGTCAAACGTGAGAATGCAGTGCGCATTCCGGGAAACCTCGGGATCCGAACCGAGACACACATCCATATCCGCAGCGCGCCCGATCCGGTTTCTGCCGCCGGCAAGTGGGAATGACAGTCCCTGCTGACCGCCCAGCACACAGACCAGCCAGCCGACCACAGGCTCAATCTGATTCATCTCTCCGGAATACAGGATGTGCGTGCGTCCATCGTCCGGCGCAGAGGCCGGAAAAAACGCCGGTTTTGGCATCTGGACAGGCACAGACTCCTGCGATGCAACGGGCGCGGGTTCCGGCTCGTCAGCTAGAATAGCAGGTTCTTCCAGAATGATCTCATTCTCCTGCTCCGAAGCCGGAGAAAGCGGCTGTTCGGGTTCCGGAACCGGCTTCGGCTCGGACTGCCGTTCCTGCACAGACGCCGGCAGAACCGCTTTGTCCATCCGTGCTCCGCAAAACGGGCAATATGGCTGCCGCTCCGCTCCATCCATCCGCGCACCGCAGCTTGGGCAAACCGTCTGCTGCTCCTGCACAGGCACAGGCGGAACCGGCAGCTGCATCCCGTCCGGCGGGAACAGCGGCGTGGTGTGCATAATATCCAGCCGGGGCGTCCCCGCCTGCACAGGCGGCGGCGCGGAGAACCCGGCCACCGGCGTGTCCGGCAAAGACGTTTTCCCGCGCAGATCATCGAGACTCCAGTATCCGCCCTTTGCGGGCCCGTCCTGCGCAGGCGGTGCGGCGTGCTGCGCCGTCTGCGCTGTCCGTTCTAAAAAAGCCTTTGCCCGCGCGCAATGCGGGCAAGCCGAAAACTTGTCCGCATCGTAATAGTGATTCTTGTTACAAAGCACTTTATTCATGTTGTCGTCTCCATTTATCGGTGTCGTTTGATCAGGACCAGCGTGGTATTATCCTGCATGGCGTCGCTGTGACTCAGCAGCACGGTCTGAAGTTTTTTTGTCAGCTGCTGCGCAGTGCCGGGCTGGGAAAGCAGTTCCTCCAGCGTCTGCGTGCTAAGCGCCTGCATCAGCCCGTCGGAGCACAGCAAAATCACGTCTCCCCGTTCGATCGCCATCGGCTGCTGATTCTGCTCATACAGGCCAATGCCGTTCATCCCAAGATAGCTTGTCAGCGCCCGGCCGCGCCTGATCTCCCGGTCGTAAAACAGTTGGCTGATCTCACCCTTTTCCAACCGCTGATTTAAGAACGCAGCATAATTATGCTCCGGAACGAGACGCCGCAGCCTGCCGCCGCGCAGAAGGAACAAACCGCTGTCGCCGATGGACAGCCAGTACAGCCCGTCGCCGCGCGCCCAAACGCTTACAATGGTCGAGCCGCCTCCGGCGGTCTGCTCCGCAACGGCCCGGTCCATCCAATCGATCGTCTGCTGATAGAGATAGGAGGGCGCAGCCTGCGGGTTTCCGCGAAATGCAGTCAGCAGCGTCTGCACGGCGCTCCGGCTGGCCTGCGCGCCGTCCGGCAGACCGCCGATCCCGTCGCAGACCGCCGCGAAGATCTCTCCCCACCGCCGTTCCAAACAATACGCATCCTGCTGCTCCTCCCGCCCGCCAAGCATCGTCAGAGTGGCGGTGGAATAAATGCTCATCTGCCTCCCATGCCTCCTTCAAGCTGCTGATACGCTGCATCAGCAGTGTCCTTCAGTGCAGACAGCCTCTGAATTTCGGCTTCGATTTCCTGAATCATTTGCCGGGCGTCTGCTTTTTTCTGCGCTGTAGCAATACTGATACTGCTGAGTTGCTCGTTTGTAAAGTCAACGATTGCCTGATATTCCTGAATTTTGGCCTGCCGGGCAAGCTCAAAATATTGATTACATTGATCAATGTCTGCCTGCGTATACTTCCCGGAACGGATGATCTGTGCATACTGGTTAAACTTTTCAACCAACGCATAGGAGTACGATGCGGTTGCGTATACCGATTTCAAATGGTTGACTGTTTTTGTCGTTCCAAGAAGACGGTTGCTTTCGTCTACGGTGTAGAGGAAAAGCTTTAGCAATCCAGCCTTGCCCATCGCCTTATCGATGCCTTTATCCGCGACCTTTGACAATGCCATCTTGATTGCGCGAAGATAGCTGTCCTGGTATTCACGCAGCATTTCATCGATCGTCCGATTAACGGTCTCATTGTCATAGCCCGTGTCCAGAAGCGCCTGCTTGATTGCCAGCAGGTTTTTTGTGCGGGCAATATAGTTTCTGGCCAACTCCTGCTTGATTTCATCGGCCAGGCCAATTGTGTGTTTAAGCGCGTCATATTCCGCAAAACCGGCATCCAGCTGATCGGAAATCTCTTTCATGAAGGACAGGTTCTCTTTTTTGACGAGAAGCTGCAGATATTCGTTTTCCGTAAATTCGTCTGTTGATCGGCCCATGAGTTCCTGAATGGATGTATCCTCGATTTCAATGCCGAGTGACAGAAATTTCCGATACATACCATAGGCTTCATCGAATTTGCTGTTATCATATCCACCCTCTATGGAATCCTTCTCTAGCTGTTCAAGCAGGGAATCGATGCTGTCCCGGATCATTTCCTCCGGAATTGTGTCCCACAACGCAACTTTGACGCCAAGCTTGTTCAATCCGTTCGCAACAACGCCCTTCATGTTTTCAATCCAGTTGCTGGCCCAGCCAATCAGGAGCGCATCAACCTTGGGGTTCCGATTGTCAAGAAACATAGCGGTATAGTCAAACTGAACGATCTGCTGGTTTGTTGCAACGCAGACCGGTATTCCCTGAAAGAGCGCAAAGACGCTTCCGTCGCTGTTATAGGCCTCTTCTGCTACAACCTTCAATGCGTCGCCCATGATATTCAAATCATTCTTCAAGGTATTCATGCGGCGGAGCGCGTCGGCCAGACGCTGCGCTGTTGCGAACACATCTGCGCCGCGCTGGAATACGATCTTTCTGAGCGCGGGTGCAGCAGACTGCCGCATTGTCTGGTCGACCGCATTTGCGCCCACATGGAGCAAACGGGACAGAGCGATGATCGATTCGGTGTCAACTTTATAGATGCTCATGTTCTTCCTCCGCATATGAAGATTCTGTCTGCGTTTGTAGATGGTGCAGAACGGCATTTGTCAGCCACGGCTGCGGCGCTGCATCCCCCGGAAGGGCAAGGATGCCGATTGGTGGGATGGAGATCGGATCATTGATGATAAACTGATACTCTGAGCGTTTCATCCGGTTCGACTGGAATTCATGGATACGAATCGGAACGGACGGAAGGCGGAAATACCGGCGGGGCGATATCCATGCAAGCTCATACAGAGCGAGGTGCGAGAAAGCAGGAACACGCGGACTTCGGTAAAAATTAAGACCCCTAAAAAAGAGCAGCGGGTCATGGCATGGGCGAGGCGCTTGCAGGAGTGTCTGCTCGAACAGATTTGCATCGGGCAGCTGCCGGATGTCTGACTGTACCGACGCTTCGCACGCTTCATATTTGTCCGCAAGCTGAGACAGCCTTTGCACCATACGGTTCAGCTGCGCCTCCAACAGTTCAAGCTGCTGCTCTGTGCGATTCAGCGCATCAATTTGCGTATCACAGGTCTGAGTATGCAGCTGCAGCCGCACATATCGGGCGTTTTTTTTCGCCTGCTCCAGTGCGGCGCATCCGTTGGTCAGTTGTACGAGCAGTTCTCTGCACTGCACCGTGTCGATCTGAAATCTCATTGCATGCCCTCCGGGAGATGCGCCGGCCGCCGGAGGCAGCCGGCGCAATCAGCTTTATTTGGAGAAAATCTCCGTTGAGTCCAGATTCGTGGCCTCCGAGATCTGCGCGTCTTCAAGTTCGGAATAACGGCTTGCGGCCTGCGCAAGATTGTTGGCGTGCTGCTGAAGCGTATCGAGTGCGGCGATTGACTGATTGTACACATGGATAAACTGATTCATGTAGGCCTCTCCGGCTGTGCCGACCCAGTTGCTTGCGGTCATGTTCTGGATCTTCGTTTTGATGCTCTCCAGATGGCTCATCATATGCTCCTTCAGGTTTGTTACTTCCTTTGCCTTCTCGTTGACCTCAGACGGCGTTACCAGTAATTTATTCATAACATTTATTCCTTTCTTAAATCATGATTGTTTGGATTTGGTATATAAAATTCGATATGCTCAGCGGGTTTTGACGATCTGAGAAACTTCGCCTTCGGCCTCTTCGTATTTGCCTGCGGCCTTCGTAATGGCATCTTTATACAGGTTCATCATTTCCTCCAGCCGTGTAAACTTGGGCTTATCCTCTTCAATCATGGCGTTAAAGGTGTCGTTTGCATCGCCGTCCCACATTGCGTCCAGATCAGTCATTGCGCGCCAAATCTGGTCGACAAGATCATGCCAGTATCCGATTTCCTGTTCAAACTCGCCTGCGGTGCGCCGCATTGCTTCTGTATCTACTACCATTTTTGCCATTTTTTAAATCTCCCTTTTTATTATATATTTTGCGCTTATGCGCTGAGTTACAGCTTATTACTTTCCGTTGAGCGCCTGCTGCGCTTCCCGGTCGGCCTGCTCTGCACGAGTTGCAGTGCTGCGGAGGCTTCTCTGAATGTCCTCCAGTTCCATTCTGATTTTCCGCGTGTTTTGCCGCAGCGCCTCAAGACATTCCAGATACTCCGGAGTATACTCGCTTTGCCAGTTGTATTCGATCTCCGGGGCAACGGATTGAATCAGATTGTTTACGGAACCGAGCTGCGAAATCGACTGATTCAAATCTTTTGCTGCGCGTCGTAAAACCGCAGGCTCCAGTTTGATCAAACCCATGGGCAATCACCTCTTTTCAGAATATTTGATCTGCGTTCAGCTGCAGTGTATCTGTGCCGACCGTTTGCTCAGCCGTCTTGTAGGACTGCAGGGCATTCCACAGAACGGTGGCCGAGTTTGCAAGTCTTGTACTGCAGGTCGTCAGTGTGTTTTGAAGGTTCTTTTCCAGCGAAAGATAAGCGTCCTTTCCTCTTCCTTTCCATACCTCATCCGAAAAATGATTCGCATTCAGGATATTCTGAAGATATGTCATGGTGTATTCGTTTCTTCTCATGTCCTGATAGACCTTGGAAAGTGCCTGAAGTTCGAGTTCCAGTTTCAAGAGATCACCTCACAGAAAGTCGATTGTAGTAGTGCCAGTTCAGACGGTTAATTGTGTTCAACTCTCCGCCGGCATAGGTCCTGACGGTTTGCCGGAGTTGGTTTTTTGCTGATTCAAACGTCCGGACTGCATTGCCGATTTCTTCTATGTCAACATCCAGCCGTTCGCCATACAGCTGGCCTGCTTCGCTGGCCCAGCTACCCGCTGCATCTGCCTGAAATCTTTTAAGAAATGTCTGCTGATCCTTCAGCACATCAATACATGCCTCGAGCTGATCAACAAAGCTGCTGATTTGCTCATAATCCCATCGAATCTCTGCCATTTTCTCACCTCTTCATTTCTGTTTTTTATCTGTTCCCTTGCTGTGATTGTAGTCTAACACAGCGAACCGGGTTTGGGATGAAATGACGACGAACGGTACACTTGGCGCGATGAACGGTAAATTTCCGCCCGAAAAACGCGCCTCAGACCAGATAAAGCGTGTCGCCGCTGTCGATATCGGCGTCGTCGAGCGTCTGCTCCGGCGAAAGAATGCAGCCCGTACGCTCCGACATCAGAAGCGCCTGCCGGTAAGCGCCGAAGGGGATCCCCATGCTCTGCTCGACCAACTCCAGAAACCCGCGGCAAAGAAGCTTCGCCGACAGCGTCCGCGGCACGATGCAGTCAAACGACCGGTTCACCCCGGCGACATTGATCTCAATCAGAATTTTTTCGCTGTTCATAGCGCTTCCTCCCACTGCTTCCAAAGCATTTTTTCTGTTTCATTCGGGATACTGCCATCCTCCTGCCGGGCAGACGGCTGAAGATCCTCGCGTTCATACCCGCTCTCCCGCAGATAGGCAAAGCAGTCCTGCGGCGTCTGAAACGGAAGCAAACGCACCGCCGCGCCGCTTTGCTCTGCGGCCAGCGTAAGCTGCGGGCAAAAATAGCAGAAGATCCGGTCTGTCCCGCCGAAAAAAGCGCGTGTCTGCGCAAGTTGTGAAAATAGGTATTCGACCACCGGATGCGGTGTGTCCTTCTCGCCGTTTTTCAACAGCATCCCCTTGCGTTCCAGCGTCCGCAGCGCCTTTTCCGGGTCGATCTGCTCCGGCTCACAGACAAACCACGCTGGAACCGTCGTGCATTGGTAGAAATACGCCAGAAAGATGAACTCGTCCTCCGTAAAGCGGTAGCCGGTTACCATGCCAATGCCTCCTTCAGTCTTGCTTTTCCCGTGCGGGAAAGATAAACGACGCTTTCATCGTCCAGTGTCACGGTCATCGTGCCCGCGTCATAGGACAGGATATGGCGCTGATTGACCAGATAGCTGCGGTGTGTACGGACGAATCGGCTGCCAAGCTGCTCTTCAAGTGCATCCAGCGACGCGGAAAGCTCATATTCCTGCGCCGCCGTTACCAGAAACGTCTTTTTGCTGCGGCTTTCAAAATATAAGATCGCGTCCTGTGCGATGGAATAGCGCCGGGCCTTGACCGTCCAGACATAGGTTGCCTGCGTCTGCACAGCAGACGGCTGCTCCACTGCGCGCAGCAGCCGGAACAGTTCCTCTGCTCCGACCGGCTTCAAAAGCAGCCCTGTCGGCAGCGTTTCGGCGGTCACAGCCTGAATCAGCTGCTGGAAGCTTGGTGCAGTCAAAACAATATGGTGCTGCGTCTGCCCGGCGCGCACCTGCGCGATGACCGGCTGTACACGGCCGCCGGCAGCGTCAAGAAAATACATGACCGTCACAGTCTGCGGCGTCAGCTGATCTGCAAATGTGCAGCCGGTAATCCTTGCCTCAACGCCGTTTTGGATCTGATACTGCACCAGAAGGTCCCGCAGATGCTTCCGGTCAGCCTGCTTGTCGTCAATAATATAAGTATCGTACATTCCGGATTACAACTCCTCCGCAGGCGCGGCAGTGCGCGGCAGATAGACCTCCGACAAACGTGTACCCTCGAGCGCGAAGCCCGTCTCCGGCGGGCGTATCCGTGCCTGTTCGGTGATGGACAGGCCGGTTTCGATCGCACGCTGCGCGTCCAGCTTTCCGCCCAGATGCACGCCGGTCTGATACGACAAAAACAGCTGAACGGCCTGCTTCTGGAAATTCTGCTGATACAGCGCCCGGTTCCACACGGCAAGGAAGGTCACGCCATAGCCTCTTCCATTTTTCAGCAGCGTCTCCCAGACATCTGTATAGGAAACCCGCGTACCAGGCGAATAACTCATAGCGCAGAAGGCATTGTAATCTTCAAACAGGACGATGACCGGTGGGAATGCCGTGCGCAGATACGCCTCGCATTCCGCCTCCGTGTGAGACGCAGCGTATTCCTTTTTTGCCGCTGCACGCGTCTTGAACAGATCGCGCAGATAGGTCATAAGCGCGAGCACGTCTTCATAGCTGCAGTACTGCCGGAACTGCGCGTCATACGGTGCGGTGCTGCCGCGGCAGACAATATGGCATTCCAGCTGCTTCTGCGAAATGCTCAGCAGCAGGTTTTCCACCGCCGCCTGCGCGCCCGCGCCCTGCACGTCGCTGATAAAGTAGCAGAACGTATCTTGCAGGCGCAGGCTGTACGGACGGATGCTGCGCGTGTACCAGCCGAGCGGAAGTGCATCCTCCGGCAGCGCCTGAATAGCCGTTTCCTGTAAAAATTCGGCATACAGCTGCTGCTTGTCAATATACCGCAGCGCCGGGGCGCGATAGCCGGACGCAGCGCGCAGCGCGAGCGTGCTGCACGCCTTCGGGTCGGCGACATAGGCGCACTGGAACTGTACGACACTGCCGTTGAAGATGGTAAGGCCGCTTCCAGGCTCACCCGTCGGCATCATTTGCGGCGTAAGGCCGAGATAGCTGTAATAATCCGCACGCTCGTTCAGCTGCAGCGGAATGGTCGTCGTAAAGTTCTGGCTCCATCGGCTGCGCATATCCATAGGTGCATTCATGGTCACGATAAACTGAATGCCGCAGGCCATACCTTCGCGCAGCAGCTTCAAAAGCGGCTCCGCGAAGCGCTCATAGTTTTCCATAAATCCGGCATAGTTGTCGATTACAACCAGCGTCAGCGGCATCACGCCCTTGCCGGCCGCGCGGTAATCCTCCGCATTCGCAGCACCGGCATCCGCCAGCATCCGCTTGCGCTCCTGCATGAGTTCCGTAAGCTGTGAGAACAGGCGCTTGACCTTTTCCTCTTCCTCGGGATAAACGATCCCGCCGCAGTGCGGTGTGCTGCGCAGAGCGTCAAGCCGATGGTTCGAGCAGTCGAGCGCGTACCAGTTCAAAAGTTCCGGCGTCTGCCGGATGCTGAGCGTATAGAGAATCGTCTGCACAAGCGTGCTCTTGCCGGAACCGGCGCTGCCGATGATCAGCACGTTGCCGCAGCGCGGGAAGCTGAGCGTATAGAGCGGCTGCGCCTGCTGCTCCGGATAGTCGATCTTGCCGAGAATTGCGGAATACGGCCTGGCCGGAAGCTGACCGAGCAGCGGCTCGAGCGTGATCTGGCTGCGGAGCATCGGCAGCCAAAGCTTTCTGGCCGGATGAACCCCGGCGCTCTGCGCTGTCTCCGCAATATAGGCAACGCAGGCATCCAGCTGGGAGATGCTCTGCGCACCTGCCGGATGCCGCGTGCGCTTGCGTGTGCGCGTACCGTCCAGCGAAAGCAGTTCGATCTGGTTTAGCTGCAATTCCTCCGGCTCCAGTTCCGGCTGGTACTCCGCACCGGAATAGCCGGACTGGAAGAGTTCAAACAGTTCGTCGTTGCCGATCTGCAGATAGCCGCGTCCGATGCGCGTCAAATCCGCAGCCTCCGGCCGCTTGAGCATTTCCATGCTGTCCTGCCGGTCCTGCACCTTCAGGCAAAGCTTGAAGCGTGCGTTGCTCCAGATCTCATCATCGACGACGCCGGAGGGCTTCTGCGTGGCAAGGATCAGGTGAATGCCGAGGCTTCTGCCCACACGGGCGGTACTGACCAGTTCCTTGATGAACTCCGGCTGCTCCTTTTTCAGTTCGGCAAATTCATCGCTGATGATGATCAGATGCGGCAGCGGCTCTGCCGCTGCGCCCTGCCGGTAGAGTTTGTTGTATTGGTCAATATGGTTGACACCAAATTCACTGAAGATTTTCTGCCGCCGCTTGATCTCGCTTTTCAGCGACAGCAGCGCCCGCTGCGTCTGGTTGACGCTGGCAGATGCACTCTTTTCCTCGCCGCTCCCGGACTCGGAGATATTCGTAATGACGCCTGCAACGTGCGGCGTGCCGCCAAACAGGTTCGCCATGCCGCCGCCCTTGTAGTCAATCAGGATAAAGGCAACCTCGTCCGGGTGATAGTTCAGCATCAGGGAGAGAATGAACGTCTGAATCAGTTCACTCTTGCCGGAGCCGGTCGTACCGGCGACGAGGCCGTGCGGGCCATGCTGCTTTTCATGGATATCCAGATACACCGGCTGCGCACCGTAGCTGACGCCGATCTGCGCGCGGATGCTTTCATACGCCCGGTGCGTTTTCCACTGCTTGAGCAGATCCCAGCCGCGAATGTCGGACAGATGATACATTTCCAGAAAACCGATCTGGTTGGGAATTTCGCCGTCGGCGATCTCATTGACCCAGTAGCGGCTGATCTGCCGGGCTGTCTGCTCGGCCATGGACGCAGCCGCGGGATCAAACGACACAAGATCCGTCTCGCTGCGGTTCTGATCCATCCGGAACGCGCCGGAAAAACTGTCGTCTGCCTGGATGAGATATTTACATTCATTCGGTAGGAATTCCATATGCCCGTAAGCCAGCAGGAAAAAGACGTTATAGCTACCGCCGTCAGTCAGATAGCGGTAGACAGCGTGATTGTAAAGAATTTTCGGGTCTGTGCAGAGCACGACATAGACCGGCAGCGGCGTCTCGTCGCTCTGGAGCGCGTCACGGGAGTCTCTTGCGCGCAGCACATCGAGCAGATAGGACAGCACTGCCTGATATTCTGTCTCCGAGCAGGCCATCAGCCTGTGAGATTTGTCCGGTGAGAACACATGCGGCAGCCAGCGGATCCAGCTGAACCGCTCCCGCTCCGCCTCCCGGAACAGGCAGATCAGGCGCACGTCCGTATAGCTGTGCAGCATGGCCAGCTGCAGGATGATATTGCGGACGACCTCCTGCACACGCGTCTGTTCGCCGATAATGCCGGTCAGCTTCTGCTGGCCGATACACAATAGAGACGGGATCTGCATGATCGTCTGATAGTCCGCCTTCAGCTTTGCCGGCTGCTCCTCCAACTCATCGCTTCGGATGCTGAACCGGACTGCGGGCGTGCGAATCATAGAGGAGATGTCCATTCGGCCAAGTCCAAGGCGAACGGTCGTAAAATCCTCGGCCCGCGCGTTGCGGTTCCAGAGTACCTCCGCAGCCTGTCCGCCGGTCAGCTTTTGAAACAATTCCGGCGTAGACGGATACTGGCGCAGCAGCCGTTCCCGGCAGATCGCCTGCCGCTGCTGCAGCAGCGCTTCATTCTTCTGCAGATAGGACCTGTACGCACTCTGCCGCTCGGCCTCCTCTGCCGTCTCTTCCCTCGCGTCGTATTTCCGCCGCGCCAGCGACCAGCCGAGGCCGATCAGCGCGCTCATCACGACCGACACGCCCATGACCCAATAGGAGCCCATACCGTTTCCGATACCCATCCGCAGAACCATCGTCGCCAGCATCGGCAGCGGCATCGTCAGCGCCGGGCCAAGCACGAACAGCATCGGCTGTTTTTTCCGGCTCTGCTTCTGCGGCGGCGCTTCAATGTCGATCACATCCTGCGGCAGCGGTTCAAAGAACCGGGGACTGCGCAAAAACGCCTCGTGTGCATGCGGCAGCGGCTTATCCTCCCGTGCAGGCGGCGCATAGCGCGGAAGCGCCGTGGTAATCTGATCGGCGCAGTTGATTGCAAGCAGTTCTCCCAGAAAAATCAGATGGAAGCCGCCCGTATAGATATGGCTGAACGGACGCAGCTGCAAGCTTTTTTTCGGCGGAATGCGCTGGTTGTCGAGATAAACGCCGTTGCGGCTCATATCCTCGATGACCCAGCCGTCGCGGTTTTTTGTCAGGATAAAATGAATATGGCTGATATACGGGCTATCGAGCCGGATATCAGCCTGCTCAGCTTTTCCGACCACGACGCGCGTCAGCCCATGGATGCTGAATTTTTCAAATTGTAATTCACGGGCCGAGGTTTCCCGGATCCACGCCGAGAACTTTTCTCTCTCAGCCCCAAGAAGGCCGTAGACCGGCGTCTGGTCGGACAGCTGCATGGAATCCGGCCCTTTCCCATCTGCAGAAAAGTAGATCTGTGCATTCCGGAGCATCCACCAGTGCCCATCGAGCAGTTCCAGTTCCATCTTGCAGGCCGGAATGGGCAGCTGCGCGGAAAGATCAAGTTCATATTTCCGGTTGTTTTCCGTCGGCAGAAAGATCTGACAGTAGGAATCCGGAAGATTCAGATACAGAATATACTGCTTCATGTTGTGCTGTCCTTTTTCACGCTGCTGTTTTCCTTGGCCCGAATACGGCTGAGCGTTACGGGCGTAATGCCGAGGAAGGTCGCCACATCCTTCATCTGCATGACGTTCTGGAGATTTGGATAGGTCTTCTGGAACCAGGTATAGCGGGCCTGTGCGGACTCACGCATGATCTCGCGGGCCTCCCACATCTGTGCATAGGACTCTTCCAGCTTCTTGACATAAACCCGCAGAAACTCAATGGAGTTCGGCAGTTCCTTCATGATTGGCCGGACATCAAAATAAATCACGTCCACCTCTGTAAGCGCTTCCAGGTTTTTATTGAGTTTGAACTCCTTCTCCACGCCCATGCCGATCATGCCAATGTGCGCATGGCCGTATTTGTGCAAAATACACTCGGTATATTCCTTTCCGCCTGCGCTGACCGTAAAGCCCCGCAAAATCCCGGAAATAAGAAAATACAGGTTGGTTGAATCCTCTCCTCCGTGGTACAGATGCTCACCCTTTTTTAGATGCCGCCGATGCGCCAGCCGTGCATAGGTCTGGATCGTACTCTGCGATTGGATTCCAAGATAGTCCAGCAACTGAAAAACCTCATCCATATGAATTCTCCATTTCTGCTAAATTTTCTTTCTGTTTTTATTTTATTACAAAACATGCGCCATGTAATTAACAAATGATAAGCATCCGGATTATTTTAATAAGATTTTACTATTCTGGAAGCCTCAAGCGGAAAGATATTTTTTCTGCCTGCTCCCCCGCAACCGTCAGAAAAAAGCTGCGGAAAGGTAACATACCTCTCCGCAGCTTTTGCATTTCAATATTTTTTTCCGCTCAGAACGTCAGACTTCCCGACGTGATGCAGCGGCCGGATTTCCGGTCGAAAAGCATGATCTGGTCGCCGGTGACAGACAGCGGAACCTCGCTGCCGATGGTGAACAGCGAACTGCCGAAGATCACGCCCGTCAGCAGGAAGCCGCCGACGCGAACCTTGATGGTCGATTCCATGCCAGTGGGCATCGCGCCGTAAATTTCGCCGCGCAGATTGCTGCTGTCGGCGATGTCCAGGAATTCGGGACGGATGCCGAGCACAAGATCCTCGTTTGTGATCTCGGGGGCATCCTGAAGCGAGTCGTCCTCTTCGTCAACCTTGGCGATGTGGTAACGGAATACCTCGTCCTTGTTGCCCTTTTCGACATACCCCTTTTCCTTCGCCTTTTCCCGGAGCGCGACGGCCTTTTCCTCCTCCGACCGGTCTCGGTCTGCGAACCACACGGCAAGTTCGACCGGTTTCTTCGGACGGAACGTTGCCTGGACGCCGCCGAGCATGGTCATGGAGATCGTGCCGTCAGCCGCTTGTCTGCCCTTGACCTCGACAAAGTTGATCGACGGGTTGCCGACAAAATCAGCGACAAACAGGTTTGCCGGATGATGGTATACATCCAGCGGGGCCTCATACTGCTGCAGAACGCCGTTGTTGATGAGGCAGATCTGGGTTGCAAGCGTCATGGCCTCCATCTGGTCATGCGTGACGTAAACAAAGGTGGAACCTGTTTCAACGTGCAGCCGCTGCAGTTCATAGCGCATTTCCAGACGCAGCTTTGCGTCGAGGTTTGAAAGCGGTTCGTCCATGAACAAAACGGTGGGTTCCGGCGCAAGCGTTCTGGCAATCGCAACACGCTGCTGCTGGCCGCCGGAAAGTTCCGCCGGGTAGCGATCCATGAACATGCCGATCTTGACAATGCGGCTGACACGGCGGACAGTCAGGTCGATCTCTTCTTTCGTCAGCTTGCGCGTCTGCATGACGGCCTCACCGTCCCTACAGTACCGATATTCCGCGTCAAGCGTGCAGCCGGAGGCCTGCGCGCTCTTGTGCGCAGCTTCGGCCTTTGCCTCGAGCGCGGTGATCTCGGCATGGCAGTCCTGCTTGGTTTCCAGATGATAGTCAAACAGCTTCTTTGCCGTATACTGCGAGATTGTAAACGCATCGATCAGCTTTAACACGGCCTTCTTTTCTTCCAGCTTTCCGTCCTTGTCGCGGCACTCCTCGAGCACGGAAACGACCTCGGCGGGCGTTTTCAGGATCTCAGCAAGCCGCGCGGCGTTTTTGGCCTCAAAATCGATCTTTGCCATCGGCTCTTTGACGTTGGACAGGCCGAAGGAGATGTTTTCATAGACGGTCATATTGGGCCAGAGTGCATAATTCTGGAACAGGAAGCCGACCCTGCGCTTGTTAGCCGGGACGTTGATGCCGAGGTCGCTGTCAAAGACGACGGTGTCGCCAATGGTAATGCGGCCGCTCGTCGGCGTTTCCAGACCTGCGATCATGCGCAGCGTCGTGGTCTTGCCGCAGCCGGACGGGCCGAGCAGCGTCACAAACGCATTGTCCGCGATCACAAGGTTCAGATCCTCAACGGCATAGAATTTGCCCCAGCGCTTGGTGATATGTTCAAGTTTGATTTCAGGCATGGATTTATCCTCCGATTCCTTTGTCGAGGCTTGCGCCCGTGATTTTGTTGACGAGAGTGTTGCAGACCAGAATGGTCACGATCAGGATCAGGTTGATGCCGCTGGAGAACGCATAGAGGCCCATCTCGTCGAAGTAATCCAGCGTCGTCGAGAGGATGAAGCCCTGCACGCACAGCAGCATGAACAGCGACAGCTCACGCAGGCACGTCATGAACGGCAGCAGGAAGCCGGAAATGATCGAGGATTTCTGGATGGGGATGATGATGCGGGTCATGCGCTTGATCCAGGGAATGTTCTGAATGATGGCCGCCTCTTCGATCTCGCCCGACAGCTGGAGCATGGAGTTGAGGCTGCTGCGGCTGGCAAACGGGATATACTTGACCGTGCCGACGATGATCAGCAGCGTGTAGGTATTGAACAGGTTCAGCTTTTCCGTCGAGAACAGGATGAAGAATGCGACGCCCACAGCGATGGACGGCATGAGATACGGCAGGAAGGCGACGGAGTTCACATAGTTCGCCCAGCGGCTGCGGCGGTTTTTCGAGACGGCGTAGCCGATCATCGTGCCGATGGAGCCGGCCAGCAGCGCGCAGGCCACGGAAACAAGGATCGTGCCTTTAAACGCCCGCCAGATCGTCTCGTTATACAAGATGCCCTTCTGGCCATACATACCGTTTTCCGTGACGTTTTCCGACGTGACCCACCATTTTGTCGTGAGGTTCGACGCGTCGCCTGTGTACAAGAACGAATAATCGCCCGGATTCGGCAGGAACGTCTCAAACGCAAAGGAGATAATGGGGAAGATGCTTGTGAAGAACGTGAGAATCACAAGGATCAGCGCGATAACGACACGACCGGTTTTGCCGAGCGTGATCTTGGAGATCTGGCCGGACTTGCCGGTGACGGTCGTGTAATTCTTGCGGCTTTTAAGCGAAAGCTGGTTCAGCAGCATGATTGCCACGCCGAAGACCATCATGATAATGGCAAGAATGCTCGCTTCGCCCGTATACTTGGAGTTCATCGAGACATACTTGGTTGACAGCGTGCTGAGGCCAAGATAATGCGGCACCGGATAAGAGCCCATCGCGCTGCCGAAAACCAGCAGGATGGTGGACAAAATCGCGGGCTTTACCATCGGCAGCGTAATGCGGAACATGGTCTTCCACTTGGGCGTGTCGAGGATGGTTGCGGCCTCTTCAAGATTGGCATCCATGTTCCGGAAAATACCGCCGATCAGGATATAGGCGAACGGCGCGTAGTGCAGGCCCAGGACCATCAAGCTTGGAAACAGGCCCTTGCACCACCATATCGGCATGTTGACGCCGAACAGGGCGGCAAGCAGACCGTTGGACGTGCCGGTGACGGCGTTGGAGTTAAACAGGTTCTGCCACACGACGGCCAGCGTCCACTGCGGCATGATGTACGGGAAAATAAAAATGGAACTCAAATATTTTCTCCACGCGAGGTCGGTTCGCGTGATCAAAAACGCGAACAGCCCGCCGTAGAGAATGGACACCACGCAGGTGCCGACAGCGAGAAGCACCGTATTGAGAAGCGGTGTCCACAAATTTGTCTTGGCCATGCGGCTGGTGAAAAGGTCTGTGTAGTTGACGGTCGTGTAGCCGGTCGCCTGCCCAGTCAGATGGGCATCGATGGTGCCGGCGTGAATTTTAAAGGTATCCTCCACGATAGCGACGATCGGCGCGACCGTGGTGAAGGTCAAAACAATGCCAAGCAGCAGCAGAATGACGTTGTGCGGCTTGGAAAAGAAGGTCTTGACCTTGTTGAGCACAATCGTAGATCTGCTTGCGCGGAGGGTAGTGGGTCGGCTCATGGCTTCCTCCTCTTTTCTCAGATTTGAAGGGCGGATGATAGGGGTACTGCAAACGCCGTTTCCTATAGGGGCCGATGCCCACACCGGCCCATCCGTATAGCCCTGCAGCGGGACAGAACGGGCCGATGTGGGCATCGGCCCCTACAAAAGCGCCTTTGAATCAGCGTTTTTGCAAAGGCGCCCTTGGATGCGCGATCCAAGGGCGCCGGTAAAGTGCGGATTTACAGATTAGCCTGCGGAGTATTTGCTCAGCATTTCAATCCAGCTGCCGACGGTGAAAGCAACGTCTGCGCAGTATTCCGGATCCTCGAGCACAAGCTTGCCGTTGGTCGTCCACCATTCATAGCCGCGGTCGTTCTTTGCTGCGAATTCAACGGTGGTGCCGTCCTCGGCCATGCCGCCGATGGAGTGATGGAAGTTAGCCTCGGTCTCCTCAGCAACGGTCGGGTTGGAGGAGTAGCCGCCCATGTCCTTGCCCCAAGCGGAGAAACCGTCAGCGGTGCAGGTCATGTAGGCGATGAAGGCGCATGCCGTCCAGGGCAGCGGGGAGTTATCGGTGACAAACAGGTAATGGCAGTAGCCATAGCCGCCGATACCCTGATAGCCGTCTTCATACGCGGCGACCTTGATGTTGTTGACGGAGACGGAACTGGACTCCTCGACGGAGCGCAGCTTGGAGTAAACGAGAAGGCCGAACTGATCCTTTGCGGAAGCATCGACAAGGGTGTTGCAGATGGGGCCGTCGTCGGTCTGGGCATTGTAGCTTTCGACCCACAGCTTGATCCACGCCAGTGCATAAGCGCCGTCAGCGCCGAGGCCGAGGTCTGCAGCTTCGGATTCCATCTCGCTGATGGTGGGCTGGAAGTATGCCTGCTCGTCAGCGGACAGCGCCTCATAAGATTCCTTCAGCCATGCTGCATAGTCGTCGCGGGTCAGCATGTACAGGAAGTTCTTGCCGACGATCTCGGAGTCGATGTCCATGAACAGGCCATGCTCGCCCTCGGCAACGAAGTCCCAGCAGTTGTCATAGGTCTTATCGCCCACGCAGTTGTACATAAAGACCTTGTTGAGCGTCTGCAGCGGCAGGAAGCCGGTGTAGACATCAGCGGTGGTGCCGTTGGCGTCCGCCCAATCCTTCGGGATGAAGGTGTCAAGAATGCCGGTCTGGACCATCTTGCTCTCGATCTGGTTGCCGTCCTGGATAAGGGTCATGGCGAACGTGCCGGTACCCTTCAGGGAGTCAGCAGTCAGCTGATCGAAGATCTTGTTGTTCTTGGGCTGCTGCCACTCGAACTCCATGTTGTAGCTGGGGTCGATGGACTGCAGATATTCAATGAACAGCGGCAGGGCGCTCTTGCCGCGGCTGGAGTTGCCGACGCCGTAGAACATCTTGCCGTTGGACTCCTCGATAGCCTTCTTGGCCAATTCTTCAAGGGTCATGCCTTCGGCTTCCTTGATGATCTGCTGGGTCGCAGTCAAATTTTCGGGCTCTGCAGCGGGCGTTTCCTCTGCGGGAGCCTCGGGTGTCTCGGTGGTTTCAGCGGGTTCGGTCGTCTGGGTGTCTTCTGCGGGAGCGGTCGTGTCAGCCGGGGTCGTCGCCGGAGCGGCGGCGCAGGCAGCCATGGACAGAACCATCACAGCAGCCAGCAGAAGCGCAAGCATCTTCTTCATTCTGATATTCCTCCTGATAAAATTTGAATTCGTGCAGCAGCTAACGGGAGTTCTGCATCGTATGCTCTCATTTTACGGTGTTTCTGCACAAAAGAACAGTGGACAAATCTGCGATTATTTGTGATTCTCTGCGATAATTTTAAAAATTCAATGAAAACCGAGCCGGAGATGTGTTATAATCAGGGCAAAATACCAGAGAATTTTGTTCTCGCTGCTACAGGACACGGAAACTATGAAACACATACGCATTCTGATATTATGTATAGCATTCGCTCTTCTGACCGGCTGCGCGCCCGCCGCACAGGATACAGCCGCCTACGCGCCGGATGAATCGGAGCGTCTCGTTCTGTACACCTCGCACAAAAAAGAGGTCTGGTGGCCGATCGTCAAGGAATTTGAATCGCGCACCGGAATCTGGGTCGAGGTCGTACAGGGCGGCACAAACGAACTGCTTGAGCAGCTGCAAAAGGAGCAGGACGCACCACGGGCCGACGTGATGTTCGGCGGCGGCGTGGAGAGTCTCGAAGCCTGCCGGGCGTTGTTTGAGCCCTACGTCTGCCGCGGCGCGGAGCAGATTTTGCCGCAGTACCGTGCGCAGGACAGCAGCTGGACGCCGTTTTCCTCGCTTCCGGTCGTGCTGGTCTACAATCCGAAGCTGCTGTCCTCCGGACAGCTCAGCTGCTGGGCCGATCTTCTCGACCCTGCGCTGCGCGGGCAGATCGCCTTTGCCGATCCATCCGTCTCCGGCTCGAGCTATACCGCGCTCGTGACGATGCTCTGCGCGCTGGGCGGCGACGCGGATGAGGTGCTGCAAACATTTGCGGAAAACCTGGACGGAAAGCTCCTGTCCGGTTCAGGTGCGATCATTTCCGCCGTTGCAAACGGCGAAGCGCTCGTCGGCATCACGCTGGAGGAGACCGCGCGCAAGCGCATTGCTGCTGGGGACGGGATCGCCATGGTCTACCCCGCAGACGGCACAAGCTGCGTACCGGACGGCTGCGCCGCGCTGAAGGGCGCGCCGCACCCCGACAACGCAAAGCTGTTTCTCGATTTTGCCGTCAGCTACGACGTGCAGCAGCTGCTGCAGTCTGATTTTTACCGCCGCCCGGTGCGCAGCGACGTGAGTCCTGCCAGCAAACTGCCGGAACTATCCGCCATTCGTCAGGTCGCGTATGACGTAAGCTGGGCAAGCGAGCACCGCGAAGCAATTCTGATGAGTTGGGCCTTTTATCTCGGGACGGAGGCGGAACAATGAAGCGGCTTCACTTTTCCTCCTTCCGTCAGCGGCTGAACGCGGCGTTTCTGGCCGTGTCTCTGGTGCCGATGCTGTTGTGCTCCGGTCTGCTGCTGCAGATTTTCCGCCTGCGCATGACGTCGAACGCCCAGCAGACGGCCCAACAGCAGCTGTCCGCCTCCTGCGAGGCGCTTGATACGCTGCACAGCGGCTTTTTGCAGACAGCCGCATCCCTGCAGCACAATCCACTCGTTGCACAGGCGCTGTTTGACGCAGAAGCGGAGGACACGGCGGTCTACAGCCAGCTGTTCGACGCTACAGAGTCCGTGCGCAGCTTTGCACGCTTTGACCTTTACGATATCAGCGGCCGCTGGCGCTATTCGACACAGACAGCGCCCGAAATCCGGTCGCTGCCGACCAACTGGGGCCTTTTATACGAGGCGGCCTGCGCCGGAACCGGTATTCTGGTGTGCAGCGCGGCAGAAGATCCGGCCGACACAGACGAGCCGCTTCTGCACGCTGCGATGCTCCTGACCGACCGCTACGGCGCGCCGGTCGGATATCTCACCATCGGCATGCTGGAAACGCAGCTGCAGACACTGCTCGGCGGCACAGCTGGTGCGCAGAACGAACTTCTTCTGCTCGACGCGCGCTGGCGTCCGGTCTACTGTACGCAGCCGGCACAGACCCAGAGCCTCGCCGACGCGCTGCGCGGGCAGCTTTTGTCCGACAAGGCGCTCACCGGTCTGTCTGCCGACGTTTCCTATACCGTGCGGCAGCATACCGAAACCGGTCTGTATCTCGTCCTGCAGCAGCCGCAGCCGCTCAGCGCCGGAACACTCCGGCTTTTGTACTCGGTGAGCGTGCTGTGCGCGCTGGCCTGCATCATTTTAAGCGTCGTACTCAGCCTGCAGCTAAGCCGGCAGGTCTTCCAACCGATCGGCAGACTGCATCACGCCATCCGGCAGGTCGGGAAAAATAATCTGGACGTGCAGGTTCCCGTTCCCGCCGGCCGGCATGACGAATTGGGCGAATTGGCACAGCAGTTCAACACCATGGTCGTCGCTCTCCGGCACAACCAGCAGGCACTGTTGGAAAACCAGCGCGCACTTAACCGCGCGCAGATCCGCATGCTGCAGGCGCAGCTAAACCCGCATTTTCTGTGCAACACGCTCGACACCATGAAGTGGATCAGCAAAATCAATCAAGTGCCGCAGGTGGCGCTGATGTCAACGAATCTTGCCGATATCCTTCGCTTCTGCATCACGCCGGACGAATTTGTCCCCCTGCGGCGGGAGTTGGAGATTTTGAGCCGGTACGTCGAGATTCAGCGCATCCGCCTGTCGGAAAGCTTCTCATACACGGAAGCCGTGCCGGAGGCGCTTCTTTCGTGCATGGTTCCGAAAATGCTCCTGCAGCCGCTGGCAGAGAATGCCATTCTGCACGGCCTTTCCGGTGTAGAACACGGTGAACTCTCCGTCACGGCCGTGCTTGCGGAGCAGGACGTGCTCGAGATCCGCGTCCGGGACAACGGCTGCGGCTTCCCGCCGGACCTTCTGGGGCCTTACAAACCGCCGGAAACGCAGACGGGACATCTGGGACTATTAAATGTAGACACGATCCTGCGCAAGCATTACGGCGACGCGTTCGGTCTGCGTCTTGAAAATCCGGAGGGCGGCGGCGCCTGTATTCTTGCGCGCCTGCCCGCGAAGGGAGGGCCCGGCGTATGATGCGGGTAATGGTTGTAGAGGATGAGGAAATGATCCGCAAGGGTATCGTCATGGCAGTAGACTGGGCCGCGCTGGACTGCATCGTGGTCGGCGAAGCCGCCAACGGCGAACAGGCCCTTGCCGTCGCGGAGGACTGCCAGCCGACGCTTATCATCACGGATCTCAAAATGCCGAAGATGGACGGGCTGGAGATGGTGCGGCGGCTGCGCGAAGCAGGCAGCCGCGCGTATGTCATCATTCTGACTGCCTACGATTCGTTCGCCTACGCGCAGACGGCCATCCGTCTGGGCGCGGTGGACTTTCTGCTGAAGCCTTTTCATGACGGCGATCTGGAAAACGCCGTTCTGGCGCTGCAAAAGCGCATCGCCGCACAAACCGCACCGCAGCCAGAGCCGCTTCCCGGCGTGAAGCCCGGCCCCAAGAGCCGCTATGTGCGCGAGGCAATGGTGTACCTTGAGCAAAACTGCGGCAGCGGCGATCTGTCCGTCGGGCAGGCGGCAGCGCAGCTGGGACTGAGCGAAGGACATCTGAGCCACCTGTTCAAAAAGGAAACGGATATGACGCTCGGCGCGTATCTTACGCGCTGCCGCATCCAGAAGGCTATGGCGTTGCTGCGCGAGGGAAAGCTGAAAGTCTACGAGGTTGCGGAGGCCTGCGGCTACCGCGATATTGCATATTTTTCCGGCACCTTCAAAAAAATCACCGGCAAAAGCCCTTCTGACTATCAGGACGCGCGCGGATAGCTTGACAAATCCCGCGTCTGCAGGTAGAATGTAGACCCTTCCATGCGGACAGCTTCCGCAGGGGAGCGTTCTATCACAAACAAGGAGATACTATTATGAAAAAGAATCAGATTCTTGCCCTGCTGCTGGCAGCGGTGATGCTGCTGGCCGTGCTGACCGGCTGCGCCGCAAAGGCAGAGCCTGCGCAGGATGAACCCGCCCAGACCGAGACGGTCCCGGAAACGGAAGAGGCCGCCCCTGCAGAGGAAGAACCGGCTCCCGCCGAGAAACCGGAAGCAGAGGACACCGCCTCCACTGTTACCCTGACCGATATGACCGGTCGCAAGATCACGCTGGACGCGCCCGCAGAGCGCGTCGTCGCGCTGACTGCCGCTGACTGCGAAATTCTCTACGCGCTGGGCGCGGGCGATCTGCTGGTCGGCCGCGGCGAATACTGCGACTATCCGGCGGAGGTTCTGGATGTTCCGTCTGTTCAGTCCGGCTATGAGACGAATATTGAGCAGATCATCGCGCTTGAGCCGCAGGTGCTTCTCATGAGCACCATGGCCCAGACTGAAGAGCAGGTGCAGCAGCTGGAGGCTGCCGGCATCCACGTTGTCGTGAGCGATGCACAGGACATCGAGGGCACCTATACCGCCATTAACATGATCGGCACGCTGACCGGCAAGCAGGCCGAAGCCGCCTCCATCGTCGAGAGCATGCAGAAAACTTTTGACGAGATCAAGGCAAATGCCGGAGACGGCACGAAGACCGTTTATTTTGAGGTTTCCCCGCTGCAGTATGGTCTCTGGACGGCAGGCTCCAGCACGTTCATGGACGAGATCGCCAATATGTTGGGCCTGACCAACTGCTTTGCCGACGTGACCGGCTGGGGCGAGATCTCCGAGGAGCAGGTGCTTGAGCGCAATCCGGATTATATCGTGACCATTTCCATGTACTATGGCGAAGGCCCGACGCCGGAAGAGGAAATTCTCTCCCGCACCGGCTGGGAGAACGTCACGGCTGTCAAAGACGGCAAGATTCTGAACCTGCAGAACAACGAACTGTCCCGTCCGGGCCCGCGTCTTGCTGATGGCGCGAAGGCCATGTATGACTTTGTCTACGGCGAATAAGTTAGACTCACAAACAGGAGGCACAGCATGCGCCGGTATCACGAAACGTTCAGACTCTGGGAATACCTGCTCTTTACGCTCGTGACGCTGGCCGTGCTGTGCCTCTGCGTCTGTGTAGGAAGCGTCCGCATTCCCCTCTCGGATACACTTTCCTATTTTGCGGCAAAACTCACGGGCGATGCGTTGCCCGCAGGCCTCGTTTCTTCCATCCTGCCCATCCGCCTGCCGCGCGTTTTATGCGTGGCGCTGACGGGAACGGCTTTGTCTCTGGCCGGTGCGGCGATGCAGGGACTTCTCAAGAATCCGCTGGCCGACGGCTCGACGCTCGGTGTCTCATCCGGCGCGTCGCTCGGTGCGGTCATCGCCATTGCTTTCGGCGTGACGCTGCCGAGTCTGCCCTTTGCAGGGACAATGGGCACGGCGATCATCTTTGCATTCGCCTCGCTCCTTGTCATTCTCGGCCTTTCCTATAAGCTTGACCGTTCACTCTCAACGAACACGATCATCCTGATCGGCGTGATCTTCTCCATGTTCGTCTCCAGCATTATGAGCGTCATTATCACGTTTGCCGCCGATAAGGTGCAGCGCATCACGTTCTGGACAATGGGCTCCCTGCGCGGCAGCACCTATCAGAATGCCGCTGTTCTGGCGCTCGCGCTTTTGTTCTGCGGCACAGTCATCCTGCTGCATGCACAGATTCTGAACGCCTTTGCCGTCGGCGAGGACAACGCCCGGCAGATCGGCGTAGATGTGAAGCGGGCCAAGCTTATGCTGCTCATCATGGTTTCGGTCCTCATCGGCGTGTGCGTGTCCGTCGGGGGAACGATCGGCTTTGTCGGCCTTGTCACGCCGCACATGGCGCGCATGCTGGTTGGCCCGAACCACAAGCGGCTGCTCCCGGCGTCGATGTTCGGCGGAGCCGTCTTTCTGATGCTGGCCGATCTTATCGCGCGCATCCTGCTGAATCCGCTGGAACTGCCCATCGGCGTCGTTACAAGCTTCGTGGGCGCGATTGTATTCGTTGTCATCTTCTATCAGTCGAGAAAGGAGCATTGACATGCCGATGCTGGAGACCAACCGCCTTTCCGTGCGGTATGGAACCAAAACGATCGTCGATTCGCTCTCCTTCTCCGTTTCTGAGGGACAGTGGCTCATGATCGTCGGCCCGAACGGGGCCGGAAAATCCACTGCGCTCTCCGCCATTACGCAGGGCGCACCATATACCGGCAGCGTCCTGTTTGAAGGACAGGATGTAAAAAAAATGAAGTCCGCACTCCGCGCACAGGCCATCGGCGTCTTGTCGCAGAACCACTTCGTCGGCTACGGCTTTACCGTCGAGGAAGTCGTGCGGCTTGGCCGTTTTGCCTATTCCGGCGGCCTGCTCGGCCGCAGCCAGACCGAAGACGCGAAGCATGTCGAGCACGCACTAACCCTGACCGGCATGCAGGACAAACGCCAGCAGTCGGTTCTTACGCTCTCCGGCGGCGAACTGCAGCGCACGTTTCTCGCACAGGTTCTGGCGCAGGATCCGAAGCTGCTGCTGCTCGACGAACCGACGAACCATCTCGATCTCATCTACCAGAAGCAAATCTTCGCCCTGATTGGCAAGTGGCTGCAAACGCCGGGCCGCGCGGTTGTGAGCGTGGTGCATGATCTGTCGCTCGCCCGGGCTTTCGGCACGGACGCCCTCCTGATGGACCATGGCCGTCGAATTGCCCTTGGGCAGGCGAAAGAGGTTCTGTCGCCTGCAAACCTTGACCAGATCTATGGCATGGACGTCGCCGCCTGGATGCGCAGCCTGTACAGCCAGTGGATTGCGCCGTAATTCCCTGCGCAAGCAGCAAAAACCCGTCTTCCCTGTTGGGAAGGCGGGTTTTATATTTGGAATTACTTCTTATCCGCTGCAGCGGCGAGTTCCTTGAGCGCGTCCTTGCGGGAGAGGTTGACGCGGCCCTTCTCGTCGATCTCAGTAACCTTGACCCAGGTCATGTCGCCGATGTTGAGCACGTCCTCAACCTTCTCGACACGGCGGTTTTCCAGCTTGGAGATGTGGATCATGCCGTCCTTGCCAGGAGCGAGTTCAACGAACGCACCGATGGGCAGGATGCGGACGACCTTGCCGTAGTACAGCTTGCCGACCTCGGGCACGAAGCAGATATCGTCGATCATCTTCTTTGCCGCGTCGCAGGAGGCAGCATCGGGAGAGGCAATATGGATGGTGCCGTCGTCGTCAATATCGACCTGCGCGCCGGATTCAGCGACGATCTTCTGGATCATGGAGCCGCCCTTGCCAATGACCTCGCGGATCTTATCCACGTCGATCTTCATAGTGAGCATCTTGGGTGCGAATTCGGAGACATGGTCGCGCGGTTTGGCGATGCAGGGGATCATGATCTCATTCAGAATCTCCAGGCGGGCCTTGCGGCAGCGCTCGAGCGCGTCGGCAATGATCTCCATAGTCAGGCCGTCATTCTTGAGGTCCATCTGGATGGCGGTAACGCCCTCGGTCGTACCGGCAACCTTGAAGTCCATCTCGCCGTGGAAGTCCTCAACGCCCTGGATGTCAGTGAAGGTTCTCCATGTGCCCGTCTCCTTGTCGGAGATAAGGCCGCAGGAAATACCGGCGACAGGTCGCTTGATGGGCACGCCTGCATCCATCAGAGCCAGCGTGGAGCCGCAGATGGAAGCCTGAGACGTAGAGCCGTTGGAGGAGACAACCTCGGAGACGACGCGGATAGCATACGGGAACTCGTCAGCGGACGGAATCACAGGCAGCAGGGCCTTTTCCGCCAGTGCGCCGTGGCCGATCTCGCGGCGGGAGGTGGAGCGGCTCGCACGGGCTTCGCCGGTGGACCACTGCGGCATATTATAGTGGTGGATATAGCGGCGCTCGGTCTCGTCATAGATGGTGTCGAGTTTTTGCGCAGCGGAGAGGGTGTTCAGCGTGCAGACGGACAGAACCTGCGTCTGACCACGGGTGAACAGGCCAGAACCGTGGACGCGCGGCAGAACGCCAACCTCGGCAGCCAGCGGGCGAATTTCGTCCGGCGTGCGGCCATCGACGCGCTTGCCCTCGAGCAGCCACTTCTTGACGATCTTCTTCTGCATCTTGTACAGGCACACGTCGATCTGGACATCCCAGTCTTCTGCATACTTCTCGCCGAACTTCTCTTTGAAATCGACAACAGCCTCAGTCAAACGGGCCTCACGGACGTTCTTGTCGTCGGTGTCGAGCGCGTAGGCGATCTTGTCCAGACCGTACTCGCACAGATCGTCGAGCATTTCATGGTTGACAGCGGCCTTTTCAAACGTAAACTTCGGCTTGCCGATGGCATCAACGATGGTGTTGATGAATTCCACGACCTTCACGTTCGTCTCATGGGCCAGCTTGATGCACTCCATGAGGATGTCTTCCTTGACCTCGTTCGCTTCCGTCTCGATCATGACGACCTTCTCGTGGGTCGAAGCAATGGTCACGAAGCACTGGCAGGCGTTGCGCTCGTCCTGCGAGGGGTTGACGATATACTTGCCGTCCAGATAGCAGACATTGGTGGTCGCAGTCGGGCCGTTCCAGGGAATGTCGGAATACGCGATGACGAGAGAAGAGCCGATGGAGGCGACGATCTCAACAGGGTTATCATAGTCCTGCGCGAGAATCGTATTGGTCAGAACGACGTCATTGCGGAGTTCCTCGTCAAACAGCGGGCGCATCGGGCGGTCAATCAGGCGGGAGATGAGCACACCGCGGTCAGAGGGCTTGCCCTCGCGGCGGTTGAAGGAGCCGGGGATGCGGCCGACGGCGTACATGCGCTCTTCAACCTCAATGGTCAGCGGGAAATAGTCGATGCCGGCCTTCGGCAGCGGGGACGCAACGGCGGTGACGAGTACGACGGTATCGCCGTAGCGGCAGATCGCCTCTGCGTTGCAGAGTTCTGCAACCTTGCCCGTCTCGACCGTAAAAGTGCGGCCGCCGATCTCGGTTTCAAAAATGTGATGATTCGGATACTGCTTGTGGGTAATCATGAAAGAACCTCCTTCGTTTTTCGCGCGCGTGGGAGGTTTAGCACTTGAAACTGGCGTCTGCAATCAAACGCTACTTTCAACTGCTAAATGGAACCCACGCGCAGTATAATAGTAGTTGGATTTATAAAAAAGGGCGGTCGCCCGACCGCCCTTTTCCTATGACTTACTTACGCAGGCCGAGCTTTGCAACGATTGCACGATAGCGGTTGATATCCTTCTTGGCGAGGTAGTCGAGAAGGCTTCTGCGCTTGCCGACCATCATCAGAAGGCCGCGGCGGGAATGGTTGTCCTGCTTGTGCTCACGCAGATGCTCGGTCAGGGTGTTGATCCGGGCGGTGAGGACAGCGATCTGAACCTCGGGAGAACCGGTATCACCGGCATGGGTCGCGTACTGCTCGATAATGGCAGTTTTTTCTTCTTTGCGCATCATAGTTGTGTTTCCACCTTTCAAAATATTCCCGGAGTCCAAGTATCGGGCAGGCAGAAGACCCGCGTCAAAGCGGGCGGTGTCCCGAAACTGGGAAACGGGTCGCAGCGCATGGCGCTGCTTGTTAAGAATATCATACAGGCGCAGAAAAGTAAAGCAGAAAATGCCTGTATTTTCTGAAATTTTTCGGCTTCCGCCACCGGACAGAATTCGACAGAACGGCATAGAATGGCGTGGGACCATCATTCCCGAAAGGAGGGAAGCTTATGCTGAAGGTCACAAAATTCGGCGGCTCGTCGCTGTGCGACAGCGCAGGTTTTTCGCGCGTGCGCGAGATCGTGCTTGCCGACCCGGCGCGTCGTGTCGTCATCGTGTCAGCGGCAGGCAAACGCCATGCCGCTGACCACAAGATCACAGATCTTCTTTATCTTTGCCATGCGCATCTGCAATACGGCGTAAGCTGCTGGGACTTATGGCGCAGGATTGCTGACCGTTACCGCGAAATCCGCGACGGCTGCTGTCTGACGCTGCCCATTGAAGCAGAACTCGATGCAATCTACGCCGCCATGCGCCGCGATACACCACGCGACTGGATCGTCTCTCGGGGCGAATATCTGTCCGCGCGGCTGATGGCTGATCTGCTTGGCTTTGAATTTGTTGACGCAAAAGACTGGCTGCTGTTTGATGCCGCAGGCCGTATCCGGCAGGCTGCGTCCTATGCTGCGCTCGGCTCCCTTGCCGACGGGCGGAAGATCGTCACGCCGGGGTTTTACGGTGCGCTGCCTGACGGCAAGATCCATACACTCCCGCGCGGCGGCTCCGACGTAACAGGTGCGCTGGCCGCAGCCGCGCTGCACGCGGATCTGTACGAAAACTGGACAGATGTGACAGGTGTGCTCGCGGCAGACCCCCGGCTGATTCAGAATCCCGCGCCGGTCGGCCAGCTGCGCTATGAGGAATTACAGACGCTTTCACGCGTCGGCATGCAGATTCTACACGAGGACGCAGTCGCACCGGTCCGGCAGGCGCAAATCCCGCTGCGCATCTGCAATACGCATGATCCGGAGAACCCCGGCACACTCGTCCGTCCGCAGATGGAGCCGGGTGAAGGCCAGATCTGCTTTGCAGGCCGGCGCCAGCTTGCCATGCTGCGCCTGACCTGCCCGCAGGAGCCGGACGCAGAAGCAAAGCTGGCCGCCATTTTGACGCAGGCGCAGCTTTCGCCGTTTTCCATGCAGAGCGTGTGCGGCGAACTCACGGTGCTTTTACCGATGAAGTCCGGCTCCGAACGCCTGCACCGTCTGCAGGAGCAGGCCGCGCAGGCGCTGCTCCCGCAATCATGCACGCTGCGCGAAAACCTGAGCATTCTGGCCGCGCTCTGCCGTTCGACCGCCACCGTGCCGGAACTGCTCCGCGCAGTCGAAAAGAGCGGCGCGCCAGTCCACCTGCTGCAAAAATGCGGAGCTTGCGCCCTCATGCTTGTCAACGACAGTCAATACGAACAATCCCTGCGCGCCGCCTACTCTGCCAGCCGCGATCTGCACGATTGACAAGCGAAAAGCAGATATGATAGAATATACGGTAGTCAGAGCAATTCTGACTGCCGTACTCCATATCCGCGGGCATGATGGAATTGGTAGACATGCGGGATTTCGGTGATGTCACCTTGCTGAAATGTTTTTGCGCCATCTCCTGCCGTGGATTTCTTCGGTAAAAGCAGGCTCGCCTGTTTTTATACCTGCGGATCAAGCGTTACGCTCCGCCTCGGTTTCCTCACCGAGTCAAAATCAGGGGACAACAAAATAGCGACAGATTTCCCTGCCGCTCCTATCTGCGCCCGTGGTGGAATTGGCAGACACGATGGATTTCGGTGATGTCTCCTTGGTGAAAGGTTTTTGTGCCATCCTCGCCGCGGACATTCTTCGGTAAAAGCAGGCTCGCCTGTTTTTATAAACGCGGATCAAGCGTTACGCTCCGCCTCGGTTCCTCGCCGTGTAAAAACAGAGGGCAACAAAACAGCGACAGGAAGCCCTGCCGCTCATATACGCGGGCATGATGGAATTGGTAGACATGCGAGATTTAGGTGCTGTCACCTTGGTGAAAGTCTTAGTTATAGGAGTATAATGACGGTGTTTGGTAAGACAATATCGCTGTTCCTTATTGAAGGGAATCCCAACAAGCGGTGGGTGTGTGAGCTTTCCAATTGGAATGGAAAAGCCTACAAAATTCCACGCATTGATGTAAAACACTGTGATGATAGGATGGATTTATCTGCCTGTGGTGTTTACTTTCTGTTTGGTAAAAGTGATTCAGATGATAAGGGAATCGTATATATTGGTGAAGCCGAAAATGTGTACGAGCGATTGAAACAGCATGACGCTCCTAATGGAAAAGATTTTTGGAATGAGTGTATTGTGTTTATCAGTAAGGATAACCGTCTAAATAAAGCTCATATCAAGTATTTGGAGCATCGATGTTATTTGCTTGCAAAAGAGGCCGATCGCTACTATATCGAAAACTCTACAATTCCCGCTGATGCCTCTTTAACGGAAGCAGAGCAGGCTGAAATGGAAGAATTCTTATATAATATTCGCATGATTAATAATGTTTTAGGCCATAAGTTCCTAGAACCATTAGTCTCAGAGAATGTAGGTGCCACAGAAATCACTAGCCAAATGCTTTATATTCAGGCAACTCGTGGGGCAAATGCAACAGGGATGCGAACAAATGAGGGATTTGTGGTTTTAAAAGGCTCGCAGGTTGCAGATACTGTGACGCAATCGTGCCCCAAACAAATCCGTACACTTCGGCAGAAACTAATTGAAAATGGTATCATTGATACAAACTGGACGTTCACAGAGAACCGAGTATTCAGCAGCCCCTCTACCGCAGCAGGCGTTGTAATGGGGCGAAGCGCCAATGGTCTAACGGAGTGGCGTGCACATTGAGGTACGTATATATTTCTGCACGAGCTTTCTCTGTATAATTAATAAAAGTCACAATATTCTTAGGCTGTTTGTATGCGCCCGTGGTGGAATTGGCAGACACGATGGATTTAGGTGCTGTCACCTTGGTGAAAGGTTTTTCCGCGGTTCCTCACCGCGGACATTCTTCGGTAAAAGCAGGCTTGCCTGTTTTTATAAACGCGGATCAAGCGTTACGCTCCGCCACGGTTTCCCTCGCCGTGTAAAAACAGAGGACAACAAAATAGCTGCAGGTATCCCTGCCGCTCATATCTGCGGGTATGGTGGAAATGGTAGACTCGGAGGATTTAGGTTCCTCTGCCGTGAGGCGTGTGGGTTCGAGTCCCACTACCCGTACCAGCGACCGACCTGCATTTTGTGATAAAAATGCAGGTCGGTTGCTATTGTTACTTCAGTAAAAATACTTGTTTTTTATATCTGTATTTTTTCCATCACCAGTTCGTCGACTTCCTGCTCCAATCTCAAAATTTCTTTCTGCAAAGTCAAACAGTGGGCATCGAGGACTGGTTTCCTCAATGCCCACTGTTTTTGCAACTGTGTGACCTTTTTCAGTTCGGCTGCATACTGTTCCCGCAGCTTTTTCGCGTGATCCCAAACGGCTTTATCCAAAACCTCCTCGTGAATCCGGTGAGAGCTGCAATAACCTTTCCCGTTCCGTTGGTATCCCCGGCAGACGTATTCCACACGGCGGCTGCCGTTCCAGTAACGGATCATGGGACTGAATACGTTCCCACATTCCTGACAGGTCAGTAGCCCGGCATAACGGTGCTTTGTACGATTGTTGACCGCCGGACGCGCCTGCTGTTTCAGCCGCGTCTGGACTTGCTGCCAGATTGCTTTTTCAATGATAACCGGATAGAAATTCTCGTGACGAAGCCAGTCCGCTTCGCAGACAGCTCGCGCTTTGCCGCCGAGATATTCCCTGCGGTGATTGACCAGAACGCCGGTATAGGCTTCCTCCGCCAGCACGTTTTTCACACTGGCATATGTCCATAGGAACTGACCGTCACGGGTTTTGTGCGTATGCCGGACTTCTTTGCCGCACCATTCAGCCCGGAGCTGCGCCGGTGTTTTTCGCCCCTCAGTATTAAGCCACCGGGTGATCTCTTTCTGTCCGCAGCCCTGTAAATACAGAGCGTAGATAAGCTGTACCGTCTCCGCCGCTTCCGGATACACCAAAACCTGATTTGTATTTCGATCCTTCCAGTATCCGAAGGGCGGCGTGATCACCAGCCCCTCTTGTTGCTTCTGACGGTATCCTGCTCGAATCTTTTTGCCAATATCCTTCGCGTAATAATCATTCATCAATCCGCGGACACCGATCATGAGATCGTCTTCTTCGCAGAAAGTATCCACACCTTCCGTTGCGGAGATGACCCGCACTTGCTGCTGTCTCAGGAAGTCGATAAACAATGCGGTTTGGGTTCGGTGACGACCCAGCCTTGAAAGGTCTTTCACGAGAACTGCATCAACCTGTTTTGCCTGAACCGCCGCTGTGAGCATATCCAGCCCACGGCGGCTGAAATTCATGCCGCTGATGTTATTATCGGCAGAACTGCCGACGATCGTCCAGCCGCTCTTTTCTGCAAAAGCGCGGCAGATCTCCTGCTGATTTTGCAGAGAATTCTGCGCCGGATCATCGTCGTTGGAGAGCCGCGCATAGAGCCAACCCCGCATTGCCATAATCTTTTACCCCACAAGCCCGTCGCCATAGAGCAGCCGCGCCAGCCGATCCCAGTCAAAATCCAGCGCACCGTATCGCTCCGTGAGCGTCCCATTTTCATAGACATCCAAGTGTGTGCGGAACGGCGCTTTGATCTGAATGTCCAGGCTGAGCTTTCCGTCTGTTTCCTGCACATAGATCTTTTCGACCAGCATCCGCAGATGCGCTTCCGTCATGGCACCCTCAGCAAGGATATCGTCGATCATGCTGATATCCCTCTTGAGTTTCGTTTGCCGATCCCGCAGGACGGCGGAGATGTTTTGCAGTTCTTCGATCTGCTTTTTTGCCGCAGCGATTTCTTCTTCACGTTTCTGGATCATGCGGTCGTAGCGCTCGGCATTTGCCCGGTCCCGTATCCGCTCCATTAAAATTGCCTCCGTTTCATCCTCCAGGCATCGAATTCGCTTTTCTAACTTGACAATCTGCGCACCGGTCAGTTCTGCCTTTGGTGTCCACTGTGCGATCAGCTGCTCCAGCGCATCCCAGTTCTGCTGATACAGCGCTTTTGTATTGCGCAGTTCGTCGATAATCAGCCTGTCCAATACGGACTCGTCGATCTGGTGCTGGGAGCAATGCTCCTTCCCGAAGCGGTTGTAGGTGCTGCAAACATAGGTGACCCGTTCGCCGCTTTTCAGATGGATGCGCCTGCCGAACATGACCCGGCCGCAGTCAGCGCAGCGCAGGAGTCCGCTGTAACGCAGGATCTCCTGCGAGGGCGCGGCGCGCACGTTCAGCCGTTTCCGCTCCGCCAGCATCATCTGCGTCTGCTCCCACAGTTCCGGCGTGATGATCGGCGGGAGATAGTTTTCATGACGGAACTGTTCTTCCGGCTCTGTGAAGCGGAAGGTTTTGTTGATCTTGTTCCGTTCGCTTTTGTGGCAGATGAGCGTTCCAACATAGCTTTCGTCCCTGAGAATGCGGGCTATCATGGTTGCGTCCCAAAGATACTTTTTTAGGATGACGTCCTGCGTGTTGGGCAGGCTCTTGTTCAGCAGTTCCAGTTGCATGAGCGCAGGTGTTTTTCTCTTCTGCTCATTCAGTGTGCGGGCGATAGTCTTCATACCGCTGCCGCCAACGTAGGCGGTGAAGATCAGTCGAACGGTTTCAGCTGCTTCCTCTACAATGACAACCTTCTTCGTGTTTTTATCCTTGAAATATCCGAATGGCGGAATGGTCACGAGCCCTTCCTTTTGTTTTTGCCGGTAGCCGGTCCGCACACGGCGGCTGCCGTCGCGCGCATAGAAATCGTTGACCAAACCTTTGAAGCCAATGATGAGATCGTCATTTTCGTTGAACGTATCGATATTTTCCGTCGCCGAGAGGACGCGAACATCGTGCTCCCGCAGGTAGTCGATGAACAGGGCAGTCTGCGTTCGGTGTCGACCCAGCCGGGATAGGTCTTTGACAATGATCGCCTCGATTTTTCCAGCTTCCACAACTTCGTAGATTTTGTCAATGCCCTCGCGGTTGAAATGCATGCCGCTGACATTGTCATCGAAGGATTCTCCGACGACCTCATGCCCGTTTGTGACGGCGTATTCATAAATGATTTTCCGCTGATTCGTCAGGGAATTCAGTTCATCGTCCTCATCCCGACTCAGGCGGTAATACAGCCAGACTTTCATGGTTCCTCCTTCCCGCTATGGTGTGTGCTGATTGCAGCACACACCATAGCACACTGTTTTTCGAATAGCTAGAACAATCCATCATGCGCAGCAGGAATCTACATGATCAACAAAATCCTCCTGCAACTTTGTATATGGCTGATCTACCGACAGGTAGTCATGCACCAGCATTTTCAAAAATTCATCGAACTGCGCATCCGTACCGATGTAGCTGAACGTGACCTCCGAAATATTGTCTTTTCGCTTTCTCGCCATAGGTACTCCTTTCATAGTTCCTGTTTCATATCCCAATCTTCATGATCGTCCTCAGCGTGACCGAGGGCGGTTTTCTTTTGCCGGAGCTTTTTGCGGCGCTTGCTGTCGATGTGCAGCGGCATAGTCGTTCCGTCGCGCGTCGGCGCATCGTCCGTCATCTGCTCCACAGCACGACCAAGGCGCACAAGATCACTGCCGTAATCGAGATCCATGCGCACAGATGAATTTTCTTCTTCGCTGCCTGTGCCAGAGCTGAAAACTCTTGTTTGCTGCTCTCTGAAATCGTAGTCACGGCTTTCTGCGTACTGTCTGTCAGCTCTTTGCAGGCGGAAGAATATCTCGCGTTCAGGCTCCCAGCCTGTTTCTCGAATTTTTCTGTACTCTCCTGCATCTCGTTCAATGCGGTCTGTGCGTCCTCCCGCGTCAGGAGCGTTTTCATACTAAAATCTAGTAAAACACTTTAACCGTCTTACCAGATATGCTATAC
>ENA-UONZ01000230-UONZ01000230.1-human-gut-metagenome-genome-assembly--contig:-C93old-NODE-230-length-100491-cov-8.933878_pt1 | contig 100491 bp, 105 predicted proteins | sample MGYA00242468_ERZ724015 | MGnify/ENA metagenome assembly ERZ724015
TAATTCTTTTTTTATTTTAGAAAAAGTTGATTCTCCGTTGCTGTTCAAATAATTATAGATTTGACCTGCTGAATAACCGATTTGATCTTTTAATTCTTGCATTTTAACCTCCTAATAATTTCTGCAATAGTATAACCTTTTTATATGTAAATTATAACATTAAATAACTTAGTTTCAATATTATTCACAAAACATAACAAAAAAGCACTCCTCAAGGAGTGCAATTTTGTATAACATTTTAAAACTTAACTATTTAAGTCTAACGTTAACTGAAGAACCTTTTTTAGAGATTTCGATTTTATCTTCTCTTGCTAACCAGCCTAAACCAAGGTCTGCAAAGTTGCCTTTAAGGTCTAATTCTTTTTTCATTTTAGAAAAAGTTGCTTCTCCGTTGTTAGATAAATAATTGTAAATTTGTCCTGCTGAAAATCCGATTTGTTCTTGTAATTCTTGCATCATTTAACCTCCATGCTTTTTTTTAATGTACCTTTTACCTCTCCGTTTATGCTTATATAATAGTAGAATGTCCAAAAAAATGCAATAGGTTATTGAGATGAGGACAAAAAAAATTTTTCTGTTATTTATGATAAAATGTTTTTATTGAGGAGTATAGATGTTAATTTGTGCAGATTTATCTACAGACAAAACGGATTTACTGATAAATAAGTATGCCGGACTTTTAAACTCAGGTGTTAAAGCATCTGAAATTCTTGTTCTTGTCCAGAACTCCACATTAAAAAATAATTTTATTAACAAAACACTTGAAAAATTAAACATTAATCATCTTGAAAAAATGCAGGTACATTCATTCTTCTCGCTTGTATACAACACTATTAATGACAACTGGGCTTTTCTTGAAAACAACAATCCCTACCCAAATCCTACAATCTTACCTAATCTTGCGGGGTTGGAGGTTTCACAGTTTTTATTGAAAGATATTATTAAAGAAATCAAATTTAAGGGTTATAACTCCAAAAAATCACTTTTGCATCAGATTTTCAGAAGATATTCATTAATTGTGCAAAACAATTTAACAGAAGAAGAAGTTGAATGGCGTTCAAGAATTCTTGGAGAAAGCTTTGCTGATGATGCAAAATCTGCCTTAAAAGAGCTGCTGAAAAAAACATTACAACTGAGAGATTTTGACTATTTAAGACAAAGCCTTGTATTCAATTATATTTATAAAAATACTGATTATTTTTCAAATATAAAATACCTCATTCTTGATGACGGAGATGAAATTACGCCGATATGTTTCGACTTCATAAAATATTTAACTCCCCAGCTCAAAGAAGTATTTGCCGCATATGATGATAAAGGCGCAAGCCGTGCAGGTTATTTGAGTGCTGACAGGACTGCGGTTTGGGAATTTGAGAAACTTTTTAAACAAAATTCACATCAAATTCAATCGCAAAATAAATTGGTTGTTGATGCACAAACTGTTTATAATAATATAACAGAAAACAAAAATGAAAAGTTAAAATACTTTTCACTTCAAGCTCCGTCCAAAAGGGCAGCAATGCTTGATGATGCAATCAAAACAATTAAAGAGCTTCTTGGCAAAAACATTTTACCTTCCGATATTTCAATAATTACGCCTGTAATTGATGACATGCTCAAATTTACTCTGAAAGAGAACCTCACCTGTAATCTTGTTTATCTTTCAGGGAGTGAAAAACTTATACAAAACAGACTTGTAAAATCTGTACTAACGATTTTAAAGCTCAACAGCGGTTTGCAGCTGACTGAATTTGACCTGCGTGTTGTTTTATCGGAATTTTTGGGGATACCTGTTAAATATTGCAAAGATATTCTGGAAAGTTTTGACAAAACATATACACTTATTGAACACGAGTTTAAGCTCGAAGAATATAACGAAAAGTATAAAAAATTTAAGAATGTAGTTGAAAACATTGCACAAAGTAAAGCAAAACTTTCCGAAAAAGTTTGCGATATTTTTAACTCTCTTGCAGACAGTACGTGTATTAAGCCGCAAGAGTTGAATAAGTTTAACTTTTTCATTAAACAGCTTCAAGACTTTGAAAACATTTTCGGTGAAAGTTTTAACTCTAAACAGGATGAAATTATTACACAGATTGAAAACTCAATAATTTCAGAAAACCCGTATTCAACTCTGGAGATTGATACAAATGATTTAATAATTTCAACTCCGCAAAAAATTATTGACAATCAGGTTAAAACAAAGTACCAGTTCTGGCTTGACGTTTCAAGCGATGAATGGATTAAAAGCGATACAGGACCTTTATATAATGCCTGGGTTTTCCAGCGTGGCTGGGCAAAGGATGAATTCACCATTGATGATAACATTGAGCTTTCAAAAGAAAAAACAGCAAGAATTTTGAGAAAACTTATATTATGTGCAAATGAGCACATATATGCTTTCTCAAGCCTTTTTGACGGAAACGGTATTGAAAATTTCGGCGGGATTGAAGAATACATAAAAATAGAAGAAAATTTGAGCATTCAACAGGATAACAAACCTGCATTTAAAATAATACCACGTGATGACCAGAAACCCGTACTTGATTACAAATCGGGTAAAATGGCAATTTCGGCAGTTCCAGGCGCAGGAAAAACAACAATACTTCTTGCGTTAATAATTAAACTTCTTGATAACGGCGTTAATCCGGAAAATATATTTGTAATGACTTATATGGAAAGTGCAGCAAGAAATTTCCGTGACAGAATTAAAACAATACGTTCAAATTCATCGCAGCTCCCAAACATCAGTACAATTCACGGGCTTGCACTTAGAATTTTAAAAGAAAACGGGAATTTTGAAAGACTTGGATTATCTTCTGACTTTGAAATTTGTGATGATACACAGCGTTCAAGAATTGTAAGAGAAATAGCAAATAAATTAAAACTTAAAAAGACCGAAACTGACGAATTTGACAGAGCTGTTTCTGTTTTTAAAATAGGATCGGGAGAATTCAAACAAGTTTCGGACAAAAAAGTTGAAAAATTCCGGATGTTTTTTGAAGACTATCAAAAAACACTAAAAGAAGCAAACCTAATAGATTACGATGACATGCTTATTTCATCGGTAAAGCTTCTGGAAGAAAACCCTGATATTCAGGCATATTATCAGGAAATCTGTCATTACATTATAGAAGATGAAGCGCAGGATTCATCATCAATTCAACAGCGATTAATAAATCTTTTGAGCGCTAAACACAAAAACTTAATCAGATGCGGCGACATCAATCAGGCAATTACAACAACTTTTTCAAACGCTGATGTAGAAGGATTTAGAAAATTTATAAAAGAGAGCAATCCCGTAAGTATGGACTGCTCACAACGCTGTACAAAAGATGTCTGGACACTGGCTAATAATCTTGTTCACTGGGCAGATACGCAGGACGGATGCCAAAATGCGTTTTACAAAATATTTATGCATCCCGTTGAGGGAAGAAACCCTGTTTCTGAAAACGCTATTCATGCAAATATTTTTGAAAAACCGCTTGAAGAAAGAAATTATATACTAAAAGAAATCAAACAGGCGTTGAAAAAAGAGCCTAAATGCACAATAGGAATTCTTTTAAGAAGTAACTATCAGGTTGCTCAATGGATGAGCTTTATCAATGACAGCGGGTTGAAAAGTATTACCCGAAGCGAAAGCCTTGAACAAAAATCAATTTTCAGAACAATTTTTGCCGTTATGCAAATGATTTTACACCCTTTTGACAACGGTGTTATTGCAGATAACTACGAAATCCTTGCAGAACTCGGTTTTTATAAACAAAGATTGGGGCTTGAAATCAGAAAATATGAAAACCCTTTTGTTCAAATAGATTGCGATAACATTGAAAATATTCACCTTGCACAATTTTACTGGGATTTAACATACTGGCTTTCTTTCCCTCATCTTTCGCCCGAAGAAATTGCAATAAAAATCGGCCAGCACTATTACACATCGGAAATCGAAAAATCCAACGTATATCTGATTGCAACCCTTATAAAACGTTTGAGCTTAAATAATAAAAACTTCTCAACTCTAACGGAAAGACTTGCAGAACTTGCGAAAAAACCGTCACTAAGCGGATTTAAATTCTTCTCTGAAGAAGACGAAAGTGACAGAGAATTCCTGGCAGGGAAGGTGCAGGTAATGACTTTGCACAAGTCTAAAGGAGATGAGTTTGATTATGTATTTATCCCTGAAATGACAGAGAAAAGTTTAACACTTGATTTAGAACAAATAAAACTTAAATCTTCTGATTTTATGGAAAACGTAAAACAGCTGAACCCGAATTACAAACAAAAATCCGAATACGAGCTTAAACAAGAACTTATTTCAGAAAACCTGAGGCTTCTTTACGTTGCAATAACACGTGCAAAAAAACACTTATATTTTTCAGCAAGCAGAAAAACAAAATCTTTTGAAAAAATAGTTGAACAGCAGCCAAGTCTTATATTTTCCGAACTATTAGACAGCAAGGAGGTTTGTTATGAATAATTTTTCTCCCAATATGCTTAAAACGTTTCAAAACTGTCCTGTGAAATATAATTTTAAATATAATAAAAAAATTGCTATACCGCAAAAAGCATCAACATTTGAAAAAGGTAAAAAAATTCACGCACTTGCAAACTATTACCTGCGAGGTGACAATATCGACAAACTTGAAAAAGCTTTAACATCTGATGAAAAACAAATATGGGAAAATTTAAAAAACAACGAATACTTTAAAAAGACCTGTGTAAATTCAGAATATAACATTTCATGCAAGGTCGGAGATTTTTGGATTGGCGGACGTCTTGATGCCCTTGTTAAAGACGATGAATTTTATTATATTCTTGATTACAAAACCGGAACAATTCCGCAAAAACCTGAATATGATTTTCAAACTATGGTTTATTTATTAAGTGCAAGCAAAATGTTCGGTGATAAATTGAAATTTGTTTATATTGATTTGAAAAACAACGTTAATAATATTACAAATTTTGATTTAACCAAACAATCAGAGTATGAAAAATTAATTATTGATATATGCAAAAAAATTGAAAGTGCCCAACTTCCAGAAGAAATTGAGCACTCTAAATCTTGCGACTTCTGCGAATACAAAAAGATTTGTATTTAGTAATTCATTTCCCAGTTGTCATTCAAAATTTGACCAAAAGGTTTGTAAATAGTTGTTCCTGCTTCACGCTGTTCTTTTGTCAAAGGAGCACTTACAACACCATCACTATATGTGTCAATAATACCGTTGTTATAAATAATAATCATAAATAAATCTCTGCCAAGAATGTTAGGTCCCTTTTGCCCGTTAATATCAACAATAATATTTAAAATTTTATCATTAATTTTACTATACAAAGGACGAAGTGAAATTCCGTTAGCTAATACATAAGTTTTATGATTAAACTGGAAATATGCATCAGTAATTGTACTTCCGCCCATTGTTTTGTAAGTAGCGGCAAAACAAGGAGTTGTAAATGTGTCACACTCTGAAACAACTTTAAAATAATCTTTCAAAAAATTCTGTGCAGCAGTTTCGCTTGATAAACCTGCTTCTGTTAAATTGATGGCATTTTTATCATTTTGGTAGCGGACTAATGCCTGAGAGAGTTCATTGTATGCTTTATGTAACTGTGTAACATACGATTGTCTCTGGTAATTCTGCATCAAGGAATGTACGGTCATAGCTGAAACTACACCGATAATACCTAAAGTAACCAAAACCTCAGCAAGTGTAAATGCATATTTTCTCTTCATAATAACTCCGTTATAATTGTGATGTAATATATCACCATTATAACAGGTTTTTAACTTTTTACAACCCTCCCAAAACGCTTTACAGGAGCTTAAAAATCTGCCCCCCCCCCCGCAAAATGCGAAAATAATAAATCTTTTCATATTTCATTGCCCCTTTCTTATATATAGCTTCCTGCCAACATTTTTATTATAACAAATTTTCATATCATATTCAAGTAATAAAAAACCTCTCTTTAATAAGAGAGGTTTTTCAATATCAATTATTTTATTCAATTGACTATTTGATTTCAACAGTTGCACCTGCAGCTTCAAGTTGTTTTTTGATAGCTTCAGCATCTTCTTTTTTAATGCCTTCTTTAACAGGTTTAGGAGCACCGTCTACTAAATCTTTAGCTTCTTTCAAGCCAAGACCTGTAATAGTTCTAACTTCTTTCAATACAGCGATTTTGTTAGCACCAGCAGAAGCCAAGATTACGCTTACTTCAGATGCTTCATCAGCTGCTGCTTCACCAGCTGCTGCAGGAGCTGCTGCTACAGCTACAGGAGCTGCTGCAGATACGCCGAATTTTTCTTCCATAGCTTTTACTAATTCAGCTGCTTCTAATAAAGTTAATTTTTCAATTGATTCTAAAATAGTTTCTACATTACTCATAATTATTTCTCCTTTTAATTTTGTACTTTTAAAGACTTATTAAGCCTTAGCATCTCTAACAGCAGCCATAGTTCTTGTAAGTTGTGACATAACTGCATTGATAGATCCAACGATACCTGAAGCAGGTGAGTTGACAGAACCGAGAATTTTTGCAATAAGTTCTTCTTTTGAAGGCATTTTTGCAAGTTCTTCAGCTTCTTTAGCTGATAAGAATTTACCATCTAAAGCACCGCCAAGTATAGCACCTTTTTTAGTATCTTTAATAAATTTTGCAACTGCTTTTGCAGGACTTACCTGATCTTCAAAACCGAACGCAATAGCGATAGGACCGGTTAAAGCATCAGCAAGAACTTCAAAATCAGTACCCTTTACAGCGATTTTAGCCAATGTATTTTTAGTTACCATGTAATCACCGCCGTCTTTTTGCAAAGCACGTCTTAAGTTAGTGATTTCTTCTACGGAATAACCTTTGTATTCAGTTAAAATTGCTACCTGGGCTTTTTCTACTTTTGCTTTTATAGCATCTATTTTTTCAGATTTAAAAGCTTTTGTTGCCATGTTTAGCTCCTTTGTTTTGTATGTTTGGAATTATCCACCTGGTTGCTCGCATTTAACGGGTCTTCGTCCTGCTCCGCCGGTTCACCGCCGCCGGTTCGGACTACGCCCTAAGCTTGCAATCCGCTCGACCTCTGTATAAAATACAAAAGATTTCGCATCCTTCATATTTGGACCGCAAAATCTACAGGTTAACAAATCTATTTAAATATTTCGACTGTTTCACCTCGGTTAGCTGGTATATTAAGGGGAGATTATGTTAGTTTTTCAAACACCGGGGCTTTTAGGTTGCCCCCCCCCCGCTAACTGTCTGCGGTTGTATGTCAATATTACTTCAAAAGGTTTTAAAAATCAATAGGGTTGTTAATTTTTCTTAACTAATGACCAGACTTCGCATTCTTCACCCACATTATAAATACCTTTTAAGAATGGCTCATACATAGGCTCATTATTTAATTCATAACGCATACAGAAGTTTCCTAAACAGGTAGCCTCGTTATGATTTCTTAATGCAAGCAGTTTTTCTAATGTAGGATAAACTATATTTTTAAAGTTAGTATTATTGTCATAAACATCTACGGCAACATAGCTGTATAAAGCCCATTTTTTCTTTTTCATATTAATACGAATTCTGTTTATTGACAAATCAACATAGTTTAAAAGGTTATCAACTTTTTCAAAATCATCAAGCAAAATAAGCATTTTGTCGCCGGTTTTTGCGAATTTACAGCCTTCAATATTTTTTATTGAAGCGTAAAAGGTTTTGAAAGCTTCGTCTTCTTTTTCTTTAATTCCTGCATTTGCATCTCCGCCCCAGCAGGCATCAACAAGCATATTCTTTGCACAAAACTGCACAAGTAAAGCAACATTGTTACTTTGTTTTATATTTTTTTCTACTTCTTTTTGAAGTTTCTGATTGAACTTTGCCTCAATTCTGTTTTCACATTTATTAATTTGAAGTTCAATAAAATCAACAAGTTTATGTATATAATATTTTGATTTTGTAATACCGAAAACTATTGCAACGGCGATTAAATCAAACAACAAAAGCGAGCCGTCAATATAAATACCGCCCATCATTACTTCCTGATGATAAAACAGTTTAACTAAATCTGAAATAGCATCTGCAATAGGTCTTGCAAAATCAAAAGCTGTAACATTAATAAGAGTCAAAAACCAGTAAGTTGCAGTTAAAAATACCAGCACCATTAAGGTAATTTGAACTACAAACAATATGTTTATTATAAACTTTATAAATTTTGATAAGAGTTTATAAATTAAAATCATTCAACCTCACACCAACGCTATGTTGTCAATCAATCTTACATTACCGATTTTTACTGCTATAAACACTATTGTGTTATTGTCTGCATTCTTTTTTTCTTCCAAATCATCAGCATCTCTGAATTCCAGATATTCCAAAGAATGTTTTTCATTAAGATAGGAATATGCAGTTTCTGTTAAAGCTCTGATATCAGTTATACCTTTATTATAACATGCTTTTATATTAAACAAAATTTTACTTAATGCCAGAGCATTTACTTTATCTTCTTCTGATAAATATTTATTACGTGAACTGAGTGCTAATCCGCTTTCTTCCCTGACTATAGGGCAAGGTATAATCTCAACCGGTATATTTAAATCTTTAACCATTTTTTTAAGAATTATTAACTGTTGCCTATCTTTTTCTCCAAAAAATGCAAAGTCGGGCTGAACTATGTTAAACAATTTATTAACTACGGTACAAACGCCGTCAAAATGTCCGACACGTGATTTACCGCAAAGCTTGTCCACATAAAAATAAGGCGGAATAACATAAGTCAAAAAGTCATTTGACAATATATGCCCCTCACTGTACATTTCGTTTGGTGTTGGAGCAAAAACTATATCAACTCCTGCATCATTACAAAGTTTTTCATCCATTTCAAGAGTTCTCGGATATTTATCCAAATCTTCACCCGGGCAGAACTGAATAGGATTAACAAATACAGAAACTACAGTTCTGTCGCATTTAGAAACCGATTTGTCAATCAAACTTTTATGCCCGTTGTGCAAAGCTCCCATTGTAGGAACCAAACCTACGGTCAGTCCTTCTTTTTTCCACTTTTTTACCTGTTCTCTTACTTCAGCTATTGTATGAACCAACATAATCTCATCTCTCTTTCGAAAAAATTTCTCTAAAATATTTCGTCTTCTGATGGAAAAGTTCCACTTTTAACGTCTTCATCAAACTTTTTGGCGCATTCATAAATTAAAGATTTCATATCGCCGTATTTTCTCGCAAATTTAGGTTTAAAATCAGAATATTTTCCGAAAACATCATCTGATACAAGAACCTGTGCAGTACAATGTTTTCCTGCTCCGCACGAAATGGTAGGAACTTTCAAGTTTTCCGTAATATATTTTGCACTCTCTTGTGGAACCATTTCCAGCACAATTGAAAATACTCCGGCTTTCTCAAGCCTTTTAGCCTGATTTAAAATTTCTTCGGCAGCTTCTTGTGTTTTTCCCTGAATTTTGTATCCGCCGAGAGTGTTTAAAAATTGAGGAGTAAAACCTAAATGCCCCATTACAGGAATTCCTGTTTCAACAAGCCGTTTTATAACCTCTATTATATAATCATTGCAACCTTCAATTTTAACTGCATTTGCGCCTGATTTAATCATCTCCCCGCAATTTTTAATCGCTTCTGCCACATCGGTATGATAACTCATGAAAGGCATATCGGTAACAACCATTGCTCTTTGAACACCTTTAGCCACAGCACGGGTAAAAATAGTCATTTCCTCAACACCTACAAGGTGAGTTGTTTCATAACCCAAAGCTACCATAGCAAGGCTGTCGCCTATCAAGACAATATCAATTCCCGCCTCGTCTATGTATTTAGCTGTAGAATAATCGTATGCGGTTAAAACTGAAAATTTTTCATTATCATCTTTAATTTTTTGAATTGTTTTAACAGTAACTTTTTTTGCCATTATACTTCGCAGCCTTGTTTTTCAATTTCTTTTTCGGGTGCAAAAAAGCCTTTTCCTTCATTTTTGTGTTCTTTTCTGTACCAGTAATAGATAGCCCTTGCAACACGATTTGAACTGTGTCTTACAAGTCCTTCCTTATTATCTTCAATGAGTTTTCTTGAGAAAAGATTTACACCAAGTTTTTTAAGGTTTTCAAAATCTAATTTTACAGGATAAGAACCTGACATTTGGTATTTTTGGGCAAGATTTGAAGGCATAAAATCATTCACAAGAACGGCATCAATAATTTTTTTGCTTCCTGCATGTTTCATCAAAGCGTTAACGTGGTCTGAAACACTGTAACCGTCAGTTTCGCCGGGTTGTGTCATAATATTGCAGACATAAATCTTTTTAGCATTAGATTTAGCAATTTCATGAGATATTTCCTGAATTAACAGATTTGGAATTACGCTTGTATATAAGCTTCCGGGTCCGAGGATAATCAGTTCGGCATCTTTAATTGCTGCAATAACATCGTCAAGCGCTTTACAGGTTTGAGGATCTGTGAATAATCTTTTAATTTTGCCGTGAGCTTCGGGAATATTAGATTCTCCGTGGATAATTCTTCCGTCTTCCATTTCAGCAACAAGTTTCATATCATCAAGAGTTGAAGGCAATACTCTGCCACGAATTGAAAGAACATTAGAACTTTCTTTAACAGCTCTTACCATATCACCCGTGATAGAACAAAGAGCTGTCAGGAAAAGGTTTCCGAAGCTGTGACCTTCAAGACCTTCACCTGTTTTAAATCTGTATTGAAAAAGTTTTGTAACCAAATCTTCGTCATCAGCCAGAGCAGCAATACAGTTTCTGATATCACCTGGAGGAAGAACACCCATTTCTTCTCTCAATCTGCCTGAACTTCCGCCGTCATCACCTACGGTAACAACAGCTGTTATATTATTTGTTATATGTTTAATGCCTTTTAACAGCATTGAAAGTCCTGTACCGCCGCCAACTGCAACAATTTTAGGACCTCTGTTTAGTTTTCTTCTCCGGTATAAAGCTTCCAGAAGTGTCTGGTTGTCACCTCCGTCAAGCATAGAAAGGTTTGTTTTCTGCCAGCCTTTAAAGAACATTCCTGCACCGAACATAACAACAGCAAATGCAACCCATTCGGTTGAAATATTCATTGCAATTTTACGGATAAATTCCATTGTATAGAATACGGGTTTAATATCAAATAATATTAAAACACCAAGTGTCATTAAAACAGCGCCTAAAAAAATCAGCGCAAACCATCTTTTAACTTGCAAACCGGGCATTAACCATCTTGCTTCTTCCGGCATCTTCATATTATTTTTAAAACTTTTCATCACCTTGTTACCCATTCCTTATTCTACCCATCCCGATAAACATGCATTTTTATAATTAACAGGAACAGGAGTAATTACTGAACTAGCTGCCTTTATTAATTCCAGAGAGTTTGACAATCTGTTTGTAAAGTGAATAGTATCTGCAGCAACTATTGTTTTTCCTCCCTCAACATTCGGCACCTGCGAAGTCGCAAGCAGCTGTTTCAAACGTTGAATTTCCATTTCTGTATTTTCATTATCCTTAGCAACGCTGTTAACGGTTCCGTCAACATTATACATCTTTTCAAGACAAATTTCTTGTGCAACGGGAATGTTTATATAATCACCGACTTTAGCTGTAACCTCACCTGTTGCGCCATAATAAACGAGCCATTTTGAACACTTTTGGACAGCTTTGGCTACAGAACAGGCAAAATTGAAATCGGAAGCACATCTTTTATACATTGCTCCGTGCGGGCGAACATGTTCTATTTCCATATTAAAAGTTTTTGCAAATGACATCAAAGCACCAACCTGATAAACTACAAGCGCTTCAATCTCATCTTCCGTCAAATCCATATCCCTGTAGCCAAACCCCTGAATATCATCATAACCGATATGAGCACCGACCACAACATTTTTTTCTTTTGCTTTCAACAAAGCATTACGTATAGTCAAAGGGTCACCTGAGTGAAAACCGCAGGCAATGTTTACCGAACTTGCATAATCAAGCAGTTCAAATTCCGCATTATTTTTATAAATTCCGAAGCTTTGAGCTAAATCTATATTAAAATCTATATTTTTGATTGATTTTTTTTCTAAAATATCTTGCATAATTATCTTTCTTGTTAAAATTTTATCTTTTAATGAAATAATTATACTCGATAAATAATTAAATACCACAATCTTTACATAATATTAATAGAAATCAGCAGGCTGAAAAGACATCCGAAACCTCAAGAAACATGCATTGTTTTGTAAAATATGCAAGCTCTGCAATATCATTTTTACCGTAATTTTTTAAATTAAAAAATGTTGAATAATTAAAACTGCCTTTTACACGATTTTTAGAGAAGAAAAGATACAAATAACCGTTTGTCAAAACAACAAATTCTCCTTGAAAATACAAAGGATTCATTAACTCATCCAAATCGCAGTCAGACCTGTTTATACATTTTAAAGTTTTATTATTTAAATCAATATCATCTTCCGTAAAATCAGCATATTTTATATAAAGCGATTTTTTACGCAGTTTACTTTTATCCCATTTTTTCGTAACAAAATCAGGAGCAAAACTTGCATTTTTATTTACCCTGACAAACTCACGCATATCATAAGTATTGTACCCCATAACCATAAAGAACGGTATAACGAGTTTTTCTATTTTCTCACTTTTATCAAGCTCGTTATATTTTTTTAATGTAGGACCGTTTTTAATAACCGCAAGATTTCTTGCTAACACACGTTTATTCAGCTTGTATATTAATTTTTTACAAAAATAATACACTACCGAAGAAAACAACAACACAAATATAAATAATAAAAGAGCTGCAGAAACCATACATATATTTTAACGCTTTTTTACAATTCATGCAAGTATTTTAAACAAACATTGCAATATATATACATAACAAAAAAAACACCTTCACATGAAGGTGTTTTTATACTTTTCAGATTTTAAACTATTTAGCTTGTAATTTGTTAACAGCTTTAGTTAATCTGGATTTTTTTCTTGCTGCTGTATTTTTGTGTAAAATACCTTTTGAAACAGCTTTGTCGCATAATTGGTATGCTTTTGACATTGCCGCATTCAAAGCATCTTTATCTTCAGCCTTAGCAAGTTCTAGTACTTTCTTAACAGCAGATTTGATAGAAGTTTTAAAAGCTACGTTTCTAATTCTGTTTTTTTCAGCTGTTAATACTCTTTTTTTAGCAGATTTAATATTTGCCATTTTATTTTGCCTTTCTTTACTCTTACGTCCGATTAATGACTTCGGACACATTTGAGGATGTGAGTAATTTAATTTTATCCGAAAAACTTTTATTTGCAAGCTGTTTGTAAAGCAAGGTAAACTATTTATATGAATTTATTATCATCTGTTTAGTGCTGTTTCCGCCTTTTTCAACCTGCATACATCCGCCGTCGACAATTCTTGGGGTTGACGTAACATTTCCCTTGAAACTAAACGTAAATAAATCATATCCCCATTTATTAGGACCTTTCTTGCCATTAATATCCACAGCAAATAATTGCGGACCGCTAAATGGAAACATTATCATACCGTTAGACATAATATATATTGTTCTGTTATTCTTGATTTCACTTTCCCTAAAGTTACTACAGCCTTTACTTTTAGATGCAATAGCTTCGTCACTCAAGCTATCATCCAGAGAAGCTTGTACAGTATCATAACCTTTATAATCAGGAATACAACCGCTTTTAAATCCGTTACCGTTACAAACCCTGATAATATTTAATTCTTTAACAATTTGTCCCATAAATACACTGCATTCCGAAAAACTTCCCATGTAATCAGCCGGCAGGGGACTTCCGTCAGGTAAAGTCCTCTTTAGACAAGAACCATATTCATCATATTCCTGACACACTGAAGAATACTTGGTGCCATTTAACCAATAGTAACATTCAGGGGTATAGCCCAGAGAACTTTCAGCTTTTTTCCAAGCTTGTTGAATAAGAGAATGTGCAACCTTAAACTGTTCCAGCAACGCTTTTTTTTGATAATTTGCAATTAAAGACGGCATAGTCATTGCAGCAACAACACCGATAATGCCCAATGTAACCAAAACCTCTGCAAGGGTAAATCCATTACAACAGGAGCTTAAACGGTTGCCCCCCCCCCGAATAAATCAAATCTTTTCATAATCTTGCTCCTTTCTATAATTTATATTTTAAAATACTTTGAATACTTATTCAAGTCTTACAATTTAAATTAAAAATTTTAAGATTAGTTAAGGTATCTAAATAACATTACAGCTTGTGTTTAGTAATATCAATATTGTTGCAAATTTTCTTTTAACTTTTGTAACGATTATACGTCAGAACTAGTTCTTAAGGATTATATTTTTTAGCCATTTGTGGTATAAATAATATATAAGTAAGAATTATAGTTATATAATAATTCGTTTAAATAAGATATGGAGGCAAAGATGTCAGTAGGACAATTCGTATTTATGTTACACAGCCACCTTCCTTACTATAGAAAAGCCGGTATGTGGCCTTTCGGGGAAGAAAACCTTTATGAATGTATGGCAGAAACTTACATTCCGTTATTGAATGCAATTTCAGAATTATATGATGAAGGCATAAAAGCTAAGCTTACTGTAGGTATTACGCCAATTCTTGCAGAACAGCTTAATGATGAGCATTTGAAACATGGGTTTGTAAAATATCTGGATTCTAGAATTGAACAGGTTTCTAAAGACCTTGAAAGATATCCTGATCCTAAAGTTGCACATTCACAACATTTAAAATACCTCGCAAAATATTATTTTGATTGGTTTACTCACATCAAAGATTCATTTGTTAATAAATACGAAATGGACTTAATTGCCCAATTTAAAAAATATCAAGATTTAGGCTGTATCGAAATTACAACATCAGGTGCTACTCACGGTTTCTCTCCGTTACTGGCAACTGACAGCAACTTAAATGCTCAATTTAAAGTCGGTTCTGATACAACCAAAAGATTGTTCGGTAAAAAAGCAAGCGGATGCTGGCTGCCGGAATGTGCATACAGACAAGGTTATGAATATGTGGGTAAAGACGGTAAAAAACACTGGAGACCTGCTATTGAAGTAACTTTACAAAACAACGATATCGAATACTTCTTTACAGAATCTCACGTAATTGAAGGCGGAAATTCTATCGGTAACAGACGTGTTATAGGTGTCTACGGAAACATTGAATATATCCCGCTTCCGGAAAGACCTGCAACAGGTTATGATACATACTCTGCTTACTGGCTTCCTGATGCTCAGGTTGCTGTTATGGGAAGAAACGAAAGAGCAGGATATCAGGTATGGTCTGCTGCTGACGGTTACCCGGGCGACGGCTGCTTCCGTGAATTCCATAAAAAAGATGCTAAATCAGGTATGCACTATTGGAGAATTACTTCACCTAAAACTGATTTAGGCGACAAAATGCTATATGATCCTGTTTTAGCTTTAAACAAAATTAACGAAAACTCTGACCACTACACAACTTTGATTTATCATATGCTTAACGATTACAAAAAAGCTACAGGTAAAGAAGGTCTTGTAATGGTATCATTCGATACCGAATTGTTCGGACACTGGTGGTTTGAAGGCGTTGAATTTATTAAACAGGTAATTAAAAAATTCAATACTTATCTTCCGGAAGTTGAAAGAATGACAGCAGGTGAATATGTTCATTCTCATCCTCCAAAAGAAGCAATTCAAATTCCTGAAAGCTCCTGGGGACAAGGCGGACACTTCTATGTATGGCAAAACCACTTAACCGAATGGATGTGGCCTATTATTCACTCCTGTGAAAAACGTATTAATGCCATAGCTGATAAATATCCGGAAATTCCTGAAGATAAATTATTACACAGAGCATTAAACCAACTTTCAAGAGAAAATCTGTTATTACAAAGTTCAGACTGGCCTTTCTTAATAACAACATGGCAGGCTAAAGATTACGCTACTGACAGATTTAGAGAACACGTTGAAAGATTTGAAAAAATCGCTGATATGATTGAAAGCGGAAATATTGATGACCATGCGCTTCAAGAAATTGAAAGCATTGACAACTGCTTCCCTGTAATTGATTACAGAGTATACCAATCGCTTGAAGAAGGTGTTATTCCTCAACAATCAGCTAAATTAGCACCGCTTTATCAGTAATGTAAAAAATAACTAAAAAGACCTGATATTAATCAGGTCTTTTTTTTATACTGTTAAATATAATTCAGGAACTATATTTTTAATCTGTTTAAGAGAATTTTCATCAATATCAACAGACTTAACCGGAACAAACTTAACTTTTTCATCAGGCACTAAATCAAACATATCTGCATACTTTGTGTTATAAAGTACGTTCATATTCTTTTCCGTATCCGCAACACCTAACCATGCATCCAGAATAATATTTTCGGATTCACCTTCTGCAACAACGACAGTGTGATCAATATTTCTTCCGTTACCGGTCACAACTTTTGCAAGCTTGCAATTTTCAACACCGTTCATTTTTAAAGAGAGGTAAGAAAGAGAAGCATATTCACCGCAATTTAATGCTTTTATGTTTTTAGTATCCTGAATTAACGCTTTATAATATTCAACCGGCTTATCATAAACAGCCTCACGTTTGAACCTTGTACGTTCTATTTTTTTTTGAAGTTCTCTTATATTATTTAAAATTCTTTCATGCCCGAGTAATTTATTTCTATATTTAGAGCTGACTCTTGTTGGAGAAATATACGGAAACGCTTCTTTTACGCATTCACAAACTTCTTTTGCTCTATACACCTGAAAATGGTTTGCAGAAAAACTACAGTTATTATAATTATTAGAAAAAGAGACTAGCATATAATGATTAAAGTTTGTAAAAATAAAAATTGCTAAAATATTAAAAAAAATTAAAAAAAGCTCTTGCAAAAAAAAATTCAGCATATTATAATAAAACTTGTCGAAAGACAGTGACAAAGAGGCAGGGGTAAGCCTATAAGCAGAATTCCTGATTAACCTCAACATATATGGGAGCGTAGCTCAGTTTGGTTAGAGCGCATGCCTGTCACGCATGAGGTCGCGAGTTCGAGCCTCGTCGTTCCCGAATTAAAAAGCGGTAGATTTTTATCTTGCCGCTTTTTAATTTGAGAATGTTTCTACTAAACAATATGTATTTTTTGAGGCATTTGGATTATGGCGGGTAGTTGTATTATTGGGGAAAGTTGGCTATATATCGGGGTTTGAGGGGTCAGAAATTGTACTTTTTTGAGTAATTGGGTCGGAAGGGGTAAATGGAGTAAAATGGGAATTTCACCCAATATCACTAAATCACAGGCGGTAGGAAGTCGGTTGAGTATTCCCGTTTGAAATTACTCAGTTTACTCTTTTCTTACTCACTTTAAATTTTTATTTTTCTGAAAAATCCTCCTATCTTTACTCCATAAGCCAATTTTACCCCAGAATAATAAAAGAGTAGTTTGAGTATTTTAAAATTGTTGGGCAAGTATGCCCAACCGACTTACCTACTGACTTTTTACACTTGTAGTTTGAGAAATTGTATCATGTAAATTATGAATTTTTATTGTTGCCAACCCGTTTCCCAATCATCATCTATTATACAATCTTTAAGATTTTTATTTATATACTCCGTTACATCCGGAGGCACTTCCTTACGTTTATAAGAATTTGCTTTTACAGCCTCAAGCACTTTTAGATATTTTACGTATGCATTAATGTCTAACTTTGGGACCTTGCCACTCTCAGATGCTAATCTGGCTCTATTTGCGATTTTAAAATCATATATCAGTTTTTCTGCTTCCTCTTCTGTTCCTACTTCAAAATACGTAGACCACCAACTAGGTATAGAATTGTGATGTTCACCAACATAATTTAGTACTATAAAATTTTTATTCTGTGTAAGGTAACCTGTTTCATATCTACGAAAGGGGGCATATATATCTTTATCTATTGACTTGTGAATATCTTGCCTTGCTTGTTTATCAATTATACCGCAGTGCCAAGTTCTATCTCCAGTATATTTAACATGTAAATCATAAAACTTTGTATTTTTAAGTTCTTCTGCTATTTCTGTTACATATTTTAGATTTTCATTTTTTTTAAAAAAATCCACATTTGACACGACTTCACGGTCGATTTTTAAAGCACCGAAGTGAGGGTTGTCTTTTTTTACCTGTTTGTTATAAAAACAATTAAAATTATTAACTAACATTTTCTCTACCTTTCAGTATAGTTAAAAAAATGAAAAATTTTTTTTGCCGATTATAATATATTTCTTTACAAATATTAATATTAAACGATGAAAGGGGTGTATAATTATGATAAAAAACATATTGGATGTGTTACTAATATCTGGAACAATAATAGTTAAGTAGGTTGGATTTACTGAAGTATGTAGGGTGCAATTTTTTGCACCGAATAATAATCAAACCTTCTGTGCAAAATAATTAGACCAAGTGTCTTTTTACAGAAATAATCAAACTAGGTGTCAAACAAAACGGTCAAATGACTCTTTTGATGGTCTGACAACTAGTTGTGTTATCGTGAATACAATATTAACCAAGTTTCTTGCAACAGCTTTTCTGGCTCTTCTTGGAGACTTACCTTCTGCAATCTTTTTTTCATAATATTTTCTTGCATTTGTTGCCGAGATTTTTAATCGGTGTGTAGAGCATTTAATGTAAATATTATTTAATATTTTAGATTATTTTGGCAAATAAAAATTTTCACGATATTTAAATAATGCAAAATGGAAGGATGTAAGATGAGTAAGATCAACAACAATGTAAATTTTCAAGCAAGAATGGACTTAAAAGGAATTAAAATAAACAAAAGCCGTTGGGAAAACATTGCAACTATATTTGAGCAAAAAACACAAAAATACCCAAACGACACTTTTTATATAGAAAATACGCCTAACAGAATAAATATATACAACTATAATAAAACAACGGGAGAAGACTTTTCTGTAGATATCAATGGCGAAACATTTGACAGATTACTCAACATGAAAGATGATTCAATCGCTCAAAAATTCAAAAAAATACTTGACATATCATCCCGCAAAGAAAAAATATTTGATATAACCTACCAGTATGTAGAAAAACTATCAAAAGTCACTAAAAACAGTGAACTGGATAAAATGAAAATATGGAACGAATCCGAAAATATTGCAAATCAAGAAGCAAAAGCTATGCAAAATAAAGATAAATTTCTAAAAGACGTTGATATAACAATGTAATTAATATAAATATAATAACTTACTTTTTAAAATGCGTATATGTTATTTTTGAAATACTGCTTATTAATTTAGCATTTTCTTCGTCGGACATTTTGGAATCCTTTATCATAACAGCGATATAATACACATTTCCATCCGGAAGAAAAACATATCCGGTATCATTGTCTGCAATTTTTATACCGTTTGATTTTCTTGAAGACGAACCTGTTTTGTGACCCAAGGTTATATTTTGAGGTAAACCTGCTTTTAGTTTATCTTTACCTGTTGTTGTATTTATCATTATCTCGTCTAAAAATTTGCAAGAAGCATCCGATAATATATTTCTATCTCTAACAAATTTCATCGCTCTTATAATATCAATGGGGCGTGCCTGGTTTAAATATTGTTTTTCAATTTCTTTATTCATATCAAACTCGGTTTCTGAAATTTCAACATCTACAAAACCGATAGAATTAATATATTCCTGAATTTCTTTTGTACCACCAGCATAACCAATTAAAATATCGCAAGCATTATTGTCACTCTCTGAAATCGTATATTTAAGAAGATTTGCTATGCTAATTTTAAAAGGAAAAGTTTTGTACTTATCTAACATCTGACTATACAACTTTTCATCAACCATATTTTTATTTATGGTTATTTCTTTATTTAAGGATATTTTTTCTTTTTCTAATTTATCTAAAACCTTAAGGGCAACAAAATATTTAAATACACTTAACATAGGAAGAGAATTTTTGCTTCCTATAATCCATTCTTTTTGATTTTTAATAATTGCAATACCAACCACTGCATCTTTATTTAGAATAAGGCAATTGAGTTTTATACTCAGGCTATTTAGATAGATTATATAAAACAATATAATAACTGCTAAAAAAATAATATATTTTTTAATTCGTATCACAATTCAATAATAACATGAATTTTAGAAAAATGCTGTTATATTGATACTTTAGCCGGAACATTATAAAATTTTTTTTAAGTAAATCATATCAATCAATTGTTTTCCCTCTTCAAAAATTGGGTGTGAGTAATTTTCAATAAAAAAGTTTTTTAGTCGATGGGTTTCTTTAAAACCACATTTTTTATAAAAATTTAGTGTCTTGTTATTTTCGCCGGTTCCAAGAATTAGGTATTTAAACTCTGTTTTATATTTATTACATACAAAATCAACCAATGTTGATGCATACCCTCTATTTTGATATTCCGGATAAGTTGCAAGATTTTTTATTTCAATCGTTTCATTATCTACCGTTATAACCGCACACACGGAAGTTAATGTTCTATTTACATATAAAGCAAAAATAGTTGACTGCTTTATATATTTATTAATCATATTTTCGTCTTCATCACCGATTAACAGAATATCCATATAATCAGCTTTATTTGTTGTTATTTCTTTAATTTGCATAAATTAAATATATCATAATTGATACAAAACCGGTACAAAGGACATAGATATAAATAACAACAATTACAATGCATATATATAACAAGCTATTCTTTTTTGTTTAAATTTTTGCAGTAAAACTCAGTCAAATTTTCTACAGCCTGATTTACATAATCAGGTTTGTAGTACATCTCAATATGAGTAGCATTAGGGACTACAATATATTCTTTATTTTCAGAAATTTTATCATAAGCCTCCTTGCTGAAATAAGCAGATTCTGCATTTTCACCAACAATAAACATAACAGGTCGAGGGGAAATAAGTTCAGGATGGTCAAATGCAGTGAATGCTGCCTGCTGTGCATAATTTGAGAAAATATATTTGTTTACGCTTCTATGGTGCTGTGCAATAGGTGTTCTATAGTATTCATATCCTTGACGATACATAGTAGTAGCATTTTTTGGAATTTCTTCCAATGAGTTAGGAACGTAACCGTTGTATTTTATTTCTCCACCGTTTACTTCTTTGGTTCTTTGTTCTGCTGCATCTTTGAGTTTTTGCTGTTGTTGCTTAATGGTCATTGAATCATTTAAGCCTTGACGTCTTGCTCTGCCCAAATCAAATGCAGAAACCGTTCCAACAGCCTTAATTCTCATTTCTGTTTGAGCTGCGTTAAATGCATAACCGCCTCCTGCACAAATTCCTAAAACACCTATATTGTCTTTATCTACAAAAGGTAAAGTTGTTAAATAATCAACACTTGAGCGGACATCTTCAACCCGTGCCGAAGGATTTTCAAGGAAACGTGGCTCCCCTCCGCTTTCACCCTGAAATGCTGCATCATAGGCAAGTGTTACAAAGCCATTTTCTGCAAGTCTTTTGGCATACAAACCTGCAACCTGTTCTTTAACTCCTCCGGCAGGATGAACAACAATAATTGCCGGATATTTTTTTGTGCTATCAAAATTTTCAGGTTTATATAATTCACCTGCTAATTTTACGTTGTTAAATTTTTGATTATAAAATACTTTTTCTTTCATTGCTTCGCCTTTCGCAAATGTTTGGATTTCAAATAAACATATCAACAGTATAGCTGATAGAATTAAAACAAAACTTTTTTTCACTGTCGAATAATTAATTCCTGTAGTAATAATTAATAATAATTTTTTCATTTAATATGTCCTCTTAGTAATTTAATACCTATTATGTTGTTTGTCTTAATTCACCATAAAAATATGATGCTGTAGCACCGCCATCAATTAAGAAGTCTGAACCAGTTATAAATTTACCTTTTTCACTCATCAAAAGGTCTGCAACATTTGCAACCTCATCAGCTGTACCCGGACGACCTGCAGGGCATTTGGCAAACATGTTTTTATAAAAATCACCTCTCGGACCGTTGAATTCATCTATAGCTAATGGGGTTACAATAATACCAGGTGAGATTGAATTTATTCTTGCTCCTACTTTGCCCCATTTAACAGCTTCTGCCATAACTCTTTTTACATTACAGCGTTTTGCCATTTGATATGCATGCAAAGTATCTTTAATATTTTCGGGTTTTAAAATTTCAAGATTTAAAAGCTCCTGAACAGGAGTTGTTGCAAGTTCTTCATCTTCTTTTTGTGTAAGAGCAGGCATTCTATGACCTGATTGGCTTGAAATGGTAACTCCGCAGCCGCCATGTTTTATTACTTTTCCAACTTCTTCAAGCAAAACGGCTGTTCCATATAAATCAATTTTCAAAATCTGTTCAATAGAAGCTTGTGACGGAGAAACCCCTGCACCGTTAACAAGCATTGCTACTTCACCGTATTTTCGGGCTTCATCTATCATCTCAAGAATAGAATCTTTGTTTGATAAATCCATTTTAAAAGGCACAGCATCAAATCCTGCCATATTTAGAATTTGCGAAATATTATTTGCATTACCAATATTCCAATCTCCGACAATGATTTTTTTATCATCACCAATTCTTCTGGCTATTGCAAGACTTATTTGACCTGCGCCCGTTAATATTAATACGTCTTTCATAAAAGTCCTTTCATTTATCTGTCGTCATTTGATTAATCCGGAAGTATCTATTAAACCTCATATTTTATTATTAACGATTTTGCGATTAATTTAAGACCTTATCCTACCTTTTTCTTATCTAATTCTCTCATTTTATTTTTTTGATATAATATAAACAGGAGGTTTCCCGGTGGAATCAAAATATATTGAAATAAGAGATATAATTTTAAGAAATATTCCCGGAGCAGGGAATTATCCGACTTCTATCAACGGACTAAGAATTGTAAGACGTGAGAATACGACAGAATTTCTAAGATGTTTTTATAACCCCAGCTGCATAATTGTTTTACAGGGATTAAAACACATGCTTTATGGAAATGAAAATATTCTTTATACCAAAGGACAATATGTAGTATCTTGCACAGATATTCCGGTTTCAAGCCGTGTTGCCGAAGCAACGTTGGAAGAACCTTTCGTTGCTCTTATTCTTGAGTTGGATGCAAATATAATCTCTGACCTTATACTGGAAACCAAACTGCCCAAAACTCCTGTTAGTAACGAAAAAGCTCTTGCAATAGCTGATATTGATACTGATTTGCTTGACTCCTTTTATCGTCTGGCACAGCTTATTGAAAAGCCAAAGTCTGAACAAGAGATTATGTCGCAGATTATTATTAAAGAAATTTATTACAGACTTCTGAGCGGAACTCTTGGGAACCAATTACGTTTGATTAATACGAAAGGTACACGTTCAAACCAGATTGCTCAAGCAATTTCTTTAATTAAAGATCGTTATAGTCAAAAACTTAATATGGATGAACTTGCACAGAGTGTAAATATGGCACCGTCATCATTTTACAGAAATTTTAAAAAAGTTACACAAGTAAGCCCTTTACAATACCAAAAACAGTTAAAATTGTATGAAGCCCAAAGATTAATGTTAACCGGCAATTATGATGCTGCAACAGCAGGTTATGAAGTAGGGTATGAAAGTCCGACACAATTCAGCCGTGAATACAAAAAAATGTTTGGAAATCCGCCTAAGACTGATGTTAAAAAACTTGCTGCCGTTTAATTGTAAATATTTAGTTTTTTACTTGAAACCGTTCCAAGCCATTTGATATACTGTATCAACTTATACAAATATTTTAGCTTTATCAAACGGAATAAGATAATGCGTAATGATGCTGTACACAATCAAGAATTGTTTGAGCATATTCATCATGTTTGTTATAGAAAATGTGTGATGCATCCGGCACAACAATAACCTGATTTTTTTCAGGATGTTTACAATAAGAATTTATTTTTTCCATAAAACCTTTCGGGTCATTTTCTGTTAATGAATCCTTTCCGCCTATAACAAATGAACCGTTTATACGTATTGAAGCAAGTGAATTTGTTTCGCCATCACCGCTGATAACCGGACAGTTTTTAAGATTAAAAGCATTGTAAAAACTTAATACGGTTTCAGCACACATTGGTGAAAAACCGCCAAAAAGAAACGGAAGTATATCTTTGCCTTTTCCTTCATTAACAAACTTTTTAGCAGTTTCCAGACACAAATCCATATTTGGCATTACTTTCCACCAGTGAGTTAAATCAACAGGCGAGCTGACAATAAAGTAATCAACCAAATTTTCATTTGTATTGCCGAGATAATTGATAATTTTATTTGATCCCAGTGAATGACCGGCTAAGATTATGTTTTTAAAACCGAGTTCACGTGAATATTTTACATAAGCTTCAACATCTTCATATATTATACTGAAATCGTCAAAAACAACTCCTGTATTTCTCTGCTTTCCTGTTGAAAAATCAGTATAAGCAAGACAGGAAAACGCATCCATTGCGTGACCTGCAATAAAAGCGATGTTATTTTCATAAAGAAGATTTCCTGCCGCTGATAATAAATCATTTTGAAAGACATTAGAACAAATACCGCTCATCATAACAACAACTGTATCGTTTTCTGACGAATTCCCCCACATTGCGCCTTTTAATTCTATTCCTCTCGGTGTATTAACTCTAATTATTTCCATATTATAATTCTCCTTATATTATTTATTATTTACGATATTATAAAAATAGCAAATACCTATATTACATATTTAAAAATACTTGACAGGCATATTTATACAATTTATTATAGAAAAATGGAAATAAGAGTTTTAAAATATTTTCTCGCTGTCGTAAGAGAAGGCAGTATTACAAAAGCTGCAAACTCACTGCATCTTACCCAGCCCACTTTAACCAGACAATTACAGGATTTGGAAAAAGAGCTGAAACAAAAACTGCTTATTCGTGGCAAATATAGAGTTACTCTAACTCCTGAAGGCGTAATACTAAAAAAACGTGCAGAAGAGATTATAGAAATGGTTGAAAAAACCGAAGCTGAATTTAACTCGCTAAGTGAAGATATCAGCGGTGATATTTATATAGGATGCGGTGAAACAGATTCTATGAAGCATATTGCAGAAATTATGAAAGATTTACGTTCGCAATATCCTAAGATAAAATTTCATATATACAGCGGTAACGCAGAAGATGTAACAGAAAAGCTTGATAAAGGTTTATTAGACTTCGGTGTTTTAATTCAACCAATAGACTTATCCAAATATGACAGTATAACTTTGCCTGAAAAAGATGTTTGGGGAGTTATTATGCGAAAAGACAGTCCGCTGGCTGAAAAAAAAGTGATTACATTAAAGGAGTTGCGTTCTGTTCCGATTATAGCTTCAAGACAAATGTCAGAAAAATATTCTGCAGACAGCGGTTTTCTTGATTGGTTCGGTGAAGAATTTAAAAATTTAAATATAGCTTCAACTTACAATTTAATATTTAATGCAGCTATTATGGTAAAAACAGGAATAGGTTATGCTGTAACACTTGACAAGCTTGTTAACCCGAATGATAATGAGCTGTGTTTCAGACCTTTAAGTCCTAAGTTAGAATCAGGGCTGGATATTGTGTGGAAAAAAAATCAGGTATTCTCTTCTGCCGCAAAACTCTTTTTAGAAGAAATACAAAACAAATTTTTATAAATAAAAAAAACCGCTTAAAATAAGCGGAACTTTTATAAGTAAGAAAGAAGTTACAGGTAATCTTTTTTTTAATAAGATACATATCCTAATGATATTAATATGTTTCTTATTTTTAGCAAAGTTTTCGTGAAAGCTAAAAGTTCATTTTCTGATATAAATTTAGCAATAACCGCTAACATTTTATCGTTTTTTGGAGCACAGTCCTGATAAACTTTATCGCCTGCTTTGGTTAGTTCATAGTATTTAACCTGAATTTCAGTGCCGTTATTATTTATTTCTTTTAGGAATTTCTTTTTTATCAATTTAGTTATAATTTTTTCAACACACAATTTTTCTCTAACAAGTGTTTTGGCAAGAGTATTTATATTTAAATGCGGATAACATACCAGTGCTTCAAGAACAAGGAATTCTTCAAGGGTAATTTTATTTTTTACATCTTCTTTAAACAAATCTTTTGCAATACCATAAAATATTCTTGCAGTAATCTCAAATTGAAATGTCAGGCTGTTAACAAAACACATTTTTTTATCCATAGGTATCTCCATCTTTCATTTTTAGACCAGTATATTTTTCTACCTATAGAATTTAATACTATTTTTTAATAAGTCAACATTTTTTAGAAATAAATTTTATATTTTTCAAGAATACTGTTTTGCAGCTTATCTAAAAGATACTGAAAAGTTATAATTTCCTTGTCTGAAAAGCAGCCTAAAACATTATTACCCAGCTGACGAAACAACTCATTTGTATCATAATACAATTTTTGACCATAATCAGTTAGAGCTGTGTGCTTAACCATCATATTGTTATGTGTGCTCACAACTCGTGTTATATAACCTTTTTGCTCCATACTGTTTAAGATTTTACCGACATGGGCTTTACCTTTATATACCAGTTTGGAAATATCGCTTTGCGATAAATCGGGCTTTGCAATAATATGAGATAAGATTATAAATTCATCAAGTTCCAGAAGATTTTGCGAACTGTTAACAAAATCTTTATAATAATTACGAGCCATTAACTCTGATATTCTTGATGTTTCAGCTAGTTTGTACGGAACACTTTCCACATAAGGAACATTTTTTGTTTTATCTTTACCCATATAAACACCTTTCAAATTAAAATCATAACATTCGGCAGCGTTTTTGACAATACGGGTAGAACTTTCTACAATCTAATGACACCTATATTAAACTGCAAGAACAGGAGATTTAATAACTTAATCGGGGAATGTTTTACAGTCATATTAATAGGATTATGTATTTATGAATATATTTGTATTAAACGGTCATAAATATTATCCTTTCGCACAGGGCAGACTAAATAAAACTTTGTTTGATAAAATAATAGAACTTGTAACACCTGATAACCAAATAAAAACAACTATAGTTGAAAACGGCTATGATTTGAATGAAGAAATTGAAAAATTTTTGTGGGCTGACATAATAATTATGCAGACACCTATAAATTGGTTCTCATTTCCGGGAATGTTTAAAAGTTATATTGATGACGTTTATAAACATGGCAGCTTCTACGGAGCAAGCGAAGAATACGGAAAAGGAGGACTTTTAAAAAATAAAAAATACATGTATTCGCTCACCTGGAATTCACCCTGCTATGCATTTTCTGAGTTTGGAGGTTTTTATGACGGCAGAGGAATGGATGAAGTTATCATTGCTATGCACAAACTTCAACAGTACTGCGGCATGGAAAAAATTAAAACCTTTTCCTGTAATGATGTTGTAAAACATCCTGATATTCCTCTTTTTCTGGAAAGGCTTGAAAAGCACATCAACAAATACGTTTTAAAAATCAACCAATAACCTGATTTTGAAATTCGTTTACATGTATATAATAATAATGATGATAAAATTGAGGAATTAGATATGAAATGGATTATTCTTTTATTATTAGTTGCAGCAGGTGCATGGGCATATTTCAATGTTGATTTTTCCCAACTCGGAAGTAATGCAGAAAACGCTGTAAGAAACGAAAAAACAATTAAAAAGTTCTTTGAATCAGACCAACAGGGAAAAGATCAATTAAATAAAACCATTCAAGAAAACTTCTAAATTATAATAACTATAAAAAAAGACCGGCAAACAACCGGTCTTTTTTATTCCATCCTATCCTAAATATTTCCTTATCTTCCTTATTGATTTTCCAACGTTATGCTATAAAATTACGTCCAAACCTGTTAGGTCCGTGAAAGAATGACTGTCTCATAATTTCAACTAAAGTTTTTTTAATAACTACTTTATCTGATAAATTAACCGAATTAACGGCTTCAGATGTTTGTTTATATGTATCTGTAATTGTATTAGAAAATAAAAGCATAGTTGCCATAGCCTTGAAAACCTCTCTTTATCTTTATTTCTCTCTCGTACTTATATAAAAAATTTTCATAAAAAAATATTGACTTTTTATATTCAATTTATATACTTTTTGTTACATAACTTCATATTTGCTAAAGATTTAGTTTAAAAATTCCGTATATATTAACCATATATGAAAGGAGAAAGTTAATGGCAGATTCAATGAATGTAACAGGTTCAACTACAGGTATAGATACCGCCAAGTGGAAACGACTGACAGCACAGGAAATTATAAAAGAAGAAAGTAAAGGCGAAGAAATACCTGCCGAGATATTAACGTGGGCTCAACAAATGGCAGCTTTTTCAAAAATTCCTGATAACGTAACCTATGAACAGGTAGACGGTGATATTGGAATTGATGCGCTGGATAAACTCGGACTTAACGAAGAAGGACTTGATGTTACTGCTCCTGAAGCTCAAAATGCTGAAGCACCGACTGCTACTGCGCAGCCTGATGCAGTGAAAGATCCTGCAAGACCGGAAGAACTCGGACAAGAAACAACTACAGACCAAAACATATTTATGAACCCGACACCCGGATTTGCGGCAGAAACAAACAACAATACTAAATCAGAAGAAGAAATTCAGCAGGAAGAAGCGATAACTCTTGCAGATCCCTCACTTACCACTGATCCTGAAGAAATAAGAAAACGTAAAGCACGCAGAGGATTAGAGTAAAGATTGAATAGCTGACTTAACGTCATTTGACTTATAAATATAATTACCTGCCACTAAAGAATTTGCACCGTAAGACGTGCAAATTCTTGCTGTTTCGGCATTTATTCCGCCGTCAACCTGAATTATAAGATTTTCAGGAGCCTGAACTTTTATTGCAGGAATTTTTTCCGCACAGTTCTGCATAAACTTCTGACCTCCAAAGCCCGGCTCAACAGTCATTATAAGAAGTAAATCCAAATCATTTAAATAAGGGAATACTGTATCAACTGCTGTATTTGGTTTTATTGACATACCGGCTTTAACACCTTTAGATTTAATTATATCAATAATTCCTTTTACATCACTCACAGCCTCATAATGGAAAGTCAAAATATCAGCACCTGCTTTTGCAAAAGCCTCTATATATTTTTCAGGATTTTCAATCATCAAATGAACATCCAGCGGTAATGATGTAACTTTTTTAATAGAAGCAACCACAGGAACACCAATTGTAATATTAGGAACAAAATGACCATCCATAACATCTACATGAAGCCAATCAGCTCCTGCATTTTCTACCAGTTTAATATCTCTTTCAAGGTTAGCGAAATCAGCCGACAAAATCGACGGTGATATTATTGTTTTTGACATCCTGCCACTCCTAAAATTTTACAAGCTTCATACGCAGCGTGCTGTTCAGCTTCTTTTTTAGATTTTCCCTCGCCGCTTGCCAATACCCGGTTGTTATATGAAACTTCTACAACAAATACTTTGTTATGATCAGGTCCTGACTGATTTACCAAGGTATATACAGGTATTTCTTTGTTTAAGGATTGTGTGTATTCCTGAAGAAGTGCTTTTGCATTATATTTTTCAAAATTTTTGTCGACTTCTTCAATATATTTAACTAAAACCTTTTCCAAAAATTTTACAAGCTCATTAAACTTTCCGTCAAGATAATATGCTCCCAAAACAGCTTCAAACACGCATGCACATATAGATTCAAGTTTGCGAAACCCCTGTTTTTCTTCATGACGTCCCAGAATTATTAATTCACAAAGCCCGATTTCATTGGCTATTTTATTTAAAGTAACATCAGCAACGACAATCGAACGAATTTTAGAAAGCTCGCCCTCAGGATATTCAGGATATTTTTTAAACAAAATATCAGAAGTAATAAGCTTTAAAACCGCATCACCCAAAAACTCCATTCTTTCATAACTTTCAGTAAAGCTTAACTCCTTTTCTTTTGTATATGAAGGATGAGTAAGAGCTTTTTTGAAGAAATCAGGATTATCAATTTTTATACCGTAAATTTCTTCTAATTTCTTCATCTAAAATAATCCCTTTAAGTAATTCATTATATCATTAGAGAAAATAAAATATTTACAGAAGTAAAACATAACAGGAATTGTAAATACAAAGCTGTCTGTTCTGTCCAGGAAACCGCCATGTCCCGGCAGTGAATTACCTGAATCTTTAACCCCCGCATCACGTTTGATGAGAGATTCGCATAAATCACCTATTTGAGCAAAAGCAGTACAAATTAGCCCTGCAACAACCGACAAGTACCATTCAACACCAATGAAATATCCGACAATTAATGCCCCCGTAATTGCACTGACTGCACCGCCTACAGATCCCTCAATTGTTTTGTTCGGGCTTATAACAGGAGCAAGTTTGTGTTTACCGAACCTTGTACCTGCATAATAACAGCCTACATCTGTTAACAATATTGCAACAAACATCATTACAACAAATCCCAAACCGTCATGATACTGTTCTGAACTTATATCTCTTAACAACTGTAAATGAAGCGGGAAATATCCGCAATATACAAAACCTAAAATTGTTGTAGAAACATTTGCAATATAAGGCTGCCTTCCTCTGAAAAGCACCCACATAAACGCTGCAAATGTACATAAAGTCAATGCTAAAGCAACATATTCCGTTCTGTCAAAATAAGTTATAATAGCAAGCAAAGCTTCTGATGCCAGCATAATTTTAAGGCTTGGATAAAAACCTTTGTGCTCAAGAATTTTAACATATTCTTTTGATGCAAAAAATATTACAACAGCAAGAAGACATAACAGAGCAACCCCGCCGAGCATAATACAACCCATAGCGATTGTGCCCATTATAAAACCTGTCAGCATTCTTGTAGCATTTTTATTCAAGCCTTTAGTTTCACTCATTATACTGTCATAACCTCTTTTTCTTTATCTGCAACTGATTTGTCAATAATTCCAGTATATTTATCTGTTAACTTTTGGATTTTATCCTGATTATCTTTTACCATATCTTCAGGAAGATTTTCGCTTTTTTCCAATTTTTTCAAATCATCTGACATATCACGACGAACATTTCTTACAGCAACTTTTGCTTCTTCTCCTAATTTTTTAACTTCTTTAGCAGTTTCACGTCTTCTTTCTTCGGTAAGAGGAGGGAATGCCAATCTGATACAAATACCGTCACTGTTAGGTGTAATACCGATTTCAGCTTTGATAATTGCTTTTTCTATTTCTTTCAAAATAGTTTTATCGTAAGGAGTAATAACAAGTGTAGTACCGTCTTGTACAGTCACTTGAGACATTTGTCTTAAAGGAGTAGGAGCTCCGTAATAATCAACAAGAACTTTATCTAAAATCATAGGATTAGCACGACCAGAACGGATAGAACCGAACTCTCTGTGCAATTGGGCAATTGCCTTTTCCATTTTCTCTTCACCTGATAAAAATAACTCTTCTAAAGCTTCTGACATTTTTTATATCCTTTCCGCCGACACTGGTCGGACTTTTTATCCCGCCGCCAGAGGCTAAAGCCTCCGTTTTTTCTCCTTTATATTAACTTATATATGTTCCTATTTCGCTGCCGCTTAATATATCTACAATACCGTCTTTTGCCTCAAAATCAAATACCACAATCGGGATATTGTTTTGTTTACATAATGCACATGCAGATGTATCCATAACTTTTAAACCGTTAATTATTATATCATCATATGTAATTTTCTCTAGCTTTTTAGCATTTGCATTAGTTTTGGGATCATCGGTATAAACTCCGTCAACGCCGTTTTTCGCCATTAACATAGCTTCTGCATTAATTTCAGAAGCTCTTAATGCTGCTGCTGTATCGGTTGTAAAGAAAGGATTTCCGGTACCTGCTGCAAAAATAACTACTCTGCCTTTTTCAAGGTGTCTTATTGCTCTGTGTCTTATGTAAGGCTCTGCAATCTGGTTCATTGCAATAGCACTTTGAACACGGCATGGAATTTTCATTTGATTTAAAGCACTTTGCAAAGCAATAGCGTTCATAACAGTAGCAAGCATTCCCACATAATCACCTGAAGCCTGATCCATACCGAGTTTTGCACTGTTTTTCATCCCCCGAAAAATATTTCCGCCGCCGACAACCACAGCTATTTCAGCACCTAAATCTCTTGCTTTTCTAATCTCTTCTGAAATCATTTTGATTGGTTTTTGATCAATACCGAATTGTTGGTCACCTAAAAGTGCCTCTCCGCTTATTTTTAATAGTATTCTTTTATATTTTAAATCCATTGGGATACCTCTTTTCCTAATATTAACTTAAAAGAACTCCCTTGTAAAGAGACTTAGCCGATTATAGAGATTGCAATTTGTTACGGTTTGTAAAGAAGGATTTAACAGCTGAAAGACAATAAAATCAACTGTTTTAAAAATTAGTATATATTTTTTAGATAAAGAATAGCACTTTTTTAAATCAAATTGTTTTTATTTAAATATCAGCGAACTATTTCATTTAAAGAAAAGGAGAATATATGGCTCGAGTATTAATTTCTATGCCTGAAGAATTTTTAAACAGAATTGATCAGGTTGCAGATGGAGAGAATCGTTCACGCAGTGAATTAATTAGAGAAGCATTGCGAACTTACATCTACAAACAAAAGGTTCGTGAATCAACTACGGCAAGCAGAAATGCCGAGTTGTTGGAATCATTGTTGGAATAAGAGAAAAGCAGGAAGTTTATGAAGCCCTCGATTTATATCGGGGGCTTACTAATATAAATACGTAAAATAACTTCACAAACTAGCAAAAAAATATTTGATGTTTTTTTACAAATAGTGTATTATTGGCAACAGAGGTGTGTGTATGAAAGAAGTTAAGTATGTACTTCCGCAAAAATCCAGTTTAAAACAAATTAAAGTAAGCGATATTGAAATTGATTTGCCTGACTTGAAGAATATTTCCGAGTCAAAAGCAATTGCTATTGCCAAATGGATGATAAATTGGATTGACAGTGATGTAAACGTAAAACCTAACTTTCTTTTGCCGTCAAAACCCGATTTAGCATATCTTCTGGGCGTAAGTATCGGAACTATACAAAACTCATTGAGATATATTGAAGATTTAGGCTATGTTGAATCTAAACAATGCATAGGAACTATTATCAGGGACAGAAAAAACAGCAGTACTTGCATTCGAAAACTAACATCCAAAAGAGAAATTACAATTAATGCTATAAAAAAATATATCCTTGATAAAAAATTCAAAACAGGTCAGCATTTACCTTCTGCCAGAAATATAGCAGCAAATATCGGCTGTTCTGCAAATACAACAAGACTTGCGCTTGAATATCTCGGGACAGCAGGTATTCTTGAGCATAAATTTAAAAATGCCAATGAAACAGGCTGGGCTGTAAAATCTGTTGACTTTACCTGTGATGAAACTGTTGATTCAAATATAACACTTGTAAAAAAAGTTGAAGAAGATTTGAAAAACTATATTTCCAACAACCTGAAAGTAGGTGACAAAATGCCTGCTCACGCTGATTTGTCAACTGAATTGTCTGTAAGCATTAAAACAATTCACGATGCCCTCAAAACGCTTATAGATGAAGGCATTTTGCTTGCACGCAGGGGAAGATACGGAACAACCGTAACGAGAATTCCTAATGACAAAACAGCTTTTGAAAAGAAAGAAACATCTATATTTGCACAAGCTCAGGACACAGCATTTTATTACTATGAAAAAACTCAAAATCACATCAAGAAGATGATTGCAGAGAACTATGAAATAGGCTCTAAACTGCCTTCAATCATAGAGCTGTCCAAAGAGCTTGACTTAAGCCCGAACACAATAAGAAAAGCCTTCCATAACTTAGCTAAAGAAGGTTATCTCGCATTTTCACGAGGACGTTACGGCGGAACATTTGTTATTGACATTCCTGAAATGGAAGAACAAGCATTCAAATGGCTTGCCGTTAACCCTAAATATGCTGAAGTTTATAAAAATTAAGGTAAACTTTCCCAGTACCCTTTTTTGTTGTCATGCGGGTATACATTTCTGATAGCATACTGTGCACAAGAAACACCGGTATCTTGAGGTACGGAACATGTATTAGCTTTCTCAAAATTACAGCAGGCAAGTTGTTCTTCATCAGTTTGTGCATATAAATAATTTCCTGTATCAGGGTATAATTTATTATCAGTACCCAACTGGAAATAAAATACATCATAACCAAATTTATTAGGACGTTTAGGACCGTTAGTATCAATTATAAAATCAATACCGATACCTCCTTTTGTCCACCAGCAGCCGCTTGAGGCTATCATCATACCGTTACTTAAAACTATAGCTCCGTTATTATGAGCATCAACATTGAAAACATTTCTGCCCGGTGCTGATTGAAAAAAAGTTTTATCTTTATAACCTAATTTTGTTAAATCTGCTGTATTCCCATAGTCACTTGTAACTACTTTAAAATATTTCGCAAAATCCTGTATAAAAATGTTTTGTGTTCTATCAGCCATACCTGTACCGCAATACATTTTTGTCAGGTCAATATTTTCATTCCCCATTTGAGTTAATGTCTGGGCAACAAGTGAGTGAGCGACTTTAAACTGTGCTTCATAAACCTTATGCCTGTGATTGCTAATCAAAACCGGCATTGTCATAGCAGAAACCACACCGATAATACCGAGTGTGACCAAAACTTCAGCGAGAGTAAATGCATATTTGCTCAGACTATTCAACATAGCTACGTGCGTATTACCTTCAGCGAGAGTAAACGTATTACGGCGAGCATTTTTTGCAACGGCGAAATCCCTGTCACAGAGGCTTAAATGGTTGCCCCCCCCCCGAAATTGATAAATCTTTTCATAAATTGCTCCTTTCTATAAGTTATTATAACATTTTTCTATTAAGGGCACAAGCTTTCCCAATCAGGTTCATCATCTTCTTCACCAGGTTCAATAATATGTTCGCCGCTTTCAAGCATTACCTGCAAAGTCCATTTTAACTGCTGTTTGTATCTTTCCCTTGCTCTCTCCTGTGTTTTTGCACAGAAAGTAAAGCTGGGAATTTCTTTTATTTCAATATAAAAGTAAGGATTTCCGTCAAAATCCAAATCCTGCCCTTCAATTAAAGTCCAATCAAGGTTTAGGTAGTAATCCAAATCTTTTTCAGTCATTTATCCTTCCAGAGATTTTTCATTCAAAGGCTGGTTAATCATTATACCTTCACCGCCTATTACCTCAGCTTTATTGCCTTCAATATATAAGTATACAGGTTTATCGGTATTTCGTTTTGCAGTTTTTATCAACTGGTAAAGTCTTTTATAAATACTATCCGTACCGCCGCCGTTTTCAAATGCGGAGTTCAAGTTAATAATAACTTTGTCATTTGTTTCGTTAATGGAAATTATGCGGGTTCCAGCAGGGATTTCAGAGTATACGCCTTTTGCTTTTTCATTTTGTCTAGGTCCTGCAATCAGACAATCAATCGCAAATTTAATTTTTGTTCCGTCGATGTCCTTGTCGTATTCTCGGTTAACAGCTTTATACACTTCTTCTTTATTATCGTTTTGTCCGATAAAGAAAACATTAACATAAACCTTTTCTTTCTCTTGAGGTTTAGGAGTTTCCTCATCAGGCGGAAGCTGTTCTCCCGGTACAGGAAGAATAGGTCCTGAAACATTTTCATCATTGTGATAAAGCATTCTTAATGTAAGAAAACCGCAAACTGCAATCATTATTACGGCTGTAACCAACAGAAACATTCTTTCATTTTTACGCATAATTTATTCCTTATCCTTAAGAACGGTCATTCTACCGTCAACAGTTATTTTTTTATCACTGATTTTTACATTTTCAATGCTAAATCTTGCATCTTTATTTTCCAGTATTTTAGCAGAAAAATCAAGTGGGTTGATATAATTTAATATTCTTGAGAATTTGTTAACATCCAGCGAAAGATTATTATTTACAAGATTTGTATTTGCAAGAACAATCTTACCGTTGTCTACGCATAAATCAGCACTAATAACTGCTTCTTGCGATTTTCTCATAAAAGGCATGGCATATTTCATTACATAATACATTTTGCCGTTTTTAAGCTTTACGCTTGTAGATGTAATTTGAAAGATGTTAAAACTTCCTCCGATGCTGTTTATGTCGTTTAAAAGTCTTTTGTAATCGGAAGAATTCATTGTTTTGTTTAAATCTTCCTCGGTTATTTCTGTTTTAAATGCAACAGGGATATCTTCCTTAACAGTCACATTACCGTTTTTATCCTGAACAATATAATTAAAATTACATAAAGTTTTTGTATTAAAGTAAGATATATAAACCCCTTGAACATTAACATTCTTTCCTGTTATTTCCAGAGATTTAAACTTACCGGCTTTCAAATCTCTGACACTGTATGAATCAAGATTAACTTTTATTTTACCGCTGATAATTTCTTTTTTTATTGCTTTTTTGGTAAGACTTTCGCCTATTTTTTCACCTAAAAAGTTTTGACCTGTAACGTTGCTGAAAAATCTTGAAAAACCTGAAGTTAAATTATAAGGTTCTGCGCAATATAATGTTTCGCACTCAGATGCTAAAGTCATTGAACCTACAGCAATAATTCCAAGCAATAATAACAATTTTTTCATTATAAAAACACTTTCTTAACTCTTATTTTATCATTATCTGCAACACCAATCGCACAGATTTTCTCTACGTTTTCATTATAAATCAAAATAACAAAATCGCCATGCCTTATGTTTTTATTTTGAAGAAATTGTCCGTTACGTATTTTTTCCAGCTCTTGTTGCTGAACTTCAACTTTTTCTAAATCGAGCATTTCAAGAGGATTAATTAAGTTTTTACTCACATCAATTTCATCAAGTTTAACGCTGGTTTCAACTCTAAACTTTCCTGCCTGAGTTCTGATAAGCTTAATCAAATGAGCACCTGCTTTGACTTTTTCTCCCAAATCATGTGCAATTGAGCGAATATAAGTCCCTTTGGAACATTTAATCAGAATTTCAGCCTGTTGACTTTCCGCATCAAAATTTAATAACTCTATCTTTTCAATAACAACTTTTCGAGGCTTAATCTCGACTTGCTCACCTTTCCTTGCATATTCATAAAGCTTTTTACCGCCTACTTTTATAGCAGAATAAATCGGCGGCGTTTGAGAGATTTCGCCTTCAAAATCTTTTAAAGCTTGAACAATATCTTCCTTTGAAACTTTAGCATCGGAAACAAAAGTTTTTTCACCCTCTAAATCATAAGTACTTGTTGCACAGCCGAATTGAACGGTTGCAATATATTCCTTATCATCTTTTAAGTATTCTATAAGACGGGTTGCCTTGCCTATACATACAGGCAGAACACCTTCCGCAAACGGATCAAGTGTTCCCGTATGTCCGATTTGTCTGATTTTTGTAAGCCTGCGTAACCTTGCAACAACATCATGAGAAGTCATAGCAGATGGTTTATAGACATTCAAAAATCCGAACATAAATTTTTACAGTTCTCCCCGTGAGATTTTATCTATAATTTCACTTACTCTTGAACCTTGTTCCAATGAATCTGTATAAACAAATTTCAATTCCGGGGTTAAGCGTAAACGAATACGTTTTCCGACTTCGTAACGGATTTTAGGCGTGCTTTTTTCAATAACTTCTTTTGTCTTTTCAACCTGTTCTGCCGAACCCAAAACACTATATATAACTTTTGCAAAAGAATTATCATGAGAAACTTCTACATCCAATACAGATACTACACCCGCAAGCCCACGAATTTCTTTTTGCAATATATCTGAGATATCTCTCATTAATTCTTTTCTAACACGTTCATTTCTAAGAGTCATAATTTTCTCCTTGGTATAATAAGTATACCATGAAATAATAAAAATTAACGCCCCAATCGGATTTCATCAAAGTCTATATAAATTCTGTATCCTAAGATTTTACAAATCATTTTCATTTCAGTATACCTGAGTGATTCACTTGCAAGCTTATGAGATATCAAACTTTGAGAATAATTTTTTCCGCTTAACTCCGTCATCTTTTTTGCAAGCTCGGTAAGTGTCATTCCCTTAGAAAAAAGCATAATCTTAACTTCATCTTTAATATTCATACAATAATTATAAATTGTATTGACAAGTTATGAAAAATATTGTATAATTATGAATACTATTCATATTAATGAATATTATTCATATAAAATACATTTATTGGAGTTTTTATGAAATTTTTTGGATTTACTTTAGCTGAAATATTAATTACTCTTGGTATAATCGGTATTGTCGCTGCTATGACTATACCAGCATTAATTACAAAACACAAAAGACATGTTGCAGAGGTTAAATTACAAAAATTTTATTCTGTAATAAATAATGCCATGAAAATGATTGAAGAAAATTATGGAGAAATTTCAGAAGTAACTACAAACAACAAAGATACATCATATTTCAGTAAAGAGTTTTATGAAAAATATTTTACTCCCTATATGAGTAATGTAATAATCAGACCCCCAAAAAAAGATTATTATGTTAACAGCGAAAACCATATCGTTTTTGCTGATGGCAGTGGTTTTCGTGTTCGTAATTATCACACAGAATTAAAATTCCTTTATTATATCGATGTAGATAAAGCAAATGCTAAAGATAAGAAACAATATGAATTCTATTTTGAATATAATCCGACAAGACATGTAGTAGCTCCATACGGAATATATTGGGCTAATGGAAAAGATTTAACTTCAACCAGTCTTTATGAATCCCAAAAAGCCGACTGCTATGACGGCAGCTATACTTATTATTGTGCTGCAATAATACAACAGAACGGTTGGAAAATCCCCAAAGACTATCCTCATATTAAATAACTAATTCACAATATACATTTGAATTATAATGCTTTACGTTCTACTTCTTCTTTAGTTGAAACTTCGATAATATCACCGACTTCAATATCGTTGAATTTAGCGAAAGATATACCGCATTCAAAACCTTGAGCAACTTCTTTCACATCATCTTTGAAACGTTTAAGCTGGTCAATTGCTCCTCTGAATATTTCTTTTCCGTCACGAATAAGAACTGCATCCTTACTTCTGACAATCTTACCTTCAGTAACATAGCAGCCTGCAATTCTTGTAGTCTTGCCGATTGTAAATACCTGACGAATTTCAGCTTTACCGAGTTCAACTTCCTTAATTTCAGGTTCAAGAAGTGATAACATTGTCTTTTCGATATCCTCTAAGATTTGATAGATAATATCATATTTTTTAATAGTTACGCCTTCTTTTTCCGCTGCAACAAGTGCATTAGTATCTTCTTTAACGGTGAAACCTAAAATCAAGGCATTAGATGCTGATGCAAGCATAACATCTGCTTCTGAAATATCACCGACACCAACGTGAATAATTTTAGTTTTAATTTCACTGGATTCAACCTGTGCAATAGCTTGAGATACAGCCTCAGCAGACCCGTTAGTGTTAGCTTTAATAATAAGGTTCAATTGCGGAACATCATCTTCACCGGCAACAGCTTCACGTCTGACATGTGCAGGAAGCATTGCATCAAGACGTTTATTACGTTCTTTTTCTTTACGTTCCTGAACAATTGATTTCATTTCTTTTTCGTTTTGTACGACTTCAAAGTAATCGCCGGCTTGAGGAACCTCTGTTAACCCCAATATTTCTACAGGAGTAGAAGGCTCAGCTTTTTGAATTCTTTCACCCGCATCAGACAGCAATGCTCTTACACGACCGCAAGCTGTACCAACAACAATACAGTTACCGACACGTAAAGTACCGTTTTGAACCAATAATGTTGCAACAGGGCCTTTACCTTTGTCTAAGTTAGCTTCAATAACAACGCCCGAAGCCTCTGCTTTAGGGTTAGCTTTTAAGTCTTGAACATCAGCAACAAGCAGAATATATTCCAAAAGTTCATCAATACCTAATCCCTGCAAGGCTGAAACTTTAACGGTAATTGTATCGCCGCCCCATTCTTCCGGAACAAGACCGTGTTCTGTAAGCTGCTGTAAAATTTTATCGGGATTTGCACCGGGTTTATCAATTTTGTTAACAGCAACAATAATAGGAACTTCTGCTGCTTTAGCGTGGTTTATGGCTTCAATTGTTTGAGGCATAATACCGTCATCAGCCGCAACTACAAGAATTGCGATATCAGTAGCTTTAGCACCACGGGCTCTCATTTCCGTAAAAGCTTCGTGACCGGGTGTATCAACAAATACAATCTTTTTATCCTGAGTATTATCTAAATATACTGTATAAGCACCGATTGATTGGGTAATACCTCCGACTTCAGTTGCTACAATTTTGTGTTTTGAAGCTCTTATGCTATCCAATAATGTTGTTTTACCGTGGTCTACGTGACCCATAATACTTACGACAGGAGCACGTTTTTTAAGTAATTTTTTATCAACTTCGGTTAATTTTTTAACTTTTTCTTCTTTTTCAAGTTCCTCTTCCATGAAAGCTTCTAAATCTTCATCAAGAACCTCAAGTTCATATTCGGCACAAACCTTCTTAATTACATCAACATCGATTAACTGGTTAACAGTTGCCATAATTCCCTGGAACATAAGAAATTTTACGATTTCTGCCGGAGTTTTTTGAATTTTGTCTGCAAGTTCACTGATAGTCATGGCTTGATTTACAACTATCTGTTTAACTTCAAGAATTTCTTCCTCTTTATGTGCTCTTTTTTTATGTTTTTGTGCGGCTGCTTTTTCTAAAGAAATTCTTTCCTGTTCTTCTTTCTTGGAGTTAAAATCTTTTCCTTTTTTCTTAGCATCAGGACCGGTGCGTTTTCTGGAAGGACCTTTATTATCGTAAATCTCTTGAGAGATAATAGTTCTCTGGATAGGTTTTCTTTCACCTGTTCCTGTTGCAGGTTTATCAAACGGTTTTTTACCGGCAGCAGCCCCCTCACGACGAGGCGGGAAAGGTCTTTGAGCTCTGTCGCTATTTTGCCCTCTGTCTGTACGCTGCGATTTATCGCCATACTGTGGTCTTTCGCTTCGTGGCTGTCTGTCACCTCTTTGAGGTTTATCCGTACGTGCGGGAAATCTTCTGTCCGCATTAGGTCTTCTTTCGGCAGAAGCTGCATCACCTGTAGGTTTTTGAGGTGCACGGCGCACAATTTCCAATCTGCTTTGAGGTTTTGTTTTTACAACTTCTACTTTAGGAGCAGAGCTTTGTTTTACTTCCGCTTCCGTTTCTTCTTTTTTAGTTTCTTCTTTTACTTCCGGTTCGGCAGTTTTGGCTTTTTTAACAACAAAAGCTTTAGGCTTCTTTACCTCTTTAACTCCGCCGGCATTTATAAAATCTTTCAATTTTTTCACCTGATCAACAGTTACAGTACTTGAATGAGTTTTGCCTGTGATAGATAGCTGTGCAAATTTCTCTATGACTTCCTTGCTGGTAAGCCCAAGTTCTTTAGCTAGTTCATTTATTCTAATTGTCTCAAAACTCATTTATTAATTTTCCTTTCAAATCTTCCGGTACAGAAGCTTTTAATGCCTTAGAAATTCTGTTTTTTTTAAAAGCAGCTTCTATACAAGCATTATTATAGCAGAGATATACCGATCTGCCAAATATTTTATTGCTGTGGTTTATAACGATGTCACCGTGCAGTTTTTCCTTAGTAATCTTTATTAATTCATCCCTATTCTTAATCTTACCGCATCCTGCACATTTTCGTTCAACCACTAATTCACCTCAGCCAGTTTTTCCAACTTCAATTTCTGGTCGTGTTCCATTAACAAACCGATAAGCTCGTCCAAATCACCGTCAATAACAGTGTTCACATTTAAATTATGGTTAATTCTGTGGTCTGTTAAACGACCTTGCGGGAAATTATAAGTTCTGATGCGTTCACTTCTGTCGCCTGTTCCGACTTGAGAACGTCTTAAGTCTGTAATTTCCTGCATCTGTTTTTGCACTTCCATATCATAAAGTTTTGCTTTAAGGATTTGCAAAGCACGTTCTTTGTTCTGCAATTGAGAACGTTCTTCAGTACAGAAAATCATAATTCCTGTAGGTTTATGAAAAACTCTTGCTGCGGTTTCAACTTTGTTAACGTTTTGACCGCCTGCTCCGCCTGAACGAGCTGTTGTAATTTCAACATCGTTCATATTAAGTTCAACTTCAACGTCATCAACTTCAGGCATAACTGCAACTGTTGCGGTTGATGTATGTACACGTCCCTGTGATTCTGTAGCTGGAACACGCTGTACACGGTGAACTCCTGATTCATATTTCAACTTAGAATATATGCTGTCGCCTTTCATTGAAATAATTATTTCGGAAACACCGCCCGCTTCACATTCTGTTTTACTCAAAACTTGTGTCTGCCAGCCTTGTTTGTCAGCATATCTCATATACATTCTTGCAAGGTCGCCTGCAAAAATATTCGCTTCATCGCCTCCTGCACCGCCTCTGATTTCAAGCATAATATCTTTATCATCCATAGGGTCACGGGGCAATAAAAGAACTTTCATCTTTTCTTCGAATTCCGGAAGTTTTGCTTCATTTTCTTCCATTTCGGCTTTCAAAAACGCTTTCATTTCATCATCAGATTCCGCACGGATTAATTCTTTAGCTTCATCTATAGCATCAACAGCTTTTTTCCATTCATAATACAGATTAACAGTTTCTTCCATAGACTTTCTCTGCTTAGAAAGGTCTCTAAACTTGTTGTAATCCTGAATTACGGCAGGGTCTGATAATGTGACACCCAATTCATTATATTTTTTCTCAATCTGGAGAATTTTGTCTAACATATCTTTCATACCCTGATTATATCAGGAACAAAATATTTTTCAAATTTAGAACTCACCATTTTAACGATTGGAAATATTTTTTTGTTTTGTCGTCAGGATTTTCATTAATCATGGCAAAATAAGTACAAGCTCTGCCGTTGTAACTTGCAGTCTTTGAATTTTTATCGCAATATGCCTTATCTTCTGACCAGGATACAAGTTTATCCTGATGCGAGGAAACTACAAATAAAAATATGTCATAACCTGTTCTGTTAGGTTTCTTCCTCCCGTTAATATCAACAAGAATATTAAGTCTTGAATTATTCTTTAATACGGTCACATAAGTTCCGTCAGCCAGCACTAAATAACCGGGAGTAGCTCCTAAGCCTAAATACTGTGATTCTTTCACTCCGGAAAAAGATTTCCAGTCCTGACCAAATGTATTCATTTGATTAATGCTGCCCGGGGAAAGATTATTTAAACATTTAAAATACGTTTCTCTGAATTCAGCGGCACCACTCCAGCCTTCGGGCTGATTCGGGATATAGTTTTGGTGTAAATTTTCCCCCAATTCTTCTGTTGTATTTATTAGTGCCTGAGATAATATACTGTAAGACTTCTTAAACTGATTTTCCAAAACCATACTACGGTGATTGGTAATCAATGCAGGCATTGTTAATGCAGCGACAACACCGATAATACCGAGTGTAATCAATACCTCAGCCAATGTAAACGCACTGCTGCTGGAGCTTAAACGGCTGCCCCCCCCCCGACACTACGTGCGTAGCCATATTGGACATTCGTCACAATTTTTATGGCTGACCAGGCACATTCTTTGCTAAATCTTTTCATAATATGCTCCTTTCATAAATAATTTTTATTAATAATTATACAACTATTATATACATATTTCAATAGTTTTATAATAGTTTTGATTGATTGCTAAATTTGGGATTTCGGGTATAATTGTTTTGAAATTAAAGGAGAATAATATGCTGGAATATTTTTTAGGCTCATATATAGTAACAATAGCAGGTTTAATCGGTGCTTATCTGTGGGGTGAACACGTTCATGCCGGAACCGGTCTGGCGTGCGTTTTTATAGCACTTGTACTTAGCGTTCTTGAAGTAAGTTTGTCGTTTGACAATGCTGTTGTAAACGCAATGAAGTTAGAAAAAATGAGCCATAAATGGCGTCACAGATTTTTAACCTGGGGGATTATTATCGCTGTATTCGGTATGAGATTTGTATTCCCTATACTTGTTGTTTCAATCTTTGCAAAATTAAGTATGTTTGAAGTGGCTAAAATAGCACTTACCAATGCTGATAAATACGCATATTATTTACACCAAACTCATGCACCTATAGTAACATTCGGCGGGATGTTTTTAATTATGTTGTTTCTTAATTACTTCTTTAATCATGAAAAAGAAGTTCATTGGATAAGACCGCTGGAAAACTGGCTTTCTCACTTAGACCATTTAAAAGGAATTGAAGTTGTAATTTCTTTATTAATGCTTCTTGCAACACAGAACTTTGTACCTGTAGAACAGAAAGTTCATGTTATGATTGCAGGTATTTCAGGTATCATAACTTACCTTGTTATTGACGGTTTTACACATTATCTTGAGAAGCACGAAGAAATGAGACTTGCTAAATGTGCGACAGGAGCTGTCGGATGTACAGGATTAATAAGCTTTATTTATCTTGAATTAATTGATGCATCGTTCTCTCTTGACGGAGTGCTGGGAGCTTTTGCATTGAGCAAAGATATTATAATCATTTCAATAGGTCTTGCAATAGGCGCAATGTTTGTCCGCTCCTTAACAATTATGCTTGTGGAAAAGAAAACCTTAAAACAATTTTTATATCTTGAGCATGGCGCACATTGGGCAATCGGAGCTTTAGCCTGTTTAATGCTTGTATCTACTGTTAAAGAAATTCCCGAAGTTGTAACGGGCGGTATAGGTTTAGGCTTTATTGTAATTGCATTTATATCTTCTGTTATGCATAACAAAAAAATGGAAAGGCTTTTAGCAGAACAGGATACTAAAAATGCTTAAACTGCCTCTGGTAACATTCATCGTAACTTCTTATAATTACGAAAAATATATATTAAAAACTCTTGAGAGTATAAAATCACAAACTTATCGAAATTTTGAGATTGTAATTGTTGATGACTGCTCCTCTGACAATTCACGCCAAATTATTGAACAATTTATTGCCGAAAATCAGGATTTGAAAATTACACTTCTTGAACAACAAGAAAATCAAGGACAGCTTGCCTCAATGCTAAGAGGATTAAAAGAAGCAAAAGGACAGTTTGTAAGTTTTGTTGACAGCGACGATATTTTGATGCCTGAATATACTCACAAGCATATAAAAACACATCTTGACACATCTGTTGCTTTTACGTCATGCAGGATTATTGAAATAGGCGAAGACGACGAGGTGCATACTACAAATTCCAAGGCTTCACCTGAATGCAAAGACCTGACAGGTTTGATTTCATCAGAAAAAACAAATTATGAAATTTTAAAAAGAAAACGTTTTGGCGGCTGGTACTGGTCCCCAAACAGTTCTGCCATGTTTAGAAAAGCTTCAATTGAGTTATTGAAGGATTATAAAAATTCTGATAAATGGAAAATTTGTCCAGATAAATTCATATTCAATTATGCCCATTTAATAGGCGGTTCAGCAATAATTTATGAGCCGCTCATCGGATACAGACGCCATAAAAACAATGCGGGGAACTGCACACTTGTTACAGGTAATAAAAGACTGCACAGCGATTATACGACCCGAATAAATATTTCAAATAACATTAAAATCCGTCCCGAAACAATTAAATTTTTGTGGCAGGAAAGAAAAACTTTAGGATATCGAAATACCCTAAAGTTAATCCTTTTAATCTTGTTCTAAGCCGGTTACGGATGGAGCGGCTACGCTCCTAGAATTTCCAGCTGTTTAAATATTCTTCCTGTTCAGCAGTCAATGTATCAATTTCGATGCCCATTGATTTTAATTTCAATTCTGCAATCTTAACATCAACTTCGTGAGGAAGTGTATATAATTTATTTTCCAGTTTTCCGTAATTTTTAACAAGGAATTCGATACCTAAAGCCTGGTTAGCAAAACTCATATCCATAACGCTTGCAGGGTGTCCTTCCGCAGCAACAAGGTTCACAAGTCTGCCTTCCGCAAATACGTAAACGGATTTTCCGTTGTTAAGTTTATACTCTTCCAGAGAAGGTCTGATTTGTTTTATTTCAGTTGTGTAAGCTTTTAAATCACCTACATTAACTTCCCAGTCAAAGTGACCTGCGTTGGCAACAAAAGCACCGTCTTTCATTGTTAACAAGTGTTTAACATCAACAACATGTTTGTCACCCGTAACTGTTAAGAAAATATCACCTTCAAGAGCTGCTTTTTCAATAGGCATAACTCTGTAGCCTTCCATTGCAGCTTCAAGAGCTTTAAGCGGATCAACTTCACAAACGATTACGTTTGCACCAAGCGCTTTAGCACGCAGTGCACAGCCTCTTCCGCACCAGCCGTAACCTGAAATTACAACTGTTTTGCCTGCAATAAGAATATTTGCACCTCTGATAATACCGTCTAATGAACTTTGTCCGGTACCGTATCTGTTATCGTAAAGGTGTTTTGTTAAACTTGTATTTACGCCAACGGCAGGAAATCTTAATTCGCCTTGAGCTTCAAGAGCTTGAAGTCTTATGATGCCTGTTGTGGTTTCTTCTGTAGAACCGATAATTTTTGAAGCCAGTTCAGGTCTTTCGGCATGTATCATTGATACCACGTCGCAGCCGTCATCAATGATAATATCAGGGTTATGATTTAATGCTTCCACAATATGAGATTTATACTGTTCAACAGTTTCACCTGCAACAGCAAATGTAGGAATACCATAATGCTTAACAAGTGCAGCTGCAACATCGTCCTGTGTAGAAAGAGGATTTGAAGCAACAAGAACAGCATCAGCACCGCCTGATTTCATAACAACGCATAAAGCTGCCGTTTCTTTTGTAACGTGAACGCAGGCTGATAATTTCAAACCTTTAAAAGGCTGTTCTTCAATAAATCTTTTCTGAATTTGTCTTAAAACAGGCATATCTTTGAAAGCCCATTCAATCTGATTTTTGCCTTGATCTGCCAAATTAATATCTTTAATATCGTATTTCATTTCTTTCATCAACATTCTAAGTCTCCTTTTCCTAAAAATTATAACAGGAATATTTTTCAGCAACCAATTTATGTAAAATTTTCTTAATAATGCACATCATTTTGTCAAAAAAAAATATTCACTTGAGTTATAAATGAAGTAGTAAGGAGTTTCTCACGTGAAAGTCAATTTAAATTTAAATCAACCAAACACCAGAAATAACGTTAATTTTGAAGGTTATAAACCCATAAAATCCAAATATGGTGACACTGAATATGAATTTAATTATGTTTACGATGATGAAAATTGGGATTGCTATGTAGAGCTTTTTGCAGTCAAACAGGATTCTGACGGCAATTATATAAGCAACGGCATTCTTGAAAATGCAGAACAAATGCGTACAGCCGGCGATAAAGAAAGAGGCATTAAGCTTGAAAGCGGTAAGGCAACAAAAGTTGACCTTGCTAAAGATTATCACTTAGCTCCTGATGAAGCTTTTGCATATCACTATAAATTATACCCGAAAGGTCATAAAGATGCCCCTCCTGTATACAAACTTGATGCAGGTATGGTTATAAACGAATCAGGCAGTACAGGAAATGCATGGGATGTTTATAACGTAGTTCCTTACGGCGCTTCAACCCTTACAAAAGGCGGTGCGATGAAGTTAATAATTCCTGATAACCACAATGTTATCTGGACTTATGATGATAACAATAATATTATTATGAAATCACCGCAAAAAATTGTTGATATTTTAAGTTCATCCAAAAACTTTGCTAACAAAATCGGCGGTTCTCTAGCAGGTATAGAACAAGATTTAAACAACGGAAAACTTGACGGCTATAGAAGAGTAATCACAACACCTTTATTTACCGATGACTCTCTTACTGCCCATGCTTACTGGAACAAGAACTGTTTCCAGATGGCTCAAACTCTGGGAAATATAAACAACTATATTTCCGTTCAGAAAAAAATGTTTGCTAAAGGTATTAACCTTGTATCAGACGGAGCTTACGTTAACGAAGGTTTGGAAGGCGTACACTTCCAGCATATTTTAAAATGGGGTGATAAATCACCTTACTTTAACTGGTTTAAAATTTCAGGATTACAAGACAGCCCGTTACGTATGGGTGTTTTCGGAAAGAAAACAGAACATGTTACACACAGAGTAGTTAACTCAAAATACAAATTCGAACCCCAAAGCGACGGAATCGTAAAAATATCACGCAATAATAAATATAATTCAAAAGCTCCTACTTATATCCAAATTTATGATAAAAGACTTGTTAATGCTGAAAATTTAAGTGACAAAGAATTAATCAAAGCTTATGATAAATTAAACACAGATAATCATTTGGAAATTAATAACCACAATGACACAGTAGTTCCTTACAGCTTTAGAATTGATTCAGATGCTTACAAAAAGAATGTAGAAATTTTAAACGAATACAACAAAAGTATTCCTCAACATAAACGTATAAGTTATAAAAGCGGCGATGCTACAAGAATGCTTTCCCAATTTGAATACTTCGGTTTGGGCGGAAAACAGGAAAGCGGGTTTGAAACCTGGGATGCAAACCCGGATATCGCAAAATTAAACTATGTATTCTCACACACAGATACAAAAGCATTGAAAAATATCGCTGATCCTAAAAAACGTGCAGAAACAATGAAATTGATGAAACGTAAAAACATGGAAGTACAGGATTATGCTGTTTCATCTGCTAAATATTGGACAAACAAAACTAATCAGATTTTAAATCTAAATGCTGCACAGCATCTTAGAAACATTGACGGTATGAGCTCTGATGAGATTTATCAATTAATCGAAAAACAATCAAACGGAAAAGTATTCCCTAAAGACTTAGATGTTACTCCGGCAATTGTTAAAAACGTTTTGCGTGACAGATATAATCTTTCAGGTGCGGATACCGACGAATCTTACAAAGATATAATCCTTAAAGGCTTAATGGATGTGCCTCTTGATTCCGTAGAAGTCGGTGATGACATCGTTTCAGTCTTATCTTCCCCTCTTGTTTCTAAAAGAGCTGTGAAAGAAGACCAAATTGGCGTTTCCAGATTTGAAATGTATCAGACAGGCAACCAGCACTTAAGACCGGACACACAAGAAACATATGATCTTGCCGATAAAATGTATACTAAAGAAATGTTATCTCTGGCAAGAGAAGTATTAAATGCCCTCAACAGTAAATTGCCCGAAGGCAACAAACTTAATGATGAAAACGGCAACGCAACCCAATTCGGTAAATACGTTATACCTTTATTAACTGCTGAAATTGCGAAATTTGCTATCATTAAAGGTGTAAAACCTGATGCAGAATTTTCATACGACAGAGAAACAGGTGAAATCACATATAAATATAAAGACTTGAAAAATACTTCACTGCTAAGTATGGGAATTATTGCAGACAGCCCTGAAGATGAAGCAAAATCTGTAATAAATAAAATTAAATCAGGAATAAATAAAATCAGTGTCGCTGATAAAGAAAAACTTGCAAGTGCATTATGGAAATCTATTAAAGGTACAAACGCTGACAGCTTTAAACTTGCTGAAATGATAGTAAGCAGAGCAGAAGCAGGTTTGGACTGGAGAATTGATGCAACAAAAGATATCGGCGACATAGAATCTGTAAGAAATAAACTAACTGATTTTGAATATACCTGGGATAAAGTTATTGATTTCTGGTCAAGATTTACCGACGGAGTAAAAGAATTTCATCCTGACGTATACATCGCAGCCGAAATTACAAATGAAGTAGATATATATGACAAAGGCTACGGAAGCAAATCAGGCGCAAGATATTCAAGCAGTCAGGAAGCAGTAAAAAAACTGTTGACAGAAGCAGGATTTACAACAACCGTAAACTACAGCTACTTCTCATCTGACATTACTAAAATATTTGGAAAACTATTTGATTACGACGGAGAAAACAGCCCTGACAAAGGACTTGCTCAAGACGGAACTATTCTAGAAAAACTTGTCGGAGGCGACAATTACTTAAATTCAGCTCCGCTGTATTCTTTATTATATTCTTATACATTTGCAGGCAACCACGATAAATGCCGTATCTTAGAAGGCTTTGCAATGGATATGGATTTCGTTCACCATGCTGACTTAACAGAAAAAGGAAATCCTTACCGTGAAAGAGCATACAGAATTCTTAACGGTGTTAAATACGGTGAGTTCGTTGATCCTGAGGCTGTACAAAACTATAACTATAACAGAGTAAGCAATATCGCACTTGCAAAAAGTGAATCCATTGCAAGCGGAATGGGAAAAGCCAAAGAAGAAATCGGTTTAAGTCAGGAAAGAAAAGATTACATCTATGACAAGATGGTTCAAGCTCTTAAAAATCTGACAAATAACAAATTCAAAGGCGAAATACACGATGCGGAAGGTTTTGGCACAAAGCCTTATGATATAGCTCTTGATATTGTTTTAGACGAAATGGATTATCTGGAACCTGACAGTAATAAAAAATTAACTAAAAAGGAAAGACATGACTTAAAAGAAAAAGCATTTGAACGTATTGTCGGACCTGCAACTTCAAAAGCATTAGGTGTAATTAAATTCTTGTCAGGACTTGTAGGCAACCCGACATTATTTGATGGCGACGATTTAGGTGCAACAGGTTTTGAAACAACTTCCAAAAACATCTATCTTCAAAACCGCAACGTAGTTCATGATGAATGGGCAGATTCTTCAAGCAATACATTTAAACCGTTTATTAAAACTTATAAAGATTATATTGATTATCAAATGGGATTACGTTCACGTCCTGAATTACAGGCATTAAATGACGGTGCTCCGTTTGCACTTGATGCACAGCCGGCAAGATACAAAAAAGAATTATATAAAGATCCGAAAGGATATCATAATTCAGAAAACCTTAAAGGTTATGAAGAAGGCGATGCAAACTTATCAACCTTGTTAAGGCAAAGCCCTAACGGTGCAATGACAGTTACAGTATTCAACACAAAAGGTCTAAACCACGAGTATGATGAATACTACGAACCTGCAGAAATCACAATGGACAAAATTAAGTTCCATGATGCACGTGGCGGCAGGGCAGGATTGCAATGCGGTATTCGTCAGGGATTGAAGTTTGTAAATGCCAATAATCCTAACGAAATATATTATACAAGACATGATGATAACGGCGAATATTGCTTAAGACGTCATAATCCTGAAACAGGTAAAGATGAACAGATTAAGTTTAAAGATACAACACTTGTTCTGTATCATCAACCTTCATTTACAGGCAGACGTAAAGTATTGTATAACCCTCAATACAGCTTCACATCAAATCCTTATCAGCAAAAACCTCAAACTGTTACAGGTGCAAAGCTTGCTTTGACTAAATAACAACACTATTGACAAATCTCCTGATATAATAAATAATGTAAATATGTAAAAAGGAGGCTGAAAATGATTGAGTCAAGAGCATTAAGGGTTGCCCCCCCCCCGAGAAACTAAAGTATAACAAGGGGTTAAGAGGGTTTAGATTATTTTGTGATATTACACTTTACAAATACAGAAACCATTGTTATAATGGTGATATGAAATATCACAATTTTTGTAATAAAAATGCATTTACATTAGCAGAGGTGTTAATTACTCTCGGTATTATCGGTGTAGTTGCGGCGATGACGATGCCGTCTTTGATAGCAAGTCACAAGGAAAAAGAAACTGTTTCTAAACTTAAAAAAGTTTATTCAACTTTGTCTAATGCTTTTTTACTTGCGGATGAAAAATATGGTACTCCTGACAATTGGGAATTAATAGAATATGATAGTCCTGAAGGAGCAAATAATTTATTAAGCAAATTAGCTGAATTTATGAATGTAGCTAAATATTGCGGCAATGCAGCCGGTTGTAATACAGATGTTCAATATAAATATCTTAACGGAAGTAAGTATAATTACGATTTAGATTCCAACACAACTTATGCTAAATTAATCCTTGCTGACGGGACTATGCTTGCAGTAAATATTCGAGAACCGGATTGTAAACAAGAGCGTGGAAATACTGCCGTATTAAAAAATGTCTGCGGGACATTTTCTGTAGACATAAACGGTCCTAAACCGCCAAATCAGATCGGGCGTGACAGATTTGGATTTATCTTAAGCAAATATGGCATTATTCCGCATGGCTCAGAGCAGGAAACAATGTATTCATTTGATAACAACTGTAAAGACATATCTACACATCATGGTTTTGGATGTACTGCATGGGTTATATTTAACGAAAATCTGGATTACATGCACTGTAATGATTTAAATTGGGAAAATAAAACAAAGTGCAAGTAGTTAACCTATGAATTTACGAAGTTTTTTAACTTCTTCGAAATCATAAGGCGGGTACATCTTTCCTGAAACCTTATCATAATTTCTGATAAGGATACTTTTTTGATGCGTAAACGTATCAAACGAATATTTGCCGTGATACTGCCCGATACCTGACATTCCTACACCGCCGAACGGCATATAAGGACTAACTGTATGCGCAAGAACTTCATTAACGGCACCGCCGCCGAACGACACTTCTTTAATTATTCTCCATTCAAGTTTTTTATCCTCGGAGAATACATATAAAGCGAGCGGTTTCGGACGTTTTCTTAAATTTATAATAACTTCTTCAATATTATAATAAGTCAAAACAGGTAATATCGGTCCGAAGATTTCATCCTGCATTGTTTTGTCATCAAATGAATCAGCATTTACGACTGTCGGTTCTATATAAAGTCCGCATTCATCGCTGTTGCCGCCGATAATAACTTGTTCATGGTTTATTAAAGCAGCCAGTCTGTGAAAAGCTTCTTCATTAACAATTCTGCCGTAATCCTTACTTTCCTGCGGCAACGGACCAAAGAAACCTTTTACGGCTTTTTTAAGTTCTTCAACAAAGCCGGCTCTGACCTCTGCATCCACATAAACAAAATCAGGAGCAATACAGGTTTGACCAGCATTTACAAACTTGCCCCAGGCAATTTTTTTCGCAGCAAACTCAAGGTTAGCTGTTTTATCAACTATTGCAGGACTTTTTCCGCCGAGTTCAAGTGTATAAGGAACCAAATTTTTGCCTGCTGCTTCTGCTACAAGCGCACCTTTTTTGGAGCTTCCCGTAAAGAAGATGTAATCAAATTTTGCACTGACAAGTTCAGAAGATGAATGATCATCAGGCATAATGCATCTGATATAATTTTTATCAAAGGTTTCTTCAATGATTTTATGAATAACCTTTGCGGATTCAACCGCACTTTTAGAGGGTTTAACAAGAGCGCAGTTCCCTGCTGCAATTGCACCGACCAGAGGCACAAACACCAGCTGGAAAGGGTAGTTGAAAGCACCGATTATTAAAACATTTCCGTAAGGTTCTTTAACTATATATCCCTTTGCAGGCTGTAAATACATAGGAATTGGCACACGTTTGGGGCTTGCCCATTTTTTCAGATGACGAATTGCGAATTTAATTTCTTCGATTACGTAACCGAATTCCATAGTATAAATTTCTAAATCAGGTTTGCGCAAATCATCACGCAAAGCCTGAATAATTTGAGGTTCGTATTTCTCAAAAGCTTTTTTCAATTTTTTTAATGCTTGTATTCTGAAGTTTACATCACGTGTAACTCCTGAATTAAAATATTCCGTAAGATTGTTTAATATATCGTTCATACGATGATTAAAACGAACCTTAATGAGATATTCAATTAGCCTGCTGACTTATACAGCAAATCTAAAGTGGACTAAGTCACCGTCTTGAACAACATAGTCTTTACCTTCAAGACGTGTTACACCTTTTTCTTTGCATGCTGCATAGGAGCCGTTTTTAACAAATTCTTCGTACGGAGTAATTTCGGCTCTGATAAAACCTTTTTCAAAATCGGTGTGGATAACCCCTGCCGCCTGAGGAGCTTTTGCACCAGCCGGAATAGTCCATGCGTGAACTTCTTTTTCGCCTGCTGTGATGAATGTTCGTAAATTCAAAAGACGATAAACGGATTTAATCATTCTGTTAATACCGCTGTCTTCAATTCCGAGTTCGTTCAAATATTCTTTAGCTTCTTCTGCCCCGAGTTCAGCAAGTTCTTCTTCAATTTTTGCAGAAATCAGTACAACTTCGGCATTATGTTTTGCAGCGTATTCTTTAACCTGTTGGGTATAAGCATTTCCGTCTTTGAGGTCATACTCTGAAACGTTAGCGGCATAAATTACCGGTTTAGTTGACATAAGGTTTAATTGTTTAACAACAGGGATTTCTTCTTCGTTAAAATGGTCATTAATATTTATGAATGTTCCTTCTGAGAGGAGGTCTGTAAGTTTTGTCAGTACTTTATCTTCAAGAACCGCATCTTTATCACCGCCTTTAGCCTGTTTGGCAATTCTTGCCTGACGTTTTTCAACAGAAGCTAAATCAGCAAGAGCAAGTTCAGTATTTATAACTTCAATATCATCAAGAGGGTTAACTTTTCCAGCAACGTGAATTGTATTCGGGTCATCAAAGCATCTAACGACCTGAATAATTGCATCAACTTCTCTGATATTGTGCAGGAACTGGTTTCCTAAGCCTTCGCCTTTGCTTGCACCTTTAACAAGACCTGCTATATCTACAAACTCAATAGCTGTCGGGATAATATCAGAACATTTGCAAAGTTTTTGTAAGATTTCCAATCTTTCGTCAGGCACAGTAACAACGCCTACATTCGGTTCAATTGTACAGAACGGATAGTTAGCACTTTGTGCATTTTTCGCACTTGTCAAAGCGTTAAATAAAGTTGATTTTCCTACATTCGGCAATCCGACAATCCCTGTTCTAAGCATATTTATATTTCCTTTTTTATTCTTAATTACTATAAGATATTTTATCATAAACAGAAATATTTTTATTTAAGATTTTTGATAAGTTTAAAAACGTCATCCTGAGTTTTTTGATATTTAAGCGAAATGCATTTAAACCTGTTGTAAAGGTTGCTTGTAAGAAAGAAGACCCCTTCAATATAGTTTTTTTTATCAAACTTATCTCCGTACACCTCTAATACATCAAAGACAGCATTCATTTCATGAAACATAGTTTCCATATCGTTAAGTGCAATCCAAATTTCATTCAGCTTTTCTTCGTCCATAATTTCCTCATTTTATGTGTTGCAACAAATAATATATTTGTTATAACACATAAAAAATTATTTGTAAATAATATATAATTCAATTAATGGACAAAGAAAAATTAAAAAATAACATTAGTAATAACATAAGATTGTTGCGTACAAAAAATAGAATATCGCAAGACAAACTGTCTGAGCTGGCAGGAATAAATCAGCAGCAAATAAGCTTTATTGAAAATGGCAAAGCCTGTCCTAAACTGGAAACTGTAATCAAAATTGCCGAAGCCCTTAACGTAACCGTCAACGACCTTATCTATTAAGCAACATCTTCGTCAGAAGGCCCGATTACCTGTATGCCGAATTTTGTTCTGAACAGGTGTTTTACTGTGTCACCCTGTATTTCATACATCATCTTATTGAACAAGTCGTATGCTTCACGTTTGTATTCAATCAACGGATCTTTCTGACCGTAAGCTCGCAAGCCGATACCTTCACGCAACATATCAATATTATGAAGGTGGTCTATCCATTTGTTATCTACAACACGAAGCAAGATATCTTTTTCCAGATTTCTGATTACGTTATTATCGCGGAACGCCTCCTGTGGAACCGCTTCAGTATCATATTGCGCTACAACCTGATTATAGAAATTTATTACCTCAACTTCATGGTCTTTATATGACTGTAATGCAAATTCTTTCAATTTGTCATATATTGCTTCAAATCTCAGGGTTTGAATATCTGATACCTGAATACCTGATAATTGAGGAATAATTGAATGAAGCTCTTTTACCATTGTCTGCAAGTCTTCATAAATATATTCTTCCGGATGTAAATCAGGTGCTATATAGCTTCTCAACAATCTGTCAATTTCTTTTTCTATCATATAGTAAATATCTTCTGACAAATTTCCGCCTCTAAGAACTTTTCTTCGCTGTGCGTAAAATTTTTCACGCTGAATATTCATAACATCATCGTATTCAAGTACGCTTTTTCTTATATCAAAGTGATAAGTTTCAACTTTCTTCTGTGCTGACTGAATTTGTCTTGTAATAAGAGAGTTTTCAATAGCCATGTTTTCTTCAACATTAAGCATATTCATTAATGCGGTAATTTTATCACCGCCGAAAATTCTCATAAGGTTATCTTCCAAAGACAAGAAAAATCTGGTAGAACCCGGGTCCCCCTGACGTGCCGCACGACCTCTCAACTGGTTGTCAATACGTCTTGATTCGTGACGTTCAGTACCGATTACGTGCAAACCGCCCGCTTCTACAACTTTTGCATGTTCTGCTTCCGTAATTTCACGTGCTTTTGCAAGAGCTGCATCTTTTTCGGCTTCGTAATTTTCACTCTCAGGAGTAATGCCTTTTTCATCAAGCATTTCTTTAGCAAGAAACTCCGCATTACCGCCTAACAAAATATCAGTTCCACGACCTGCCATATTGGTTGCAATTGTAACTGCCCCTACACGACCTGCCTGTGCAATAATGTAAGCTTCTCTTTCGTGATGTTTTGCGTTCAAAACGTGATGAGGAATGCCCCGTCTTTTTAACAATTCTGACACGTATTCGGATTTTTCAATACTGATTGTACCTACAAGAACAGGACGTCCGATTTCATGCATTTGAATAATATCTTCTACAACAGCATTATATTTCGCACGTTCGTTTTTATAAATTACATCCGAATAATTTATCCTGATGTCAGGTTTGTTTGTCGGAATTGTTGTTACCTCAAGGTTATAAATCTTGCCGAATTCCGCTTCCTCTGTCATTGCGGTACCTGTCATACCGGAAAGTTTCGGATAAAGTCTGAAAAGGTTTTGGAAAGTAATACTTGCAAGAGTTTGGGTTTCATCCTGAATTTTAACGCCTTCTTTAGCTTCAATAGCCTGATGAAGTCCGTCTGACCAACGTCTGCCTTCCATTAGACGTCCGGTAAATTCATCAACAATCATTACTTCTCCGTTTCTTACAACATAATCGGTATCTTTTACAAACAGTTCTTTTGCTTTAAGTGCCTGTAAAAGGTGGTGAGCATACTGCGTATTGATGTCAAACAAGTCTTGAACACCAATAATCTCTTGCGCTCTGTCAATACCGTCTTCTGTCAGAATAATATTTTTATTCTTTTCATCAACTTCGTAGTCTTTAATCTTTTCAAGCTGAGGAGCAACTTTCGCCATTAACTGGTAAGTTTCGGCAGATTTTTCAAGACGTCCGCTGATAATAAGAGGAGTTCTTGCCTCATCAATCAAAATACTGTCAACTTCGTCGATAATCGCATAGTTATAAGGGCGCTGCACAAGCATTTCAAGGCTTCCCGCCATATTATCACGCAGGTAGTCAAAACCGAATTCATTATTTGTACCGTAAGTAATATCACAGTCATAAGCTGCTTTCTTAGCTTCAAAATCCTCGGCTGAACGACCGCCGGAAAGGATTACGCCGACAGACAATCCTAAAAATTTATAAATCTTACCCATCCATTCGCTGTCACGTTTTGCAAGGTAATCGTTAACAGTGATTACGTGAACACCTTTTCCTGTCAATGCATTAAGGTAAGCAGGCAGAGTTGCAACAAGAGTTTTACCCTCACCTGTTCTCATCTCGGCAATGTGACCGTTATGAAGAAAGTATCCGCCGATAAGCTGAACATCAAAGTGACGCATATTTAAAACACGTTTTCCTGCTTCTCGAACAGTTGCAAATGCCTCGGGAAGAATTTTATCAAGAGCCTCTTTTTCAAGTCTTCTGTCTGTTTTAAAATCTGATGATGTCGGACGTTTTGCCAAAATCTCCTTGAATTCATCAGTCTTAGCCCGCAATTCCTCATCGGATAACTGCTCAAACTGAGGTTCAAGTGCGTTAATATGGTCTATAATTCCCATTATACTTTTAACTTTTTTTTCGTTAGGATCGCCCAACATATTTAATAAGAAGCTTATCATTATAAAAATTTCCTCTCCGTCCGGTACTCTTATAATAATACTACCACGGACAAGGAAATTTTGTTATTTCTTAAGGAAATATTTATAATTGGAACTTGTTCATTATGTACTGAACATTGTAAATACTTTTTCTACGTTTTTACTGATTAAGTTTTTAACTGTATCGTACTCTGTTGTTAATGATGATAATTCAGTATCAATATTTTTCATATCAAGTTCCAGAGTTTCTTCTTTATAGTTTAATTTATTTTTAGTTACATTGTATTCAGCTTCCGCCTGTGCAATCGCATCTTCGTCAGCAACTTCCGCTACGTGTCCGTTCAATGTATATGCACCTTGATAGAAATATCCGTCATTATTCAATGATGATATAAACAATTGACCGTTCTTAATCGCATTTGACAGGTAGCTCTTATCGGTAACCTGCTGTTGTTTATTAGTATCAGTAGAAGCGCCGCTTACACATAAGTTGTTATATAACTGGTTATAGAAATCAGCCATTAATACATCTTTTTCATCAATTGATGTATTGTCATTCTTAATCAAGAATTGATAGCCGATATCATCAGTTACATAAGTGGATTTATTCTTGTCATTTTCTGTTACGTAATATCCGCAGCCAAAACCTTCTATTGCAACAGCAAAGTTGGTAAGGAATGATTTTAACATGTTTGTTAAACTTACGGATGATACATTATTTGAACCCGCAACTATACTGTTTGTTGATGCTGCCTGATTAATAGCGCTTGTAACAGATTTGGACAGTATACCCCCGCCGGAAGATGTATCATAATCTTTATTTAAACATTTTAAGGTGAATTCCATTGCTTGATTTAATGCTTCATTTGACTCGTCATCAACATTTAAACCGCCGATATTTGAGTTTTTATAGCCTAATGTTTCACCCATAGATTTTAAGAAGGCTTCTGCAAGTTTTCTCATTGCCTCAGCATCCATACGACCTGTTAATTCATATTGACCTGATAACAACTCGCCAAGTGTCAGCTTCTGCATTTCACTTTCTGATATCGGTGAACCTGATTTTGTAATTAAGACCTGATTATTACTTAATTCATTTTTAGATGTTCCAAAACTGTATCCGCCATTGTTTGCTAATATATCACTTACTTTAAGAGCATATATAGAATTGCCGTCATCATCTTCGGCGTTTTTCATATAAGTAATAAATGAATTTGTATTGAATGCATTAGCTATAGTTTTATCAAGTGCCTCACCGCCAATACCAGAATTACTGTATCCTTTATTGCCAAGGTTTATAATAGAAGTTACAGTCTCAGGAGTTACCTGATTTTTTACACCTAATTGATACAAGAATGCGTTACGTGAACCGTTTGTTTGGTTCTCTGTTTTACTCATATCAGAACTGCCTATTGAACGACTACCTTTCGGATCACCTGTTTTTGCATCGATAACACCTGCATCAACAGCAGCTTGGAACATACTTGTTGAAAGAACAATCTTACCCTTGGTATCTGTAACAAGGTAAGGATTATAATCGTTTGCCATAGACGGTGTCATCATTACATCGTAAGATAAGTCGTATACAGTATTATCCTCTGTATCCCAGACAAGTTTTGTTGCAGACAATGAGTTTTGATATTCCTGAGATGCTTTTTGCAGGTCACGGGTAACAGAAAGCTTCTCTTGCGCAATTTGCATTGATTGAAATTCGCAATTCATCTTTCTGGATGTTATGGCTAAAAATCTTGCTTGTGAAGCTGCCAATCCCATTTTTTACCCTTTCTGTAGATTTACGCTTAATTTATCTTAGTAACAACATGTCCGTTATTCGAATTGACGGCATTATTATGAGTGAACTTTAATAAAAAACAGTTTTTTGTAACAATTTATTAACATTATTTTAAATCAATCAACAAATCATACATTTTATCAATTTTTTCTTTTACTTCGCTGAACTGATCCTTCAAATCTTTAAAACTGTTTATTGTTACAAATTTTTCTTCTATTTCTTCTATAATCTCTCTGTGTTTCTTTTCCAGTTGTTCAGGTGTTACAAAAATCCTATGCTGAATAAAAAACATAAAAATAACTATCAATATAGGAGAATATTGTATAAAATCTTCCATAATATCCCTTCTTTACAGTGTAATCGGCCAATAAAAATCAACAAGATATGATGCAGCATCCATAGGATGAGAAAGAAATTTCAACTCTTTAGACTGCTTTATCTGCTGATATGTAGGTACATCAATTCTTGACGAACCTTCTTTGTACTTCAAATTATAAATATTGTATAAAAGCTTTTCGCATTTTTTGTCCACAAAAAGGCAAATTTCACCATCTGCCGAACGAACTTTTGCATTAAATGCCATTATTCTGTTTTTAATCGGCGGATTAAACGCTTTTATCTGAATTTCAACATCATATCCGTACTGCAAAAGTTTTTTCTTGATTATAACGTAATTCGTATATTCGCTCGTACAGCTTCTGTTATCCCCTGATGCATCACCGTTTACGATTACTTTTCCTTTATGATGCGGATAACGTCTGTAAAATTCATCACAGGCTTTTGCCGTAGTAGTGTTTTCCATTGCGATTTCATCAAAATAAAAAACTTTGTCATCAGTCTTATGAGCAAGAACCCAGCACATAGGATCAACGTTGAAATCACACGAAATATGTAAATCCATATCAGGCTGATATGTAATTTCACGCACATTTTCGGCCGTAAAATCCTTAACAACCAGCCCGTTATTATATTCCCCGTTTTGAGCAAGAACAAAAATATTATAATATTGTTCATCATAAATTTTTTTTAATTCATTACAAAACCCTTCAGGCAAATAAATATTTTGCGTAGTAGGCGCTGTTATTAATCTGTAGTTTGGAGCAGGATTTTCAATAAAGGTTTTATATACCCAGCCTCTTTGCATTTCAGGGTTTGTATGTCCGAAAATCCTGTATGTAAACTCTTTCCAAACTTTTTTTACTCTTTGGCGCATACGTCCCAGAAGCATCTTAAATGTATCATAAGGAATATCTGACATTTCCTCAATTTCAACAAAACCCAGGTTCAAAGATTTTAGCTTATTAGGTTCATCAAAATGTCTGAAAAGGATTTCCGAACCGTTTTTAAAAGATAACTTTTGCAAAGATGACGACCATTCGTAGTCTTTTCCCTCAATAAAACCAAAATTGTCCAGATGTTCAAAATAAGTCTGCAAAGTAGTATCTCTGACAAGTGTGTAAGTTTGTGCACCGACCAGACCTCTTACTCCGGGAAATTTTAAAGCAAGTAAAATTCCGAGCAAAGACCCTGAAAAAGTTTTCCCCGAACCGTAGCCGCCCTGATAAACCGCAACATCCAAAGTATAGTCATGAGGAATTTCCAAAAATTCCCTCTGAGCTTTCAATAACTTGTATAGCATAACCTCCCCTACCAATAAAATTAAACTTATAAAATAAAACCGCTTTTAAAAAGCGGTTTGTTATATATACTTCCTAACTGTTCTTAATTACTTGTTTAAATCTATATCTATTCCAACAATTTTTCTATTGTTTATTAATGAAAATCCTACCTGTATATCAACTTCTTCATAACGCTGATAACCTAAATAAACAGTAAATAATAAATCTTCAGCATCCATACCTTTATAAAAAGGTTTTGGTTTGACTGATAATATAATCTCTTTCACAGCTTCATCATAGTAATCATTTTGGAATACTGAACCTTCTATATCTTTTATTTCACCAATATTGGTTATTGTAAAGTCATAGGCTGCACCCCAGCCACGACGGTGACGTATTTTTTTTGCCTCAAATGCTTTTTTTAATAATGCGGCATAATCTTCAAAATAACTCCAGTATATCGGATTTGTTTCCTTTGTCATTAATGTACCACGTGGAGGAATTTCCTCCGCATTGCTAATTAACGGAAACATCAATAATACTAAAATTAAAATAATAAATCTTTTCATATTATTACACTACTAAAAAACTGAACAAATGTACATAAGTATTTTAGTTATAAAAGCTTTTGGAGAATAAGGCATTTAATATGCCTTATTCATCACTTAATAAAAAATTATTGGCGTTTTCTATTCCATACTGCTCCAAGGCAAATTTAAAACACTCAAGCCAGTCGATTTTTTCCTCGACCTCAGGAACTTGAGCAAATGAGCTCACAACTTCAAAAAGTTCTTTTAAACGGTTCTTTCTCTCAAAAGTTGCTCTTCTGTCACCATAGCGATATATATAATTTGCATTACGAACTTCATCATCAATTTCAAGAAAACTTGTTTTTCCTCTGTCATTAACTCCGATTAATTCTCTGCCCAGTTTAAAGTTTGATATTATTTCTGCTGTTTTTTCAACCATTGGAACAATAATTTTACGATTTACCGCATCCAAAATCATATTCAAACGAGCTTCCTGACCGCTGACTGAATAGTTTAATTCTGTAGCGGTACGCTGTGCTGTTTGAAGATTTCCTGCCATATTTTTGAATATTCCCGTTGCACTTTCAATTGTTGATTTGAAATAACTCAAGAAATCCCAGCCTACCATAGCTTTATCAAATGATAAAGGTGTAGGAGCTGTAGGCATCAAAGCAGCATCGTATTCAATAATTTTACCAGGTTTCACATCCTGCTGTCCTTTAAAACAGCCTTTTGGAGCTAAATAAGGAGGGTTCATCATCAAAGCAAGAGCATCAACCTGTTTATTTAAAATTGTTGAAGCAATATTGTTTAGAATTAGCGCAACACGTAATGGTGAAATACCTCTACCTGTTTTAGGTGATTCTATAATATTTGCGTGTATGAAAGGATTTGTTACAAACGGGTTTGATTCAAATCTGATAATCTCACGTCTTCCGGCTATAACAATAAGCCAATTTTTTAAAATATTTCCGTCTGCCAGCTCTATATCGCCCCAAAACTCCAATATTTCTAACTTTTTACCGTCAACTGATATATCTTCATCCGAACGGTTTTTATTTTTTGCCACCACTCCTTTCAAAATTTCCAGTTTTTCATCAGTTAAAAGATTGTTTGACTTATCGGAAAATAATTCATCAACCGTAGCATAAGTCCTGTAAATCTTTGCACACGCATCCCAGTTATCCTTGTTATATTTGTCAAAAACAAAATCTTCAGATTTTATATATTTAATTCTGGCGTTGTCATAAATAACTCTGTCTTCAATCACAAAACCTCGTTTTTCAGGATTTTGCAGCTGTTCTTCAAGAGTTTGTGCTCTCCTTACGGATTTTATTTTTGTTTCCCATCCCACAAATATAGTGCTTTCACCGGTTTCAACAATCCCGTCTATAATTTTTTCAATCTCATTTTCAATATTCATTTGTTCAAATGTATTAACAAGCATTGCTTTCTGGCGGTTTGCATAAGCTTGTGTCTGCGGTGTTGTTCCCGAAACGTCAAACATTGCATCAGGATGTGAGTATAAATTTTCACTGATATGAGATTTTAATGTTTGAGCCAATTCATAAATATCGGGTAACTCAATCTTGCTGTCCCAGCCGTTTAGTTTCGGGATATCGGAATTATAAATTGCATCACGCACAAGCTTTATATCAGTCAATTGCGAATTTCTTAATTCCTCATACCTGTCAAATTTTTCAGTAATATTGCTTACTAAAAAAAGCTCCTCATTTTCAGAGAGCTTTTGGGTTAAATCTTCTGTTTCTATTTTCATTTTTCTGCCTTTCTGGTGTTAAAAACCGAATAAACTTCTATATCCTGCAAAGAATTATTTCTGAGGGTTTCATTCTTTAATAATGCTTCTTTCTCAAATCCGGCGTGTTTTAAAAGAGTTATTACACGGGAATTTTCAGGATATACAAGAGCTTTAATTTTATAAAATCCAAACCGTTCAAAACAAAAATTCAAAAAAAGCTTTGCACACTTTTTGGTGTAATCGCCCCAGTATTTCATTTTAAAACAAGTGCTCAATTCAGCACTGTGTAATCTTTCATTATCACCTATAAGATTATCAAGATAAACAAATCCGCTAACCTCATCACCTTCCGTAATAACCCAGAAAAACGGGGATACACTGCTGATTAACCGTGTAAAATATTCAAAAACAGGCATCCCTTTTTGAGCATAGTCATCGTCTAAAAATCTTGAATATCTAAGATACAGAAACAATGCCTGTTCAAAATATTTCTCTTTTTCGAACGGATTTACAAACCTTGTCATACAATTGCCTTTTCAAATTTCACATAAGCATCTTCTGTTGTGAATGCACTCAATTCTCCCTTGAGCATTTTTTCTCTGATATTGTTTTGAATTCCTGTTAGAGCTTCTGCCTGAACTCCATTGATAAAAGTTTCACACTTTGAATTTCTGTTATAGTATCTGTACACTGCTTTTTGAGAAAAAATAATGTCTTGAGGAACTTCGGAAATTTCTTTATAAACTTTTTTTACAGGTTTTTCTTTTGATTTTTTAAGTTCTGACATGAATTCTTTTTCAATTTTCATTTTTATCAATTCTTCCAAAGAAGCATTATTTAAAAGCATTTCTTCTGCATTATCTTTATTTTTCATAATTTAAATTCCTTATATTTTGTTATCATCCAAATTTGCTATGGTAATAATTTTGGCTTCCTTATAATCTTTATCTTCGCAATTTGTATTAAATCCGAGATATTTACAAAGACTTTCCAGAGCTTTCAGACCTGCGGAGGTATCACGAAGCTTCTTTTTTCCGGTATAGCCTCCGTCCTTGTCTAAAATATCTTCTTCTTCAAGCGAGAATTCTGCTATTTGCAGCAATTTTTGGATTACGTATCCTTTATTCACCCTTAATGACAAAATCTGTGTCCGCAGCTGAGAATTTATCTCTTTGATAACAGCATCATCACACAACAAATTGTTGGCGATTTCTTTCAAATCTTTTGACCTGTAGCCTGCATTTTTTGCAGCTTGTTCACCATTAAGGGTCTTTATATATTCTTTTACAAATTTCTTTTGTTGTTTTGTTAATTGTTCCATACTTTACATTTCTTAGCATAATTTGTCTTTTGGTGAAAAAAATTGTATAATAGACATGCTATTTATATTTCGGCTAGTGTAAATCTTAACAGGAGGGGAAATGAATTTTAAACTTCCTGTTTTTTTTGTGTCGCAAGCAGAGGTAAGAGCGTAAGCGAAAGCATTATCTTCTGTGCATCTTAACTGACGGGGTTTCGTCAATACTTGCACAAACTCTCGAACGCATATTTGCAAGAGCATCTTTATACATGCTCATCCAGTAAGAAAATCTCACATGCTGCGGGTTGCCTTTCAGCCTCATACAAGCACCGTAAACTAAAACAGGTTCGGCAAAAGGTTCCGGAATTAATGTTGTATCTGTGTCTTCCTCCATTAAATATTTTTCACTGCCGTCTTCATCTTTAGCATGATTTTTAGTGTAATAAATAATTTCAACAGTTTTCTCTTTATCAAAAACAGGGAATAGAATTTTATCGTTGAAAAGACTGTAAGTATGCATAGGCTGGGCATTTGTAAAGAACTTTTCAAAATCCTCATAATAATCAAATTTAACACCGTCCACAATCACCGTTTCAATTCTTCCGTCAATTGAATTGGTCACTTCACCTGTATTTGCAGGGATTGTAAGCTGCTGTTTTCTTAAAAGGAAACTCCATCTGTCAGAGCCGCATACTTCAGCATTTAAAACATTTAAAATATTTTTTAATTTTTTATGGTCATTTTTAGTCAGTTCGGAAAAAGAACTGACCTGCTTATAGTTTAATTCTACAAGACATTTATTAATAAGTTCCAAATAATTCATAAATTCTCCTTTTTAACCTTTGAGAAAGAACAGCTTAAATAAGCTGTTCCCTCAAAGATTTGAAATTGCTAACGGATAAGCCCTTTTCTAAGCTGTTCCATAATCATACGTTCATTTTTAGCAAATTCTGCACCACTCATTTTGCCGATTTGTTCACGTGTAAAAACCATATTTTTTGTTCCGTCAGAAACTGCTTTTTGTGCGTTTGCACGCAATCTCTGTTTTGCGGATTCGTTCTCGTTATTCAATGTTTTTTCGTGATCAAGTTCACGCAAATATCTTGCAACAGCTGTTTTTTCAATATTTTCAATCATTGTTGAGATTTTTGCGATTTCATCCTTATCAAAAGCAGTATTAGAATTTTTCAAATAATTCAAAACATCTGTTCTGCCTTCTCTGTTAAAAAACTCATCGTTTTCAAACATATAAGGCTGAGCTTCAGGCGGAATTTGAGCACCTTGTTGTTGTGTACTGTACTTTTCAAACGCCTTTTGAGTTACATAATTCATCAAATTATATCCTTGTTCAGAGCTCATCACACCTGCCTGAACCAGATTTTGAATTATATTAATATCGTTTGCTGCCTGCTGTTTAATAGCATTTTCATCTGCTAAGGGCTGAGCAGCTTGCGGTACTGCCTGTTGAATATCGGCAGCGGATGAAACTTTTTGTAATTCTATTGGATTCATAAGACCTCCTTATTCATGTATTCAACCGCAAATTCTACAGCTTCATCAATAAATGCTGACAAAAGCAGTTTAATTGCGGGCTTAAAAGGAGCCGGAACAGGAATATTAGAAACAATATAATTAATTGCCATTTCTTTTTTTTCTTTGCCTTTATTGCTTCCAAGTGTTTCTTCTGCGAGTTTAACCGCTGATTTAGCAAGCTCCTTAATTTTTACTTTTAATTTACTAAACATAATTCTTTCCTTTGATTTTTAAAATGTATCTCCGGAAATACTTTATCCGGAGATACATTTATTGGGGTTTACTATTTATTCAACTGCATCTGTTTCTTCTGTTTCAGAAGCAGCTGTACCTGCACTGACAACCATTTTGGCAAGAGCTTTAGGCTGAACAGTTTTAGCTCCGTATAAATATAATCCTCTAACCAGATCAGAGAATGAATCTTTATCTCTTAAACTTTCGATTTTAGCCAATTGAGAAGCAAAAGTAATAGCTTCATTTGTACCGGCAAGTACATAATATTTATTATCAACAGCAGTAAGGTTAGTACTTACAAGAACATCCATGCCGGCAATTCTGCCGATTGCACCTTCTCTTAAAGTTTCGTCAGCAACGTTATGTGCACCGATAAATTCTGAGCTTTGTAATAAATAAGATTCAATAGTTGGGTTGATAACCACCCAAGGACGAACTGTTGAAGAAACAGCATCAGAATTTTTCAAACAAAGAGCCAGTTTTACAAATTGAGAATAAATAGTTGTTTTATCCAAAGCAACAGGAGCTTCATCAGTACCAACAATATTGTCTGAAGCTACATTAGCATGCTGAGATAAAAGGTATGCATCTTGAACTTGTTCAATTGCTTTTTTAGCATTTTTCAAATGAGCTTCCATAATATCTGTATTAGCCTGAACCTGAGCTACATCATTAATTTTAAAAGCAAAGAATTTTTTCTGGTCAATTACAAGCTCCATAGAAGTCGGTTCTAATTCACTGTATGAAATATTTGTAGAACCTAAAGTCGAAATTGTAACATCTGCGGGAGTAATGATTTTAACCTTATCACCTTGATTTTTAATTTCACCTTCATAATTTCTGTTAACACATTGAAGCATTACACACTCTTTTTCAAGAATATTGTTCAATTTTTGGCTCCAAATTTCAGGGATAAAAGCTGCATAAGCATTTTCTGTCATTTTGATTTTCCTTTCTTTTTCTTAAATGTATATTTTTATAAGTGGTGCTTTAATCATCGTTATATATTTCTCTGAATTGCAGACCTATGATTGCACAGGAATTTGTAATTTCTTCACCAGAAACACATAACTGGACCGAATAATTAGATTCTGAAATTTCGGCTTTTTCCATTGTGTCTTTATTTATTGACCAGACGGGAACCGAAGCATCATCAGAAGGCCATGTGCATTGTATTGTTGCATCTTCGCTATCATCACCCCAAATCATATGTTCCTGATGAATTGAATAAATCTTTTCTATATCATCAGAAAACTCACTGTCGTAGTCTTTATATACAGAAAAATTAAAATTGTTATCCTGCTCCGTATCCAGTAAAAAATAAAATTCATCAACCATTTTCCTGTGATGAGGAGAATTAATTGCCAAAAACGGAGATTTCCACATAAATTTAACAGGCTCACCGCTAAAAGTAGTTCCGAAATCCTCTTTAAAAATCCTGCCCTGATTATCAACAGTATAAATATAGCCGTTATACAAACATGCAGTTTTGATATTCTGAGGAATTACACGCTTATACCACGCCTTATTAACATAGTCATTAATCCATACAGTATGAAAATAATTATCATCAGCATACGGAAAGAAATACCAGATTTGATTTCTTGTTTCATAATGAAGACAAAAAGCCTTTTTCAAGTCACCAAAATTATTGAATTCCAGCTTAATTTTTTGAGAAATTTCGCTTCCGAGCTGTATTTGATTTAATTCTCCTACCTGCTCAAGAGCAAAAATACCATTGCTTAAAAAGTATTGTTTGTTGTCTACGTTTACTATCGAATTATTACTGTAAGCCCCTTTATTTGCAAAAGGCACAATAGCAAAATCATCAGGGCTTGTGCCTGTTAAGAGATAAACACTGTTTTTTTTATAAATTGCAAGATAATCTTTATAAGGTTTGAGAGCCGTAATTGAGCCTGTATCAGTGTGGAATTCGTTGATATAACCTGCATCATCTTCTGTTGTAAAATCATTATAAGACCCTAATGCAGAATAATAAAGAGTAGCTCCCGATGCAGCCCAAACTCTGCCTTTAAAAACCGTAATAACCGCATCAGTAATAATATTGTCTTCCAAATCATTTAAATTACATTCAACCACATCATAAGAAGAATTATTTTTAATATAAAATAATCCGTCACTTTCGGTTATAACAAGAATTCCGTTAAGAAAACTTATAAATGAAGGTTTTTGACCTGTTAAAGTTTTGTCAACAAGCGACAATTTTGCATGATTGTCATCGTAAACATAAACTTTTCCCGAAACAGTTGTAATAACCAGTTTACTCCTGTCGTACGCCGTCATCTCGGCTAAACCGGTAATATCTTCATCAAGTTCATAAAATAAAGTATTACCCTTTTGTTTAACAACTCCTCTGTTCTGAAATATTTCCACATTTTCAGAATCTGCCCAGTAGACTTTTTTAGTATCAATCCCAAGCTCTGTTTTAGTAAGTGCCTGATTAATACCTCCGGATAAATTGTAATAAGCGACTTCCATAGTTAATTTCCTTTTAGTTTGTACCATTTAATCTTCGAACGAATAAAACTTCCGACCTCATCTCCGGCTACCCAGGAATAAGGCGGAATGAAAATAATATCAATTTTTCCCGCAGATGTAGTTTTAGGGTTCTTTATTCCAAACTCATAATGTGTCATAACATTTTGCGGAGTAATTTCAATGGAGTACTTTTTACAAAGTTCGGCACAAAATTCCATAGTACTTTCAAATTGTTTTTTAGTAATAGGATAATTACCGACAGAATTTTTACTCTTAAATCCTGCCATTGCACAAATTGCCACTCCTATGCTTCCGGTATTACCGCCGCCTGTATGTGCTGCATATTTTCCAACCCTGCAAATTTCATTACATTCCGGACTAAATTTTCCATTATGCACCCTACCGTCTTTATCTATCAGAAAATGATAATGCTCCTTTTCATAATCGCTTGGATAATAATTTCCTGCGGTCCAATGTATTATTATTCTCTTCATATAATTCCTCTAACCAATCTTTATTCTTCAATTTATAAATCATAGCTGCATGAGTTCTATTCTGTGCATTAAGTTTTAAAACAGCCCTGTCGATATGGTTTCTTACCGTACCGTAAGCTATTTTTAAATCCACTCCGATTTGCTTATCTGAATAACCCATAGCAACCAAAGTCAATACTTCAATTTCCTTTGGAGATAGTGTCATCTGCTTAATTCCCTTTACTTAAAATTTACATTTAGCATACTAAAAAATAGTTTTACTGCATTCATAATAATTCCGCTGAAAAAAAGGCGGGAGGAAAATTCCTCCCAGAGAGAGTAAGATAATTTAAGGATTAATTTTTAAATATTTATCTTCCGTAAGTCCCATTTTCATAGTACTTAAATTTGAATAACACCGCTTCATTACCCCAAATTCGTTATAATTAAGATAAAACTTTCCACAATTAGTTTTACTGTAATTTATAGGACGAATTTCATATAAAACCTTATTTTTCAATTTTGTCAAAAAATCTTTAGCTTTCTTGTTAACTTTTCTGACAACAGAAATATTATCGTCTTTATCAATTCTTGTAAGCTGCACTACCGTATGTCCGCATACCGGACATTTCGATAAATAATCAACTTCACACAACATAAATTTATCCTGCGGTACGAGCCTGAACGTTTTAGTCCTGTGCAAAGCTCCGCAGCAGTGAATATAACCCATACTGTTATTCCCTAACCCGTGTGGTAAACGATTTTGCCATCAAGGGCGTGAACCTTAACCACATTCTTAGTATAACTTATCTGAAAAATTTGAAAAGTCCACGCTTGTATATTCATGCACACATGCCCATGAATTCATGGATAGGCATTTTGATAATATATCCTTTAAAAATAAAAATTATTTTACACAAAGTTCACAGCACATCTGGCAGGCACCAAAAACCTTTGCGGCTTTCAAATTTTTTCTGAAACACCTGTAATGAGGGAGGTTAAATACCTCCTTTATTTTCATGTCTTTAACGTTTCCAATCTTTTGAGAAAGACAAGGATAAACATCACCTGACGGAGTAATCATCATATTTGAATACGGATACATACAAGGCTTATAAATTTCAGAAACAGGCTTGTCAGAAGGTGTGTTAAAAAATTCTTCAATTTTTTCAAGAGGATTTTCACAATACTCAAACTTTGGCGAAAAACGAAGCTTCACTTTTGAATTTTTACTTAAACTCGTTAACTCTTTATAAACTTCTTTAAAATGGTCCATATCAAAATATTTTTCAATCGGATAATTTGCATTAAATTCAGGCACAAAACTATCAAACAAAACCGAATTTTGTTTGAGATTGTTGTTCCTTAAAAAAGATATTGATAAGAAATTGAAATTTTTCTCATCACACATTTTGTAAAGTTTCGGCAAATCATCAAGATTATTTTCAAGTACAATAGTTTTAATATCAATCATAGGGCGCTTCTTACGGGAATTCATATTGTCAAAATTATCCATAATCTTGTCCCAAATCCCGTCTTTTGCCCTGTTAATATCGTGGTTTCTGCCGTAACCATCCAAAGATACAGATAAAAGCATCATTTTACTTTTAATAAATGCATCAATAATTTCATCATTAATCAAAATTCCGTTTGAAACAACATTAAGTTTTCCCATAGTTTTTTTAGAAGTTTTCATTAAAATATCAATGAAATCTTTTCTTATTAAGGGTTCACCGCCGACAAGCGTAACAAATGAATAAAAAGGAATTTGTTCAATGATATTAAACCATTCTTCTGTTGTCAGCTCCTGTTTTTTTCTGTCATCACCGACGTAACAGTACGGACATTGCAGATTACAACGGTATGTCAGCTCAAAAAAGTATCTCAAAGGAATTAAAGCTTTCCCGCTTTTATCGTTATAAGAAGGCAAAGCATATAAATTTCTTGCAATATCAAACATTTCTGAAAGATTAAACATATTCCGCCTACGCTCCTATCAGTATAAGACTAACCCAAATTACAAGCATTCCTGATACAATACCCACCATAGACAAATGCCAGTTTCCGTATTCTCTTGCAAGCGGAAGAAGCGTATCAAAAGAAAGATAAATCATAATACCTGCAACAGCTGCCATAAGCATACCAATCATAATTTGCGGCAAGAATAAGCTGAATAAAAATAATCCAACAACAGCTCCTATCGGCTCTGTAATACCTGACAAAGCTGCATAAAGCATTGCGTAACGTTTTTTACCTGTTACGTGATAAATCGGCAGTGCAACAGCAATCCCTTCGGGGATATTATGAATAGCAATAGCCAAACCTACAGAAATCCCCAGAGTAATATTTTGTGTTGTAGTTAAAAAAGTAGCCATTCCTTCCGGAAAGTTATGCACGCAGATAGCAACGGCAGTGAATAACCCGGCACGCTTAATCTTATGATGATGTTTGCAAGGCGCATCCGGATTCAGCACTTCTTCCGTATCAATGTGATCCGGCAGAAAATAATCAATCAGCATAGCAACAACAATACCTATAATAAAACCGCCGTAAACAAGCCATTCATATTTATGCGGAAAATTTACCGCAAGCAGCTTTCCTGCCTCAGGCAAAATATCTGTGAAAGAAAGAAAAATCATTACCCCTGCTGAAAAACCTAATCCTACAGATAAAGCCTTCAGATTATCTTTTTTAACAATAAAAGCTATTCCTCCGCCTATTGCAGTTGCCAACCCTGCAAAAAGGGTAATCAACATAGCCGGAACAAAATTTTGCGGTAAATTCATAATACTTTCCTCCGCAAATATTCTACCACAAAAGAAAAAGTATTAAATTTCAACTCCCTGCATCATATCAACAAGTGTTTGTATAGTTGTATCCATACTAACAATATCAGTTGTTCTTTGCTGTAAAAAAGCATTAATTTTCGGCATCATTTCTATTGCAGTATCCAAACGAGGGTTTGTCCCCGGCTGATACATACCCACATCAATCAAATCTTTGTTTTCACGATAAAGCGCCATTATTGCACGCATTTTCCCCGCAGCTTCTTTATGTTCGGGAGTAGCAATTGCAGACATAAGTCTTGAAATACTTCCTAAAACATCAATTGCAGGATAATGGTTCATTTCGGCAACTTTTCTTGAAAGGAAAATGTGTCCGTCAACAATACCACGCACAATATCTACAATAGGATCCGAAATATCATCACCCTCCATAAGAACGGTATACAGAGCCGTAATTGAACCTTTAGGACTGTTTCCGGCACGTTCCAGAACTTTTTGAAGCCACGAAAATATAGAAGGCGGATAACCTTTCATTGTCGGCGGTTCTCCGATAGACAAACCGACTTCACGTCCTGCCATTGCACAACGTGTTACGGTATCCGTCATTAAGAAAACTTTTTTACCCTGATCCCTGAAATATTCACAAACAGCAGTTGCGGTAAGCAAAGCCTTTTGACGGATTAAGGGCGGCTGATCGCCTGTTGAGCATACAAGAACGGATTTAGCCATTCCGAGTTCACCCAGCGCATCCTCAACAAACTCTTTAACTTCACGTCCACGTTCACCAATCAGGGCAACAACGTTGACATCGGCATCGGAATTTCTTGCAATCATACCCAGAAGCGTACTTTTACCTACCCCTGAACCTGCGAACAAGCCCAAACGCTGACCGCAGCCCATAGTCATACAACTGTCGATTGCTCTTACACCTGTTGAGAAAATCTCAGTAATAATCGGTCTCTCAAACGGACCCGGAGGCGGTCCCTCAACAGGGCGCCATGTAGCTCCGGTTGTATCAAGCGGCATTCCGTCAATAGGCTCTCCCATAGGATTTATAAGACGTCCCAGAAGAAAATCCCCGACAGGAATAATAATAGGTCTTCCCGTTGTAGTAACCAGACTTCCCTGCCCTATGCCTTCACCGTCATAAAGCAAAAGCAACTGGGCTGCTTCGCCTTTAAAAGCAACAACTTCAGCAGGCTTTTTACGTCCGTCATAGGTTTCTATATAGCATAAATCACCGATTTTCAGTCCCGGCAGTTTAACCTCGACCGTCAACCCCAAAAGTTTAGATACAGTACCTTTAAAACGAAATAATTGCGTTTCATCCAACTTATCCTTAACTTTATATTTAAGTTCATCAAGCTTGCTTGTATCTAAACCATCCATAACATTATTATACTTATTAATAAGTATTTTTCAATTTGTTAACATAACACTTGATTAGCAAATACGTTTGTGGTTTTATAGATTTTGGAACGGGCAATTCCTCTTAGCCTTGTTCAAGGGAAAGTAACAAGCGGCGGTTATAATCCCGTAAAGTACTACTAATAAGAAGGAAAAACAACAAATGCTAAAAATCAGATTAAAAAGATTGGGCGCTAAAAAGAACCCTACATACAGAATTATCGTAATCAATTCAACAACAAAACGTGAAGGCAGACCAGTTCAAGAATTGGGACACTATAATCCTAAAACTAAAGTTATGAAATTAGACAAATCATCAGCATTAGAATGGATTAAAAAAGGTGCTCAACCTACAGAAACTGTTGCTTACTTAATCAAAAACTGTAACGAAGATGGTACATTGAATTACGTAAAAAAAGAAACAGTAAAACTTTCTAAAAAAGCTCAAGCTAAGGCACAAGCAGAAGCTGAAGCAAAAGCAGCTGCTGAAGCTGAAGCAAAAGCGGCGGCAGAAGCAGAACAAGAAGCTCCGGCAGAAGAAGCTGCTGCTGAAGCGTAAGCTTAAAGAAATTTTAATAAACACAAAAAATGCCTCTAATAAGAGGCATTTTTTATACAATATTAGTTACAAATATTTCACCGTTTTTGAACGCATCATTCATATCTTTATATAAAATCTCTTTCGGTTGAAAATATCTCATTGTGTCATTAAGTATTTCTTTATCAGACTTTCTTACAACTACAGTAAAAGCGTTTTCAGAAAGCCCCATTGCTTTTACAATTTTTGACCATTTGCTTGACGGAGATTTTGCAACTAATTCATCAAGCATATTAACAGGCATAAATACCAGAGAATCACCTTTTTCCAGAATTCCGTCTTTAGTAAACCCGCCTATTATATCTTTAATTGAATTTAAATCAAACTTTTCAGGCTTTTTTAACATTTTTTGCGCCAGTTCTTTAATTTCATTAGCTGCTTTTGTATCACAGTGTCTTTTAACAAGCAACGTTCCGGCAGCAACCGTGCCTAAAGCCCCAAGACCAATCATAGCTTTTGTTGAATCACTCATTTTTTTCTTTTCAGGATATGATACAGGGGAGATTACTTCCTGAAATGAAACGGGAGTAACATTAGGTTTAGGTGTATAAGAATTTATTGCAGTTATATTCATATAAAAGACCTTTCTTTTTTATTAATACAGAAAGAAAGATTTTATTGCGCCCTAATTCTTACAACATTTACAACAGTTAACAATTAATCGTTATACTTACTGATTTCCTGAAAATAATTTTCTAAAGCAAGATAGCCCTTGTAAATTTCGTTAGAAATATTTGCATACCTGTTAGCAACAATGAATTTAAGTTCTTTAGTCCTGATTTCAAGAATTAAATCAGCATCCGCCTTAAGTTTTTCATCACCTGTAACAGACCATCTTTGAAGAAGCGCAAGTTCTTCATACATTTGTTTAACAGTAGTGAATTCCAGTGTATTAAAATCATATTTTGCCAGAACAGCTTTTTCGGCGTTTGAAATTCTTGACATAACAGCCTGAAATTTAAAAATACGCTTTACAATAACATAATTATCAGCAATTTTTCTGTGAGAATAAGGTATGATATTTTTTGCTAAAAGCGCTGCATAAGAACGTGAAGTAAATACTTCTTCTTCTCTTGAAAAAGCACTTCTTGAAGTTAAGTCAAAATTAGATTTCTTTTCAATGATTTCTTCCGGCATTTCAACCCCCTGATACAATCATCATACAAAAAGAGAAGTTTATTGTCATGACAATTTGTCAAATGTTTTACATGATTTAACACAAAAAAAAGAAACCGATTAAAAATCGGTCTCTTTAAAATATATCAAAAACCCAATGTGTCTATGAGTGTAACACTAGTCAGCGAACTGCTGCATAAGTTCAAAAGGTTTTTCAGCAACTTTCAGAGTTTCTTCATCAATAATACCTCTTTTCAATTCAGAGAAAGTTGCTTTTTTAGAATTGAATTTCTTTTTCAAGAATTCATAAGACACTTTCGGATCACATTTGTCACCGCAAGTGAATAAATCAACAGCTGCATAACCCAATTCAGGCCATGTATGAATAGCCAAATGGCTTTCTGAAATAATAACTACACCTGAAACACCGTACGGGTTAAACATATGGAAACATTTTTGGACAATAGTAGCACCACATTCAAGGGCGGCATCCACCATGTACTTTTCTACTTTATCAATACTATTTAATGTGTTTGGATCACATTCAAAAAATTCTGCTAAAACGTGTTGTCCTAAGTGGATTTCTTTTCTGCCGTTTTCCTGAAACGTTGTAAATGGTGATGTTACTGCCAATTCATGTGCCTCCTATAAATGTATACTTATTTACTACCTATTTGCTTTCGCAATAAACATATTACAATAAAAATCCGAAAATTTGTAAATTTTACACTTTAAAATAAAAATTTTACAAATCTTTTCACATAAATATGCCTAAAAATAAGATATATTGTATCATTCAAACAGGCTATTTTTATTAAGATTTTTTAACAAATACAGTTGAATTTTTATTTTATTAAATATAGAATTCAAATATGAATAAAATCTTAGTAATTGATGACGACACAGCAATAAACGAGCTTATAAAAGTTAATCTGGAATTGTGCGGGTATAATGTTGTACAGGCACCGGACGGCATAAAGGGTTTTGCATTGTGCAAGCAGGAATTACCGGCACTGGTAATTTTAGATGTAATGATGCCTGAAGTTGACGGTTTCACAGTTGCTCAAAGAATAAGAAAAAATGAAGCCACAAAAGATATTCCGATATTAATGCTTACAGCACTTTCTCAAATAAATGATAAAGTTAACGGATTTAATATCGGCGTTGACGATTACCTTGTAAAACCTTTTGAAATGGAAGAGTTGCAGGTAAGGGTACGTGCACTTTTAAAGCGTACACGTCAGATACCTGAAAGTGCATCAACAAGAGAACTTTTAACACTTGGCGATATCACAATTCTACCTGAGGTATACAGCGTAAAAATTAACGAAAAAACGGCAAAATTAACACCGATTGAGTTTGAAATATTTAATTTGCTGTTTCAAAACCACGGGAATATGGTTTCCTCATCCCAGCTACTAAAAGATATATGGGGATACTCACCAGACGATGACATTGAGACAATACGGGTTCACATAAGACATTTGCGCACAAAACTTGATAAAATTTCAGACGGTAAAAAATACATTGAAACAATATACGGCGGCGGTTATAAGTTAAGTATATAAAAATAACTTTAGGGTTTGTACTTGACAAAAATGTAAACATGTTAAATAATGAGAAAAAACATGGAGGATGAAAAATGTTTAACCAAGAAGCTTTAAGGATTGCCCCCCCCCCGAAAACTCTTTAGGGGACTTTAATTCTGGCACTTACAACTGGAATTTTGCACGTTTTACCAATGGTTTTACTCTTGCTGAGGTATTGATTACTCTCGGTGTTATTGGCGTGGTTGCAGCCTTAACTATTCCTGCTGTTATAACCAATTATCAAAAGCAGGAAACACTTTCCAGGCTAAAGAAAGCATACAGTATTGTACAACAGGCAATTAAGCTTTCTGAGGTTGAAAATGAATCAGTCACCAACTGGGATAACAATTTGAACGGACATGACTTTTTTGAAAAATATATAAAAAAATACGTTCAGTATACACAAGAAATTACCCCAGCAGAATTATGGTCAATGGCACCGAGAAAACTTTTGAACGGTTCAAACTATACCGGTACAACTTATGCTTCCGGCTCAACCACTGCAACAAACTTTATACTGTCAGACGGAAGTATGATTACCCTGAATTTTGTAACAGATGGTATATGGGTTGGGATAGACACAAATGGCATTAAAAAACCTAATCAAATTGGAAAAGATACCTTTCTGTTTGTGTTTTCTTCAAAACATGGTTTGCAGCCGCTCGGAGAAGCAGGAACTCCTGATAGTTGGAGCTATGGAACATATTCAAGAGAAAAAATTATGGGCAGCGGCAGCCTGAGTTGCAGCAAAACAGGCACAGGCTACTGGTGTTCCGCACTTATTATGAATGACCAATGGAATATTGAAAAAGACTACCCTTGGAGATAGGATAAATTATTTATCCTGTTCATAACCAAAGTTTTTCAAAGAGCTTTGCTTTTTGCGCCAGTCTTTTTCTACCTTAACCTCAAGACCTAAAAAAACTTTTTTCTCAACAATTTTTTCAAGTTCCAAACGGGCTTCTGTCCCGATTTTTTTCAGAAGACCTCCGCCTTTGCCGATTAAAATACCTTTTTGACTTTTTGTTTCGCAATAAATTGTTGCATAAATCCTGTCAATATCATCGCTTTCAGTATAACTTTCAATTTTCACGGCTACAGAATGCGGAATTTCATCAGAGGTATTAAGAAGAATTTTTTCTCTGATAACTTCTTCTGTAACATCACGCATTGTTTCTTCCGTTACAACATCTTCCGGATACAAAAGTTCGCCTTCGGGAAGATATTTATAAATATTTTTTATAAGTGTATCAATATTTCTGCCTGTCTTTGCTGAAACTTTTACAACAGGATAATTTTTATCGAATAAAGTTTTATATGAGATTAAATTTTCTTCAACTTTACCCATATTCTTAATCTTATCAACCTTATTCATAACAATAATTACGGGAATGTCAGTCTGCAAAATATTTTGCGCAATCCATTTGTCGCCCTTGCCGGCAGGCTCAGAGCCGTCGACTAAAAACAAAATTAAATCCGCATCAGGTACCGCAATTTTTGCCTCATCAAGCAGAAATTCCCCGAGTTTATTCAAAGGCTTATGCACTCCGGGAGTATCAATAAAGACTATCTGTCCCTCGCCGGTTGTGTATATACCTTTAATTCTTTTTCTTGTAGTCTGTGCTTTATCTGTGGCAATTACAATCTTTTGACCTAAAATTTGGTTCAAAAGAGTTGATTTGCCTACGTTAGGGCGCCCTATTATTGCTGTAAAACCGCTTTTCATGAAATAAATTGTAACATAAAAAGTATATTTTTTTTACAAACTAGCAATTTTTTTTTACTCAAAGTATTATATATATGTATAGGGAAAAATTTTAACGGTAGAAAATGGTAGTAAAAAAATCCAATATATTCGGCATAGCACTATTGCTCACTCTTGCATTAACTCCTGTATCAGGAACGTTTGCAAACGGGGAAAATAACCTTGTACAATTAGATTTGAAAAAAACTTCAAATAATACCGTTGATGTCACTTTGTTTACTACAAACAATTATAGTGACAACGTTATGGTCAGAAAAAAATCTGATAATAAATACGTTATCCTTATACCAAAAGTTCAAAGTTCAGGTTTCAGCAATTCAAGCTTAAGCGGGGTAAAAGACCTCGTTTCAAATATTGATGTAAAAACCGTTAACGACACATCAGGCGGTTACACCAAAGTAACCTTGATTACTACCAAACCGCTCGATATTAAAACCCGTACACAAAAAAGCGGACCCGTAACAGAAGAACAAAAAGAATACAGAACTCTTATTGCTGAAGCAAATGCGGTTAAAAATAAAATCGGTAAACAAGAACCTCCAAAACCGCAAAAAACAGAAGTTACGGTAAACAAAGCAAAAACTCCTGCCGCTGCTCCGGCAAAAGAAACTCCTAAAAAAGAAATTGTTAAACAGGAAACCAAAGTTCAAGAAACTAAAATAAAAGAAAATAAAGTGCAGGAAGTTAAACAGCCCGCACAACCAACTGCCCCTCAATCCGTTAAAGCAAATGAGATTAAACAAGATACAAAACCGCAAAAAATTGAGGAAAAACAATCAAGAAAAGCACATCTTGCAGAACTTATAGAAGAAGTCAAACAGGAAAAATTAATCGAGCAGACAGTATCAAAAGCTCCACAACCTTTTGTTGAAGAACTGCCTCAAACAAATGAAACAACATCAGTTCTTTCAACATTTATGCATAAATCAAAAACAGCAGCTAAATTGGTTATAAACAAATTAAAAACCAAACTTCCTGTTAATACACCTACTGCGGTTGTAATCTTAATACCCGTATTAGGACTTATACTTCTAACAAAATTAATCAAAGCATCATTACGTAAATCTGCCGAGCTTAAAGAATCGTTTATCGACCACCTTGCAAGCAGACCTCCGATACTAAACACAGTAAAATACAACAATATCGTCAATGATGATGAACTCTCATGGCAGGAAAAATATCAAAGATATCTTGATGAATCGGCAAGACCTGTTTCCAGAGGCAAAAACAAAGGCAACTACACATTTATTAAAAAGCCTGTAGAACCTGAAGAAATAACACAAAAACGCAGCGAACTTGAAAAACTGCTTGCAGAACCCAACCATTCACAAGAAACAGTTCCTGAAATTACAGAAGTTCAAAACGAAGAAGATGCAATCCAAAAAACAATTAAATTTAAAGCTTTTGACACAGAAAAAGCTTCCCTAAAAATGACAAATCGTGCTAGAATGAAAAACAGAAAAAGCAGATTTAAAAAGTATGAAGTTGAACTTCCGCTAAAAGAACAAAAAAATATAGAACTTGGAACGTCTATGCTTCACTCAAATCCGAGACACTTTAAAGATGCTAATTTAGATATTGCTGATATAGATAAAAGAGGTAGTGGTATGAAATTTAAAGTACAAGATTATATTATGTCTTCAGTAGACGAGTTCTTCTCAATTCTTGATAAAGAACAACAACCTGCAGTAAACAATGCTACCAGTCCTATAGCTTCAAATTCATCCAAATTCAAACCTTCAATTAATATTGAGAAAAACGATGAAGCTCCAAAACTTAATCAGCAATTCTCTAACCCTGCGAAGCAGACAAATCCTATTTCAAAATTAAGAAACGAAACAAAAGATTCTTACCTCAACGGCTTAATAATTAAATCAGGATTTAACATTGATGAAAACAAAGGCTTCTATGTAGTCAACCTTGAAGGCAATTCAGCGCTTGTAGGAAGAATTAACGACGAAATTTTTGTATTGAAAAAATTCGACAGAAACGTGGAAAAACCTGTTCAGGTAAGACACGATAACGCTAACGTTTATATGGTAAAAGCAGGTGGTTTTAAATCACTGGTTGAAGTAAATGAAGACAAAATGGGCGTTTTAATCGAATTATAGTAAAGTAAAAACGGAAGGTGAGAAGTGATTAGCACCATAAAGTTTAATTTGTGTGCGGTTTTGTTAATTTGTGTACTGGCTTTTTGCGGCTGCAATAAACAAGATACAAAAACAGTGGTGCAGTTTGCAAGCTGGGGGTCTAAATCAGAAGTTGATATTTTAAAACCCATATTATCGGACTTTGAAAATGAAAATCCGGATATAAAAGTAGACTTCATGCATATTCCGCAAAACTACTTCCAGAAAATACACTTGCTTTTTGCCTCTAACACAGCACCTGACGTTATTTTCATTAATAACCAGTACCTGCCTGTATATGCTAATGCAGGACTTCTTGAAGAATTACATGCTTCAAACGGCTTCTACCCGAAATCGCTTGAGGCATTAAGTCTGAACGGAAAACTTTATGCGATACCACGTGATGTTTCAAACCTTGTAATTTATTATAATAAGAATATATTTGATAAAAAACATATACCATATCCGTCAGCAAACTGGACTTTTGATGACTTTTTGAAAACAGCTCAAAAACTTACGGACCAAAATACTTTCGGTATAAGCTTTGAAGAAGATCCGCTTTTCTACCTTCCATATTTAATGAGTAACGGCGGCGGATTTTTACCTGACGAAATAAATAAACCTGAAAGCCAAAACGCACTTAATTTTTATGCGGATTTAAGAAATAAATATCACGTTGCCCCGCTAAAATCAGAAAGTGCCAGTGCAACTATGGCACAGTTATTTTTACAAGAACGCTTAGGAATGTATCTGTCGGGACGATGGATGGTGCCTAAATTCAGGGAAGAAGCAAAGTTTGATTGGGATATTGCACAGTTTCCAAAAGGTACTAAAGGCAGTATAGTGCCGCTTGATGCATCCGGCTGGGCTGTATCCAAATCATCAAAACATAAGCAGGAAGCATTAAAACTGGTTAACTTTTTGTCTTCTAAAGAAAGTTCGGAAAAATTTACGGAAAGCGGATTAATTGTCCCCGCAAGAGAAGAAGTTGCAAATTCAAAATATTTTCTTGAAGGTCAAAAACCAGAAAATGCAAAAATTTTTACAAATATAATAAAAACATCAAAACCAACTCCTGTAACCGTTAATTACAGAGAAATTTTAGATAATTTGAAAAAAGAAATGGAAGCAAGGTTTAATAGATTATGAAAGAATACGATTTTTATATAGTTCCGACACCGATAGGAAATTTAGGCGACATAACAAACAGAGCAATAGAAGTTTTAAATTCTGTTGATATAATTGCCTGCGAAGATATGAGAGTAACCCAAAAACTTCTCAACCACTTCGATATAAAAACCAAATGTGTTTCATATCACAAATTTAACGAAAAAGAACGCATAAATTATTTTCTTGAAATTCTGGGGGAAGGAAAAAAAATAGCTCTTGTTTCAGATGCAGGCACTCCGCTATTCTGCGACCCCGGAGCAATAATTGTTGAAGAATTGAGAAAACATAATTATACAGTAACAGCACTTGCCGGAGCAAATGCAGTTGCAACTTTTCTTTCCCAGATTCCCAGAGAAGATGAAGACTTTCTATTTGCAGGGTTCCTGCCCAAAACAAAAACCCAAATAGAAAACCTTTTAAAAAAATATAAACATACTGATATTGTATTTTATGACTCTCCAAACAGAATTTTAAATACCCTTGAAGTTATAAAAGCAGTAAGACCTCAATCACGTTCGGCTGTAGGTAGAGAACTGACAAAAGTTTTTGAAGAAATTGTAATAGACAAAACCGAAAACATTATACAACATTTTCAAACCAATATATTGAAAGGCGAAATTGCAGGTCTTGTTTTCAGAGAAAAAAATAGCATAGAAGACATTAACATAAATGAAAAAATTGAGATATTAAAATCAAAAGGTTTTAAGGCAAAAGAAATTTCCGTAATATTATCAGAGCTTTACAATATAAATAAAAACGATGTATACAAAAGATGCTTAAATTAAGCTGTTATCAATAGTTTTCGGAGATATCATTCAAATGAATTAAATATAATTAATATATTCCACTTTTTTTAATTTATGATATAATATTTTTAGAATAGTATAATGAAGTTTTTAAGGTAGATATTTCTTGAATTCACTGAACAAATTATATATATCCTTAATAGCCCTGTTACTGGTTATAATGTGTCCGTTACAGAGTGCAGCTAAAGGAAATTTCTGGGGAGATACGGTAGATTATGACATACATGAAGTCCAGTCCCCTGCTGCATCAGAAGTTAGGAGCACACCCGTAACTTCAGGTTCTGTAAGCACGAATGCCACTGACAAAGATAAAAGAGTTTTAAAAAATATCGAAATATACGGCAATAACGTCATCGACACATCAGTAATTTTAGATAAGATGAAAATGCAGCAAGGCGATGTTTATACCCGTAATGCAGTTCAAGCTGACCTTAAAGCAATATACGAACTGGGATTTTTCTCAGAAAAGATGAAAGCTATTCCTATCAATAATTCAGACGGTACAGTTACCTTAAAAATTATGCTTGAAGAAAATACCCCCGTAACTGACTTTACCATTGAAGGAAACACTGTAGTATCTACCGATGAAATATTATCTTACCTTCTGCCTATGAAAGGCAAACCCCAAAACATAGCTGAAATTAATGAAGCCATTGCAAAAATTCAAGAATGCTACAGTTCAAAAGGTTATATTCTTGCAAGAATAGATTCAGTTTCCGATGATCCTGACGGTACAGTTAACGTAAGCATCAAAGAAGGTCTTATCGACAAAATAATGATTGCCGGCAACGAAAAAACAAAAGATTACGTTATTGAACGTAACATCCTGACCGAACCCGGTATGGTTTATAACGAAAACCTTCTTAAACAGGACCTGGTAAGGCTTTATGCAACTCAGGCATTTAAAGATGTAACAAGAGAAATTGAGCCGACTGAAAATCCTGATATCTACAATATTACAATCAATGTAGAAGAACAAAGAACTGCAAGCATCTCAGTAGGCGGTGGTGTTGATTCGGTTACAGGTGTATTCGGTTCTGTCGGTATTGCGGATAATAACTTCCTTGGCAGAGCAGAAAGAATATCATTAAACGGTATAGCAGGTACAGGTGTAATCCTTAACGATTCATCTATCAAAAGACGTATGAACTTGCAGGCTGAATTAAGCTATTTCAAACCATATTTCTATAACGCAGACACCTCTTTAATGAGTAAAATTTTCTATAGAGATTTCGGCAGCTATCAGGTTCCACTGGCAATTGAACGCAGAGTAGGGCTAGAATCTACTGTTGCTCACAGAATGAAAAGCAATCCTCATGTAACATCAACATTCTCTCTCGGTATTGAAAATATTGATGTATCAGAAGGCGATAAAGGCAAAATTACTAATCTGTATTCAAAATACAATATTCCGATTTCCGAACGTGCAAAACAATTGGAAGGCGGTTTATTCCTGTCTTTAAGCCCTGCATTATTATACGATACACGTGACAATGCAACGGTTACAAGAAAAGGTACAATGGCAAGCATACGATTTGATGAAGAAGTCGGTGTCATTGACTTTGACAAAACTCACGGTAAATTAACCGGTATGGTTAAACAATATATACCTGTTGGTAAAAAATCTTCATTATCATTCACAGCAAAAGGCGGCGGAAAAATTCACGGCGACAATATGCCTGAAGTAATGGCATACAGATTGGGCGGTCCATACACTGTCAGAGGTTTCAAGATGAGCGGTGTAGGTACTGGTGATGCTTTCATTATGGGTAGTGCAGAATTCGCAACACCAATTCCGTTCCTTGACAGAACAAGAATTAACTTCTTAAATAACTTAAGATTTACCGTATGGGCTGATGCAGGTAAAATATTTAACCCATCAATTACAGACAAAATATACGACAGACCGCTTTATGCAGTATCTGCCGGTGTAGGTTTGAAACTGTATATACCGGGAATGGGTCCTCTATCTATCGACTATGGTATCCCGCTTACAAATCCGGGTGACAACGGTAATAGAAATGGTTACTTTACTTTCGGCGTAGGCGATATAATGTATTAATATATAACAATCCTTAAGGAGGTTTTTATGAAAAAATTTAAATTAGCAGCACTATTAATGACAGCAGGATTATTCTTTACTCTTGGCAATCAGGCTGATGCTGCAGGCGTAGGTTACATAAACTATCAAAAAGTGCAGGAAGGTTTTCCTTTTGCTCAACAAGCAGTAAAAGAAGTTGATGCAAAAGCTTTGGAAATGCAGCAATATATGGTTGATAAAGAAAAACAATACAAATCTTTAGACACACCATTGAAAAAACAAAACTTTGAAGAACAAACTGCACGTGAATTTAAGCTTAAAGAAGAAGCATACATGAGATTAAAAGCACAAAAAGAAGAACAAATCTTCAACAAAATTCAAGCTGCAACAAAACAGGTTCTGGTAGAACAAAAACTTGATGCTATCGTTGATTACAGAGTAATTTTTGTTGGCGGTGTTGATGTTACTGATACTGTTCTTCAAAAATTAAAAAGCGGTCAAATTAAATAGGAGCAGCCATGAAATATTCGGAAGAAGGAAAACAATACCATATAGGACTGAAAAACGGAGATATCGGCGAGTATGTAATACTCCCCGGTGATCCAAAAAGATGCAAAAAAATTGCCGAATATTTCGATAACGCAGAGTTTATTGCAGATAACAGAGAATATACCACCTATACAGGTTACTTAAACGGAACAAAAGTCAGTGTTACTTCAACAGGTATAGGTGGTCCTTCTGCTGCGATAGCAATGGAAGAACTTGTAAAAGTCGGAGCCAAAACATTTATCAGAGTCGGCACCTGCGGCGGTATGGATTTGAATGTAAAAGGCGGCGATATTGTCATTGCTACAGGCGCAATAAGAATGGAAGGCACCAGCAAAGAATATGCCCCGATAGAATTTCCTGCGGTTGCCAATTTAGATATCACCTGCTCGCTTGTTGAAGCCGCAAAAAAATTGAATTACACATACCATACAGGTGTTGTTGAATGCAAAGACTCGTTCTACGGTCAGCATGACCCTCAAAGAATGCCTGTTAATTATGAATTGCTAAACAAATGGGAAGCCTGGAAAAAACTCGGCTGTCTTGCTTCAGAAATGGAATCAGCAGCCCTGTTTATTGTGGCAAGCACATTAAATGTAAAAGCCGGTTCAGTATTTTTAACTGTTGCTAATCAGGAAAGAGAAAAACAAAATCTTGAAAATCCTGTTGTTCATGACACAGATTCCGCTATAAAAACAGCAATTGAAGCTTTAAAAATTCTTATAGCAAACGACAAAAAATAGGAGCACTATTATGTATAACAAAAAAATGCAATACGTTATTAAGACTTGTTCAAGTGAAAACACCCAAGAACTTCAAAATCTTCTTAACGAAATGTCAATGAATAACTGGGAGCTTTACAGCATGCAGGAAGTTGAAACTGACGAAGGTGTCTTGTGCCATTGCATTTTTATGAAAGAAAGCGAACTGAATTCAGGCAGTGCCAATGCAGATGTCATGAATATATCATCATTCAAAAGCCAGATGGAAAAAATGCTTTCCCAAGCCCAGTCACCATACGATATTTGTCTTGAAATTCAGGGAAAAATAAGAGATCAAAAAGAAAAGATTGCAAAGATAAAAGCCGAACTTGAAGGTGAAGCACCTGCATCTGTAGGCAGAAAAAAACTTAACGATAAAATTTCAGCAGGCTTGAAGGCTTTGGAAGAATTGAAACAAACCCTTGCTAAAGCAACTTCTCCGGATGAAATGTATTCTAAATTAAAAGAAGAAAAACTCTCAATTCACCTCAGTGAAGAAATTTTAAACCATTCCTATAATGAACAGGATTCCTTAGAAGAAGAACTTGTTGCCGAAACTGTTAAATTAAGACTAAAACTAACAGAAGAACTCGGTTATGTTATTCCTAAAATTATTTTTCAGGACGATGTAAATCTTAACCCGTATGAATTCAGTATAAAAATCAGAGGGCTTGAAGTATTTAAAACAACTGTTTATCCGAACTATGTAATGTATTTTTCAGACAATATTCATCTGGAAAAGAAAATAAAAAATTCCATAACAGATACTGACAAAATCACAGGAAAAAAAATCGTTTGGATAGAAACAAGCAAAACAAAAGATTTCTGGGAACAGGGAATATCTTGCTCAGAATACATTGCAAAAGCTCTGGAATATGTTGCTGTTAAATATGTCGATGACTTATTAACTTATGAAGAATTAGACAAATACGTTGATATTGTTGCAGAGGCAAACAGATTTCTTGTAGAAAACATAATTCCCGATTTCATATCACTTTCTGATTTAAGATTTATACTAACAAGTCTTATCAGAGAAAAAATTTCTATCAAAGACATTGTATATATATTTGAAAAAATTAATGACTTCGCAGAAGACAGCTCCAAATCAGACTTGCTGAAAAAAATCAGACTTTCATTGTCACGTCAAATTTGTAAAAAGAACGCAAATCAAGACGGTATAATAACTGCAATCGAAATGTCCGAAAAAACATTAGACAAATTTAATCCTAATTTCGATGAAAGCGATGATGCAATAATACGAATTGATGCGGATTTTGCTGAAAAGCTGGCTGAAAAACTAAAACAAAAAATCAAACAATTAGACATTGAAAATCCGAAACTTTTTGTTCCAATGGAATTCAGACACCTGATTTTTACTCTGCTAAGCAACTACATGAACGATATAACCGTTCTTGCAAGAGAAGAAGTAGGCTGCAATGCTCAGATAGAAATTTTAACAGAAATTTAACATAAAGACACAAACTAGCAAAAAATAATTTATTCGGGTTTTGAAAAAGTATGCATGTATTAGGGATAGACAATAGAATATCATTTGAAAGACGACCGAAACAAGATGAAGAATACGGGCTTAAATCGACTATTGCCAAAACTTATGAAGCTTTGGGTACAAAAGAACGTGTAATTATTACTCACGGTTCATGCTTTCCTGCGTTGAACAGAAGCACATATATCGGTTCACCATACGGAAATGCAGCAAAGGAATATATAAAATTTTTAACTCTGTACGGCTTTAACGGAAACCAGCTCGGTCCCGGCGGAGAATTGGAATTTAAAGACGGAGAAATAAAAAAATCCCCTTATAATGCATCAGCTTTTGCTAAAAACCGAATGTTCATTGATCTTGAACAGTTGACCCAGGATAAATACGGAAAAATTCTTTCTGAAAAAACATTCGAAAATGTTACAACTGTGCCCGAAACAGGCGACAAAAACTATGACACGACAAACTTTGCAGAAGCTGCCAAAACCTATGATATTGCTCTTGCTGAAAGCTACAAAAATTTTAAAGCAAACCTTTCAAAAGGACAGCCCGAAGCATTAGCACTTAACAAAGAATTTAATACATTCTTGAAAAGACATGATGAAAGATTAACAGATGAAGGCATTTTCAAGATTCTTGCAAAACACTACAACACCGATGAGACAGATGACTGGAATAATGACCTTGACAGCAATTTGATTGTACACATTAATGAAGGCGACTTAGATGCAATCGACCGCTATAACGATATAAAAAACTCAAACAAAAATGAAATTGAGCAATATAAATTTGAACAATTCATAGCAACCAAACAAATAAAAGAGAATAAAGATTGGCGTGACAAATTAGGCTTCAAATATATCAATGACTTACTTGTAGGCTGTTCTAAAATGGACAGATGGCGTTACAAAGAAGCATTCTTACCTGATTGGGAAATGGGCGCAAGAGAAAGTGAAGGAACATCTCAAAGATGGCATATCCCCGTAATCGATCCTAAAAAAATATTTGTTAATAAAAACGGTAAAAATGAGTTAAATATCGGCGGAAAATTCCTGAAAGAAAAAATAGACTTTGCTCTTGAATTTTGTGAAAACATCAGAGTAGACCATGCAATGGGTCTGGTTGAACCTTATCTGTTATCGAAATCAGCTTCTGACAGTGACTTTGAAAATAAAGATAACCCGGGGGCTAAAAATACTAATTTAGAAAAATACATTTCCGAATTAAAAGATAAAAACGGCGAAGAATATGATAGATATTGGGATTATCCAAAACTTTTAACAGACCTTATTCTTCCTGCATTACACGAACACGGTCTGACAAATGACATGCCTGTATGGGAAGATATATGCAGTTATCCTGACAGATTTGTAAAAATATACGAACAGCAATTAAATTTACCGAAAATCCAAAACTTAGATTGGAGCAGAGCTCAAGAAAAATTAAATTCGGGCAGAGTAAATGACTGGTATCTGGTAGGCTCTCATGACAATATTCCTGCAATGACTTACATGCAGCGTATAGGTGATATGAAAGACGGTTCCAAAGGTGAATACACCAGAGAACACGATGCCTGGAACACAGGCTATCTTGCCGGTTATCTGAATATGGATGATGACAGAGATAACATCCAGAACATCAGAAAAGAATTAATTGATTTGTATAATTCAAATGACAGAGAAAGAATTAGAGCAAAATTTGCCGAACTAATGACAACTCCGAAATTCCAGATATCATTTGCAGACTTGCTTGGTATTACCGATGTTACATATAATATTGGCGGCTCTAAACGTAAAGAAAACTGGGAAGAACGTATTTCAGCCGACTATCTGGACAAATATTATGAAAACCTGTCAAGCGAAAATCCTACAGCACTAAACATACCTGAATTGCTTAAAAAAGCTTTGCAGGCAAAAATTGATATGCAGGTAATGCAAAGTAATGACAAAAATAAAACAAGAGCTGAATTAAACGAAAAATATAAACCTCTTTTAGCTGACTTGCAAAAATATGCAGATATTCTAAAAGAACCGGAAAACGAATAATAAAGCTGATAATTTTTATTATTATCTTAATTCTTTAAGCTCTAATATCAGTTTCTTTAGCAATACCTGTTTGTATTCCGGGTACACATAAGAATGCAGGAACAGTTCTTGTTATAGAAGTGGACAGAGCTGATTTTTCTGCCATTAAAGTAACAGCCATACTTAAATCATCAACGTGAGGAGCAAAATCTGTTCCCTTAATTTTTCTGTCAACTTTTCTATGGAAAACTTTTTCATTTAACATATTTGAAACTCTGTTTCCTGTAATGATACCAACTCCGAGAGCTGCAATTGTAATGAGTGCGGAAGGTATACCTTTTAAAATTTTATTGGCAGCAACAGAAGCTTTTCCCTTTTCTGCCATTTGAGGAATATATTTCAAAATACTTTTTTCATTCTTTTTGTATAATCTTGATGCTCCGCCGACACAAGCAACAGGAACCAAAACATTACCGAGCATCTGATTAACTGATTCTCTGAGTTTTGCTTTTGCATTCTTTTTATCATCTAAAATCATTCCGCCTGCAAGTCCTCCTGCAACAGAAGCTCCTGCTAATTCCAGAATTTCAATTTCCTCAATTTCCATTAATCTTCTTTCGGGATGATTTTTATTAAAAATCTTAAAAATAGCCCAATCCTTGACAGGAGTATCTTTTATAGCTTTAGGCGACAGTGAAAAGCCTTGTTTTTTTGCAATACATGCAAGTGCTGTACCAACTCCCAATGCAGAAGTCAGCGCAACTCCGGTTTTCAGGTTTTTCCCTTCTTTAGAATTTTTATGAGAAGCATCTTCTTTTTTATTAACAGAATCATGTCGAACAACCGCTGAAGATCTGTTAGCTTTGAAAGATGTTATAGAATTTACTGACATATCTACGCCTTTCACACACATTGTAACAAAAACACTAAATAAAAAACATTGCTAGTTCAGACAATAAATATTAACAAAACTTAATTAGAGTTCATGTTACACTTATAACAGTGTAACAAAATATTAAAAATATCCTACCAGCAGGCAAAAAAAATTATTCAGGTTTATTAAATAACATGTTCAAGTGGTAGAAAAAGAAATATGAATGTAACCCCTCAAACAATCTCAAACTTTAGTTATCCGAGAAGATTCGTTCGTGGCATTGCGAGCAAAAGTCTTGCTCCTCTAATTTTACTTGAATGCTTTGTAACAGGCGGAAGAACGGTTCAGGCATATAAAAGAGGCGGTTTTGAAGAAGCAAGGGAAAGATTTACAGAAGAATCTATAGGTGCCGCATTCTGGTTTGCCGGAGTGAAAATGTTCAACAAAATGAACGACCACATTGGTAAAAAAGTGCTAAATCTACATACAACAGGCTTTGATGCCCAGGAAGACGGTATAAGAAAACCTCTTAAAAACTTCTTGCACGATGATAAATCATTAAAAGAACAAGCAAAACTTAACGGTAAAACCGGCAAGTTAATTAAAAACCTGACAAAAGAACAAATTGCTGTATTTAAAGCCTTAAAAATCGGTTCAAGCATACTTTTAGCAAACGTTCTTGTTGGTTTGGTAGTGCCTAAAATTAACCAGCATATTACAGCTGTTTACCACCAGAAACACCTTGAAGACAATACTAAACAAAAACCTGTTGAAACAAATCATTCAGCTATGAATTCTCAACAAGTTTCAATGGATAAATTTATGAAATCCGAAGACAATAAAAAAGTGTCATTCGGTATGAACTACAACGCATTATTATCTATTGCAAACAAATTTGAAAATAATGCGACATATCAACTTCTTTCAACAGACGTTGGTATTGCAGGCGGACGTGCAGTAAGTTCAAGAAACAACCACGAAAGAACAGAAGTTCTGTTCCGTGATTTAACATCAATTTACTTCTATATGTTCAATATGCCAAATATCAACAGATGGCTGAACCAGATTGAAGATGGCAGAAAAACAAGACTTGATCCTGTTGCAGCAAAACAGGTTACAGATCACCTCGATGCAGTGCTGCAAGAAAACGGCGGAAAACTTGATGCTGAAACATTTGCAAGAAAAGTATTCGGTGATAATGCTAATGTTGGATTCATTGATAAAGATCTTCTGCAAAAATTCGATGAACATAAAGTTATAACTCTTGATACATTCAAGCAATATCTTAAAGACCATAAAAACTTCTCTGCTGAAGATATTTCAAGATATACAAATCTTGCAGAGCGTATGTCAAAATTACAGCCTGAAGTAGAAGGCGTATCAGTTCTTACTAAAAACCAAATTAAAGACGTATTCAGAGAAGGTGCCGTTAATATGCCTGAATTTTTACAAAATATATTCAGCGTTGCAACCCAAAACGCATCAACAGATAAATACAAATACGTAAACTATGATGAACTTAAAGAACTTAAAGAAGATGTTGTCCACTATGTGAGCAAAATAGTTGAAAAAGCACGCAAAAACGGTTCGGAAATTACAACCGATACTCTCAAAAAAGCCTGCAAAGAAAACTTTATTAAAAACTCATTCAATTGGGGTGTTGGTTTTGCTGTTTCAGCCTTATTCCTGTCAACTTTAATTCCAAAAATGCAATACTGGATTACCAAAATGACAACAGGTCAGGATAAATTCCCGGGTACTGCAGACTACTCAAACGAAAAAAAAGCTAAAAATAAATAATTTCTGCTTGTAAATTATTTTTGCCCATGCGATAATTTTATTATTGAAAGGCTTGATATGGCAAACACTTTAGTTTATTTACTAGACGGAAAAATATACATTAATTTAACAAATCTATGCACAAATGATTGTATCTTTTGCCTCAGAAAAGACAAAGATGATGTTTGCGGTCAGGCATTATGGCTTGATAATGAAAGTTCTACAGCTGATGATGTTATTGAGCAGTTTAATAAATTTGAGCCTTCTAAAGAAATAATTTTCTGCGGATATGGTGAACCTTTATTAAAATTTGAAGTTTTAAAACAAGTAGCAAAATATATTAAAGACAAATACCCTGAAACAAAAATTAGAGTTAATACCAACGGTCATGCTAATTTTGCGAACAAAAAAAATGTTGTTCCCGAATTAAAGGGATTAATTGATGAATTTTCAGTAAGTTTGAACGCCCCGACTAAAGAAGAATATAATGAACTATCTCAGCCAAAATTTGATACAGCATATGATGAAGTTAAAAAATTCATAAAATGTTGTTCTGACGAAGGCATTTCTGTAGTTGCAAGCGTTGTTGAAGGTTATAAGGGGAAACACATTGACCTTAAAACCTGTGAAGAAATTGCATCTGATTTAGGTGCAAAATTCAGAGTGAGAGAATGGATTCCGAACGGATATTCATAAATAATTTTTAAGTAACTAATATATAAATAAAAAGTTGTACGTATATTTTGAACGTACACGTCACAAGAAAGGACAAAACATGAACGTTTTAGACAAAATCATGAAACCGAAATCAATTGCGGTTGTCGGTGCATCTACAAAGCCGAAAACAATCGGTTCTGAAATTATGCAAAGATTAAGAGATTACAAATTTAACGGCAAAATCTACCCTGTAAACCCTAAAGGCGGTATGATTGAAGGCTTTCAGGCATATACTTCAATTTCTGAAATTCCGGGTGAAGTTGATTTGGCTGTTATCGTTGTAAACGCTAAATTCGTTTTAGATACAATTGACCAATGTAATGCAAAAGGCATTAAAGGACTTTGCATCATCACAGCCGGTTTCAAAGAAACAGGTGCTGAAGGTGCTGAAATGGAAAAACAATTATTAGCTAAAGTAAAAGAATACGGAATGAGATGTGTTGGTCCTAACTGCTTAGGCGTACTTAACACAAATCCTGATGTAATGATGGATGCAACTTTCGCAGAATCTTTACCTGTAAGAGGCGACATCGGTTTCGTTTCTCAATCAGGTGCTTTAGGCGGCGGTATCTTGAACATCTTAAAAGATTTAAACATTGGTTTTGCTCAATTCATCTCTATCGGTAATCAGGCGGATGTTAATGCTGAAACAGCTCTTGAATACTGGGAAAACGATGATGACGTTAAACAAATTCTTTTATACATGGAATCAATCCAAAATCCTGCTAACTTTAGAAAATTAGCTTCAAGAATTACTAAGAAAAAACCTATCCTTGCATTAAAAGCAGGACGTTCAGCAGCCGGAGCATCTGCTGCATCTTCTCACACAGGTTCATTAGCAGGTGCTGATAAAGCTGCGGCAGCTTTGTTGAAACAATCAGGAGTAATTAGAGAATTCTCTTTGAAAAACTTGTTTGCTAACGCTAAAGCTTTCTCTAACTGCCCAATTCCAAAAGGAAACAAAGTTGCAATCATCACTAATTCAGGCGGTCCTGGAATTATGGCTACAGATGCTATCTGCGAAAGCGGTATGCAAATGGCTAAAATTTCAGATGCTACAAAAGAACAATTGAGAAGCTTCTTACCGGCAGCAGCATCAGTTAAAAACCCTGTAGATATGATTGCTTCTGCTCCGATTGAGCACTATACCCAAACTTTGGAAACAGTTATTAAAGACGAAAGCGTTGACATGATTATGGTAATTTACTTACCATTCTTAGGTTTGAAAGATATTGATGTTGCTAAAGCATTAATGGAAATTAAAGCTAAAAATCCTGAAAAACCAATCGTTGGTGTATTCATGACAACAAGCAGCTTCTTTACTGAAATTTCTAATATGGATGTTAACATGCCGTTCTACATGTATGCGGAAGAAGCAGCAGAAGCTCTTTGCAGACTTGACGAACAACGTCAATGGATGGCTAAACCTGAAGGCAAAATTCCTTGCTTTGATGTTGACAGAGCTAAAGTTGAAAAAATCATTGCTAACTCACTTAAAGAAGGCAGAGCTCAGCTTACAACTCTTGAATCAATTGATGTATTACAAGCATACGGTATCAGAGCTTGCAAATACGGCTTAGCAACCAATGAAGAAGAAGTTGTAACTCTCGGTAACTCAATCGGCTACCCTGTTGTTATGAAAATGACTTCAAAAACAACATCTCACAAAACAGATGTCGGCGGTGTTGTTGTTAACATTAAATCAGAAGACCAATTGAGAAAAGAATACAAAGGACTTCTTGAAAGACTTGAAGCAAAAGGATTGTTGGAAGGTCTTGAAGGTGTAATCATTCAGGAAATGGTTAAAGGTTCTCGTGAAATGGTTTGCGGTATTGCAACAGATCCACAATACGGTCCTATGATGATGTTCGGTTTAGGCGGTGTATTCGTAGAAGTTATGAAAGACGTAACTTTCAGAATTGCTCCTTTAACAGATGTTGATGCTGATGAAATGATTAAATCAGTAAAAGCATACAAATTGTTAGAAGGTGCAAGAGGTACAAAACCTGCACAAATCGACCAAATTCAGGAAACATTATTGAGATTATCTCAACTTGTTTCTGACTTCAAATTCATTGATGAATTAGATATTAACCCGCTGTTAATTTCTGAAGCAACAGGCGAAGGAATTGCAGTTGACGGTCGTATCAAAGTAAGATTAGAAGAAGCTAAAGAAGCATTGGGATGCACTTGCTCTGAATGCTCTTGCTGCCACTAATCATTCTTGACAAATAAACAGAAGAACGGGATTAAAAAAATCCCGTTCTTTTTTTAATCAAAGTTCATAATTTTATCAACCGATAAATCTAAAACATTAGTAAGTTCAACTATTTTTCTGACAGTTAAATTTTGTTCGCCTCTTTCAACCTTACCAATATAGTTAGGATGAACATTTGCAAGTTCGGCAAATTTTTCCTGTGACAGGCGCCTTTTCGTTCTTTCAACCCTAAAATTAAGCCCTATCTTTTTAAGAACATCTTTATAATCTGTCATAATAAAATTTTATACTATTGACAATGTTCCTTCTACACTATTATAATAGTGTATACAGTATTATAATAGTAGGAAAATTTAATATGTTACATAATATGCAGAAACAGACACGAAATTTGAAGAATTTTTCAAAAATTTACTCACAGGAGAACCGGCTTTGCAAACAGGCACAAGAGTTGACAAACTTTTCAGAGGCTTATCCACATGAAAACCGGCTTTGCCGGGCATTTACATTGGCAGAGGTTTTGATTACTCTGGGAATTATTGGCGTAGTTGCAGCTATGACAATGCCTGTACTTATTCAAAAAAACAGAGCTAATGTTGTAGAAACTCGTCTCCAAAAATTTTATTCGATGATTAACCAATCATTAACAATGGCTGAATTGGATTATGGAAACAAATCTGACTGGACACCGGCAGATACACAGGAATTTTTCAATAGATATTTAAAAAATTATTTAAAATACTTAAAAACAGAAAGCAAAAGAGTTGGTACAAGCAACGATTTTCTGCTGGTATATTTAGCAGATGGCAGTAGTTTTTTGGTCGATATATACGGAGTCTGGGATGATGAGGGAAATCAGACATTTAAATCAAACGGCGGCCATTTTATTTTTTGTCCTTATGCAAAAGACTGCACAGCCGGGAATGATAAAAAAAAATGGGGTAAAAAGCAATTTGTATTCGGCTATTGGCCTGGAGGAGAAGTAGCTGCAAAATATCACAAAGACAAAGGTGTAGAACCATATTTAAACCAATGGGACGGCAATGAATCCACTTTATATACAAACTCAGGTTTTGGTTGCAATAAGGATGCCGGAAACTTTTACTGTACAGCAATAATTCAGCATAACGGCTGGAAAATTCCTAAAGACTACCCTTATAAATTTTAACAACATGTAAAAGTTTCTTAATAAACTAACAAAAAATTCCTTGAGTAACATAATATAATCATGTGGTCTAAATAGGGAGTATGTATATGAGAATTACTGCAATAAGTTATCAAACAAATCCGAATTTTATAGGTGAAGGCTCAAAAAAGAACAAACTTAAAACCGCAGCAGGCGCAGCAGCTATAGCTGTAGCAACGGCAGCTCCAATGTCAGATGCTGAAGCTCAAGTTTATTTTCCACCGGTCATAAGACCGCCATATACAACCATTCCTGCACCGTCAGTAACTTCTGTACCAAATTGTTTTGTAGTAGGTGATTTAAGAAATTTTGATTATAACAAAACTATGCGGGAAGTTTTTGATGAAATTGACTCAAACGGCAACGAAAACGGAGTAATCTCTGCAAAAGAAGTTGTAAGAACAGAACGTAATAACTGGAATATGAATAATATATATCCTTATAATAATTATCAGATGCAACAGACACAAGCCCAATTCAATGCATTATCAGAAATCTATAATGAAGACGACTCTGATCCTAATACGATAAATTACAGAGAATACAAAGCTATAATGAAAGATTTTATGGAAACAAAAAATATAAATACCTTTATTAACTTAATGAAGGTATTTACTATACCGGGTTTTGTATGCCCACCGCATCCTCACCATCATGTTGCTCCACCTCCGCCGCATCACCATAGAGGACACAGACACTAAAATAAACTCTGTATTGACAAATAGCTGACTATAATAAATAATAAAAAAGAAGGCTTAGCCTCTGGTGAATATATAGAAAATTTAATAAATATTATCAAATATGGTAAAAAAGGAGGATGAAAAATGTTTAATCAAGAAGCTTTGAGAGTGCCCCCCCCCCGAGAAACACAAGTATAGACGGGATTTCAAACAAAAGACTTTACTTTTTAAAAAACATGTGCAATAATAGTGATATGGAACATCACTATTTAAACAAACACTTCTCAGAAATTTTTTCACAGGGAAATCGGCTTTGCCGGGCGTTTACATTGGCAGAGGTTTTAATTACTCTCGGCATTATTGGTGTGGTTGCAGCAATGACAATGCCTGCACTTGTTAGTCACCACCAGAAAATGGTATTTAAAAATCAGTATAAAAAGCTGTATTCTACATTGTATCAGGCTTACAACAAATCAGTTTATGATGTTGGCGGTATAACAGACTGTTACCATGAAGATATTAATACGGGTGTGCACGGCAATTGGACTGATAAAGCCGCTTGCGAAGATTTTCGTGAAGCAGTGGAAAAAAATCTTTTAATAGGTAAAATCTGCACAACAAAAGCTGCTGATAACGGCTGCCTGCAAAAAGACCAATACAAAGGTCTGGATTCACTTCTAATTGATCAGAACCCTGATATAACTGATGAAGAACTTGCAGCCGGCACAAGTGGTTGTGGCGGTCTAACCAAAAATGCGATAAATAACACCAACCTTGTTTATGTTCTTAACGACGGCGCAATTGTAATATCATATCTTCAAGACAGGGTACCAATTTCAATGCTTATTGATGTCAACGGACAAAAAGGTCCAAACAAATGGGGTTATGATTTATTTAAAATGTCTTTTTATAAAGACGGTAATAATTACAAGTTTGCTCCAATAGGCTGCGGAGTTAGCTCTACCGAAAAAGGCGGAATTTCTTCTACTAAAATGTGGCAGCAAATGCATAACTAAAATAAAATTTATGCTATAATCTACCTATGAATTACATATTTTATTTTTTAATAGTAATTTCAATAGTAGTTGGAGCTGCAAACGGAAGACTTTCAGAAGTTGTAAATTCAATACTAACAGGTGCTGAATTATCGGTTAAAGTAGCATTTTCTCTTATAGGGATAATGGCTTTTTGGCTTGGAATGATGAAAATTGCCGAAAAATGCGGTCTAATAGCTTTGATAGCAAAGTTGATTAAACCTGTAACCAAAAAGTTATTTAATGAAATTCCTGAGGATTCACCTGCGATAGGCGATATAGCAATGGCTTTTGCCGCAAACGCTTTTGGTTTGTCTAACGCTGCAACTCCCATAGGCATAAAAGCAATGGAAGAACTTCAAAAAAATAACGCTGATAAAACATCAGCTTCCAATGCAATGTGTATGTTTCTTGCAATGAGCACAGCAGGTTTTCAATTAATCCCTGCAACAGTAATAGCTGTTTTAATCAGCATAGGATACAAAAATCCAACGGAAATAATAGCACCAACTCTGCTTGTAACAACAATTGCTTTCATAAGCGCAATTATAATAGCCAAAATATTCCAAAAATTCTGGCAACCACAAAAGCCAGATAAAGGAGATGAATAATGTTTCAATCATTAATGGACATAATCTCCCTTTGGACACTTCCGGCTATAATAATCTTAATCCTTACAATGGGATTGTTTAAAAAAGTACCGCTTTACGAAACGTTTACAGATGGTGCAAAAGACGGTTTTAAAGTTGCAGTAAATATCATCCCATACCTTGTTGCAATAATTGTTGCAATTTCAATGTTCAGAGCATCAGGAATCATTGAAATGACAGGCGAAGCTTTAAAACCTCTGCTTAACCATTTTAATATACCGGCCGACACTATTCCCGTTATGATAGTCCGTTCTCTATCAGGTTCTGCTGCATTGGGAGTATTCTCTGACATAGCTCATAAGCTCGGTCCTGATGACTATGCAACAAAACTTTCAGCTGTAATGGTAGGCTCCAGTGAAACAACATTTTATGTTCTGGCAGTATACTTTGGAGCCGTCGGAATTTCAAAACTCAGATATGCTCTAATAGTTGGACTATTAGCTGACTTTATCGGAATACTTGCAGCAATCGCTGTCTGTAATTTGATGTTCTAAAATCATTCTCAACCCAGCTCTGTGTAAAATTTGTAAAATTATGACTTACAACAGCTTTTACAAGAACTGCATAACTGATATCTATAAAATTTATTTTATTTATTCTTTCTATAATAAAGTCTTTTGTACCACAATTGTGACAAAAATTTCTTTCAGGTATAATTTCACCGTTTTTAATAACTCCCTTAATCTTAACACCGCAGCAGGCGCATCTTACAAGATACCATTGATTTTCAATCAGCTCGCCGCAATCAGGACAATATGCAAAATCAACATCAGGTCTGACCTTAGAATGCTGACAAACCTTATTAAATTTAAATAACTCCAATATAGTCATACTATTTTTATAATAATATTAAGCAAATAGTCAATTAAAGTTAAAAAGCTTTTACCAAAAATATTTTAATATCATTATTTAATCGTTCTATTCTTTTGACATACCTCATATCAGACCACTTTGTAAGTATAATAACAACAGCAGGAGCTTTATTTGTCATCTTTGCATAATACAAAGATTGACCTACACTTTCCGCCCATTTTTTTGCAAAATCAAATTCGATAGCATAATCTTTAGTTAAGCAGTCAACTCTTGTCATATCCCACAAAACAGCTTCTCTACGGCCAAATTCAGGGCTGCACCATTGGTTAACGTAAAAACTTTCAGGCATATCAGCCTGCATAACCTTAGTATCATATAATTCTTTTGGTACATAATTAAGCCCGCAATAATAAATCCCTGAAAGAATTAATAGGAATGAAATAATAAAACTAATAATCTTTTTCTTATACTTCAACTTCATAAATACATTATATAATAAAAAAAGAGAATCTGATTTTCTCAAATTCTCTTTTTTAAACAAAGGCGCTGGCAACGAGTTATCTTCCCGGGCGGTGGCCCGCCAAGTATT
>ENA-UONZ01000234-UONZ01000234.1-human-gut-metagenome-genome-assembly--contig:-C93old-NODE-234-length-99103-cov-25.596791_pt1 | contig 99103 bp, 78 predicted proteins | sample MGYA00242468_ERZ724015 | MGnify/ENA metagenome assembly ERZ724015
TCAGAAGTCATTCTTTCCGGCGGCCCTTGGCGCTCAAGTATAATACCACATCCCCGCCCTTCTGTCAACACTTTTTTGCATCTTTTTTGAGTTTTTTCTATATTTCGCAAAATGAGTGCTTCCGGGCAGGTTTTGAACCCCTCCGAAATGGCCACGGCCATTTCGTCTCCCCTTTGCCAAGGGGAGAGCCCTTGCAGTTTCCGGGGCGGTGTTATATTATATAATTACATTATAGAGCGGAGGAGACCCCAACCATGATCCTTACGGTCAACATCGGCAACACACACATCACGATTGCCGGCTACGAACACGACACCCTGCAGTTCAGCGGGCGGCTGCATTCCAGCCCGGCCGCAACGGTGGACGAATACGCCATGAACCTGCTGAATCTGCTCTCCTTATATCAGGTTGCCCCCGAGCGGATCGAGGGCGGCATTCTGGGCAGTGTGGTGCCCGCACTGACAGGCCGGGTATTGGGTGCGCTGCGGATGTTCTGCTCTGCCCGCTTCCTGACCGTTGGCCCCGGCCTGAAAAGCGGCATCAAGCTGCGGCTGGACAACCCGGCCCAACTGGGCGCAGAACTGCTGTGCGGTGCGGTGGCCGCACTGGAAGAGGGACCCGGACCGCTGGCGGTCATCTCGGCAGATACCGCCATCTCCATCATGGCAGTCAACGGCAAACAGGAGCTGGTGGGTGGTGTCATCCTGCCCGGGCCGCAGCTCTCCCTTTCCGCGCTGGTGCAAAAAACCGCCCAGCTGCCCCAGATCGACCTCTCCGCTCCAGCTTCCTCCTCGATCTTGGGTAAGAACACCTCTGCCTGCTTACAGAACGGTTTTGTGCTGGGCACCGCCGGGCTGCTGGATGGGCTGGCCGAGCGTTTTCAGGCAGAGCTTGGCCCGGATATCCGCTTTTATGCCACCGGCAACCTGCCCCGCACCATCCGGGAGGCCTGCCGCACGCCGATCGAATACCGGGAGTATCTGATCACGGACGGCCTATACCGCATCTGGCAGAAAAATCGGAAAGGGTAATATCAAAATCAAAAGGAGTCCTACACCATGAATTCCAAACTTGCATCTCTGCTCTGCTGTCTAATCATGCTCGTGAGCTTTTCCGGCTGTACCAAGGTCACACAGCTGGTGAAAGACGCGCAGCCAACCAAAGCGGAACTGCTCGCAGAAATCAACGAAGAGCATCGCCGTTATGAGGGCGGTTCCTCTGACCCAACTCCATACCTACGGCATTACGATGACCCCGCTGATGCCCAGAAATCAACCGATTATCTCACTGACACCTACAGCGAATACGATGCAGCCAAAGAATTAAATCCGGAAGAAGCCGAAGAAGATGTGAACTATCTCTTCGACGCATTCTATTATGATTTTGCCTTTTATGACTATTTTGGCGGACACGCTGTATTCGATCAGGCAAAGGCTGATACTCTGCAGGAAGTCCAAAGCAGGGACAGCCTGACCTGTGAAGATTTGCAGAAGATTCTGGTAAGTCATCTTACCTTTATCAAGGACGGTCACTTCAACATCAATCAGGACTATCCGTCGGAAAAAGACATTCCGTTTTTCTTCCGTCAAGTGATGTTTGTAAAAACGGATTCGGGCTATCAGAATGCCAATGGAAAAGTCGTTGCATCCGTGGACGATCATCCCGATCTGGATGAACTGTTCAAACGCTCCATTTCCAAAGAAGGATATCTTGTGTACTATCCTGTGCTGCTGAAAGAAGCAAAATTTGATGGAACCGAGTGGGACAAGCATGTGTGCGACGAGCAATTGACCGTGCACTATGCCGATGGCAGTACGGATGTATTGACAGCAGACACTTGGAGCCAGTATTACAAAGATCTCCCCAAAGGGCAGAATACCGACTTGCGCCAGACTGACGGGATCCCGGTGTTCCAGTTCAACCATTTTGACCCGTCCTTCCTGGAGGAGACCAATGATGCAGCGGCACAGATGAGCAATGCGGAGATCTCCATGCTGGACCTGCGCTCCAATGTTGGCGGCTATGAAGAAGTTGCGCATCAGTGGTTCAACCGATACAGCCACCAACGGGTATTTGGCACTGGAGTTCGTTATTCCGTTCTTCCAGCTTCTCTTGTCGCTTCACCTTCCACCTCAAAAACGCCCCGCGCAAGCAATGACAACATTCTGATCCTTCTAAGCGGAAAGTGCTCTGCATCTTGTGCGGAGATCACACTGGATCTTTCCTATAATTTAGACAATAGCCTGATTATTGGAGAGAACACAAATGGAAGTATGATCAGCAACAGCGGCCATATCGAATTGCCCAACAGCAAGTGTTCGGTGGATATGACTTTCTCCACGGTCTATCTGACCCCGGATGGCTCCGATTATTTTGAAGAACTTCGGGGATTCTTCCCGGATATCTGGGTTCCGGCCAAAGAAGCCGAAACGCTGGCGGCAAAACTTATGGAAAATCTAAAGTAAGGTCTGACCCTCCCGGCCACAAAGAAAAATCCCCGGCGCACTTTTGTGTACCGGGGATTTTATTAACACATGCGACCGGGAGGATTCGAACCTCTGGCCTTCCGGGTCGGAGCCGAACGCTCTATCCAGCTGAGCTACGATCGCACATTACTGGCAAACCAGTGTAATGTAGTATAGCACAGCCGGAGGCAAAAATCAAGCCGTCTGGCGGCTCTGTATCCGGATTCCGTGCCCGATCCCGCGCCAGCAAGACGCTGATGCATTCTGTTCTTCCTTTTTGAAAGATTCATCTTGCAAAAGTGTGCGCATCTCTTATAATAGGTGTTGTGCCCCGGTATGCGCGGGCACGGTTTAGGACTGGAAAAGGAAAAAGAGAACATGAAATCTAGCACAAAATCCCTGACAGAAGGCCCTCTGGCAAAGCAGATCCTTCTGGTCAGCCTGCCGCTGGCATTATCCAATCTGCTGCAGGTCTTATTCAACATGTCGGACGTGGCCGTGGTGGGGCGGTTCGCGGGCTCCACAGCGCTGGGCGCGGTGGGCTCCACCAGCATCTTTGTCACGCTGTTCACCGGCTTTCTCATCGGCCTGGGCAACGGCATCAACGTGCTGGTGGCCCGCTTCTACGGAGCCAGACACCCGAACGATGTCCACGACACCGTCCACTCGGCCCTGATCGTCAGCCTGATCGCAGGCGTGATCCTGCTGGTTGTGGGCCTGCTGGGCTCCCCTGCCATGCTGCGGCTGCTGAACACCAAGGAGGATCTGCTGCCGGGTGCGATCCTCTACCTGCGGGTGTATTTTCTGGGTATGCCGGCACTGGCTCTGTACAATTTCGGCAACGCCGTGTTCAGCGCCATCGGTGAGACCAAAAAGCCGCTGTACATCTTGAGCTTTGCCGGTGTGCTGAATATCCTTCTGAATCTGTTTTTTGTCATCGTCTGCAACCTGGACGTGGCAGGCGTGGCGCTGGCCAGTGCCATTTCCCAGTGTGTTTCTGCCGGGCTCATCCTCCACGCCCTGACCAGGGTGCAGGACTGCTACGCCCTCCATTTCAAGGAAGCAAAGCTCGATCCCGCCATGACCAAAAGCATTCTGGCGCTGGGCCTGCCTGCCGGATTCCAGAACGCCATTTTCGCCATCGCCAACCTGTTCATCCAGGCCGGTGTCAACTCCTTTGATTCCCTCATGGTCAAGGGCAACAGCGCCGCCGCAAACGCCGACCCGCTCATCTACGACTGCATGGCCGCCTTCTACATGGCCTGTGCCAGCTTTATGAGCCAGAACTACGGCGCAGGCAAGCCCGACCGTGTCAAGAAAAGCTACTTCATCTCGCTGGCCTACTCCTTCGGCGTGGGTCTGGCGCTGGGCGGCGGCCTGTTCCTGTTCGGGCGGCAGTTCCTCGCCCTTTTCACCACCGAGAGCGCCGTTATTGATGCCGGTATGAAGCGTGTGGGTGTCATGGCATTGGCCTACTGCATTTCGGCTTTTATGGACTGCACCATTGCTGCTTCCCGCGGTCTGGGCAAGACCGTGGTGCCCACTGTCATCGTCATCATGGGTTCCTGTGTGTTCCGGGTGATCTGGGTATACACCATCTTCGCCCACTTCCACACCATTCCCTCGCTCTACCTGCTCTACCCCTGCTCCTGGGCTCTGACCGCCATTGCGGAGATCCTCTATTTCATCCACTGCTACAAGCAGGCCATGAAGATCTTCCGGGAGCCGATCCCCTCTTCGCTGTAAAGCAAAAAGATGGATGTCGTTGCGGCATCCATCTTTTTTCTATTACACCTTGACTTCCCCGGCCAGGACCCGCTTGTAGTCCTCATAGTTGCGGGCCAGCAGGGCGGGCGTATCCAGCCCGTAGGGGCACTTGGCCTTGCACTGGTTGCAGTGCAGGCAGCCCTCGATCTTCTTCATTTTGGCCTGACCGGCAGGGCTCAGATGCTCTGCCGAAGGCGAGCGCCGGAGCAGCAGGCTCATGCGGGCGCAGTTGTTGATCTCGATGCCAGCCGGGCAGGGCATACAGTAACCGCAGCCACGGCAAAACTCACCGCACAGCTCCTCCCGGTCGTGGGCAATGACCGCAGACAGCTCTGCGTCCATCCGGGGCGGGTTATCAATGTAGGAGAGGAACTCGTCCAGCTCCTTTTCCCGCTGAACGCCCCAGATGGGCAGAACGCCCTCGAACTGCGCTTCAAAGGCATAGGCTGCGGCGCTGTTGGTAATGAGACCGCCGGACAGACCCTTCATGGCGATAAAGCCCATCTCGTGCTCTTTGCACAGCTGCACCAGCTCCAGCTCCTGCTCACCGGAAATATAGCTGAACGGAAACTGCAGGGTCTCGTACAGGCCGCTCTCAATGGCTTCCTTGGCCACGGACAGGCGGTGGTTGGTGATGCCGATGTGTCGGATCATCCCCTTTCCCTTGGCCTCCAGTGCGGCTTCGTACAGGCCGGAGCCGTCACAGGGCTTGGGGCAGAAGGACGGGTTGTGGAACTGGTAGAGGTCCACATAGTCGGTGCGCAGATTGTTCAGGGAGGTGTGCAGGTCCTTCCAGAACTCCTCCACGTTCTGGGCGGCGGTCTTGGTGGCGATGTAGACCTCGGAGCGGATGCCGTCAAAGGCTTCGCCCAGCTTCACCTCGCTGTCGGTGTAGGCGCGGGCGGTATCAAAGAAGCGGATGCCCGCCCTGTAAGCCTTGCGGGCCAGAAAGACTGCGTCCTCCTGGGAAATGCGCTGGATGGGCAGAGCACCAAAGCCATTTTTGTTCACGGTGATGCCGGTGCGCCCCAATGTGACCATATCCATAGGGAACCTCCTGTTTTTTCCAAAATACTCTCTGTGCTCATTATAAGACGAAGCGCCCCACAACGCAAGAAAAACCCTCTCCATCAAAGCGTGGCAGTGCACAGCGATGACAGAGAGGGTCAGTTTTATTGATAATCGTGGTTCAGGAACAGCGCTTTGATGGCGACGATCTCGTCGTACTCCTCCTGCTCCACCTGCACATCCGCATTGACAGCCTGCAGGCGGGCCTTGACGGCATCCAGCGCCTCGGCGGTGGTCACGGCCTGACCTTCCTCCACGGCATCGATCATCCGCTTGAGGACGATCGGGTGGGCGTAACAGCTGGGCACCGGGAAGCTGCCGTTGGGGTAGTGCTTCACATACTCCGCCATGGCGGCATCGGCCTGATCGGCCCGCTTCATAATGGCGCTGTTGTTATTGTGCGCAGTGGGCAGCATGTTGTAGCTGGAAAAGAGGAAGATGGCTGCAAAGCCGAACAGTGCAAAGTACACGCCGTAGCTGCCGGTGTGGGTGAACACCGCGTACAGGCCGTAGGCCGCGGCGGCCGTGCCGAACAGGAAGATGGCAAGGGCCACATAGCGGTAGACCGGCTTGCTCTTGAGCTGGGCGCGCTTGCGGCGCTGGGCAGTACTGAGCTCATTGGAAAGCTCGGGCTTTGCGTCCAGATACTCCTTTGCCCTGCGCAGGATCGTCACGGTGTGTTTGGCATCATCAGACAGCTCCGGCAGCTTGCGGGCGGCCTTTTCCTCAGCCTTTTTCTGCAGCGCCTGCTCCCCGGCGGCACTCAGCAGCCGGATCTGGGGCTGCTGCTTTGCCAGCAGCTCCAGCAGGGCATCCACGTCCCGCTCATCCTTGAAGTTGCACTGCTTCTGTTTGCCGCCGTCGTACTCCACCACAAGGTAAGCCATGGAGGCAAACATTCCCTTGCCGGTAAAGCCGCCCGCACTCATGGCCACCCGCTTGAACACGCGGGTGATGCTGGTGTAGGGCAGGTAGTAGCGGCGGTCGATGTAAAAGCTGTTCAGATACAGGGCTTTTTTGCCCACGCCGCAGGGGCCGATCTTTTTGCAGGCTTTCCGGTCAGCCGCCAACTCGGCGGGGTCGAGCCTGGCAAGGCCCAATTGTGCAGGTTTGAAGAGCATAACGTTCATCCCTCTTTTGCGTTTTTGTTTGTACCCATTTTCCCACTCCGGCAAAGAAAATGCAAGGCCCAACCCGCACTCTTAGCCAAAAACAGGAAACCGGCCGCTGAGCTGACAGCGGCCGGTTTGTTTTACTGAGAAATTGCCGCTATGAATGGGTTATGCGGCTTTCTTCTCGGTGTTCTTCTTGGTTGCATGGATGAACAGCGCCAGCATAGCAATTGCAAAGACGATGCCGATGGGATATGCAACTGCGGTGTTGTAAGCCACCAGCTTGCCGTCTGCATAGGTGTTGATCATCTTGCCCAGGCACTCAGGAGCCAGCACGAAGTAGGTGCAGGACACAGCGCTCATAAAGGTAGCGGGCACTGCGGTGATCCAGAAGTTCTTCTTCTCCTTGAACAGGTACATGGAAGCAGCCCACAGGACGATCATAGCCAGCGTCTGGTTGGTCCAGCTGAAGTAACGCCAGATGACGGTGTAGTTGATGAAGCCCAGTGCGTTGCCGATGCCAAGGAAAGCACCAACGCCCAGCACAGGGATGCAGAGCTTCAGGCGGTTTGCGTAGCTGTCCTGATCGATCTTGAGCCAGTCGGCCAGGGTCAGACGAGCGGAACGGAAGGCGGTATCACCAGAGGTGATGGGGCAGATAACGACACCGATCATAGCCAGTGCCACGCCGACATTACCCATGGTCTTGAGGCAGACGTCGTAGATAGCGGCAGACTGACCGGCAGCCAGAGCCTCGGCCAGACCGACCATCTTGCCGTCGGTAATGGTGTACAGTGCGCAGCCAGCAGCAGCCCAGATCAGAGCGATGATGCCCTCGCTGACCATTGCACCGTAGAATACGAAGTGACCCTGCTTCTCACTCTTCATGCAGCGAGCCATCAGAGGCGACTGGGTGGAGTGGAAACCGGAGATAGCACCACAGGCAACGGTGATGAACATGAAGCTCCAGATGGGGGTGTTGGAGGGGTGCATATTGCTGAAGTTTGCCCAGATCTCGGGGATGGTGTAGGCGGGGTTGGTAAAGATACCAAAGATAACGCCCACGGCCATGATGATCAGGCAGATGCCGAACAGGGGGTAGATCTTACCGATGATGGCATCAATGGAGATAAAGGTTGCGATGAAGTAGTACACCAGAATGATGATCAGCCAGAACAGGGTGGTGGTCATCAGACCGGACATACCGCCGTTCTTGCACAGGGTAACGATCAGGCCTGCGGGGCCGACTGCGAACACGGTACCGACCATGATCAGCAGCACCACAGAGAACACACGCATGATGTTCTGCATCACGGGGCCCAGATAGCGGCCGGTGACCTCAGCGATGGAAGCGCCGTCGTTGCGCTCGCTCATCATGCCGGAGAAGTAGTCATGCACGCCGCCGGCAAAGATGGTGCCGAAGGTGATCCACAGGAACACCACGGGGCCCCACAGAGCACCCTGCAGTGCACCAAAGATGGGTCCCAGACCTGCAATGTTCAGCAGCTGGACGAGGAACAGCTTCCACTGGGGCATCACAACGTAGTCAACGCCATCGTTAATGCGCACAGCAGGAGTTTCGCGGTCGTCCGGTCCGAACGTATTGTCAACGATCTTGCCATAGACAAAGTAGCCGATGATCAGGAGCGCCAGACAGAGTAAGAAACTAATCATACCAGAAACCTCCTTTTATCGTCCGTGCCCGGAGCCCCATTCTGCCCCGTCACGGCCATTCCTTAGCCCTATGTTAACACAATCTTCATAAATCTGGTAATATCTTTCCAGAATGGCTCTTATATCAAAAACTATATAAGTCAGCCGTTCCCGGGAATCCCGGCAAATATTTTTTAACGTATCCTCGGCAAAACTTCTTTGCCGAAATCGTTTCAGCGGGTGTTTTTTCGTTTTTAGTGCACCCTGCCAAACTTTTTTGCATATTTTTGTGCATCTTGTCTGCATTCCTGTTCTTTTTGCCGCAATTCGTTGTTTCTCTGCACAAGCAAAAGCCGCCTGCCGGACGGCCCGGCAGGCGGCTTTTGCGGTTGTGAATGGGTATCGAGAAGGTTGAAGAGGGGGAAATGTCAATTATGCAGTCTTTTTCACTGTCTGCTTTTTGGTTGCATAGATGAACAGCGCCAGCATAGCGATCGCAAAGAGGATGCCCACCGGGTAAGCAACTGCGGTGTTATAGACGGCAGCGCCCTCAGCAGTCTTATGGTTCAGCAGGCCGCCCAGGCACTCGGGAGCCAGCACGAAGTAAGTAGCGGACACAGCGCTCATAAAGGTGGCGGGCACTGCGGTGATCCAGTAGTTCTTTTTCTCCTTGAACAGGTACATGGAAGCGGCCCACAGAACGATCATGGCCAGCGTCTGGTTGGTCCAGCTGAAGTAACGCCAGATCACAGTGTAGTTGATGAAGCCCAGTGCATTGCCGATGCCCAGGAAAGCGCCCACGCCCAGCACGGGGATGCAGAGCTTCAGGCGGTTGCCGTAGCTGTCCTGATCGATCTTGAACCAGTCGGCCAGGGTCAGGCGGGCAGAACGGAAGGCGGTATCGCCGGAGGTGATGGGGCAGACGACCACGCCGATCATGGCCAGTGCGATGCCCACGCCGCCCATGGTCTTGGAGCAGACATCATAGATGGCCTTGGACTGACCCATTGCCAGTGCCTGTGCCAGACCGGTGTTCAGGCCATCAGTGACCTCGTACAGAGAGCAGCCTGCAGCGGCCCAGATCAGGGCAATGACACCCTCGCAGACCATGGCACCATAGAACACAAAGTGGCCCTGCTTCTCACTCTTCATGCAGCGGGCCATCAGAGGCGACTGGGTGGAGTGGAAGCCGGAGATCGCGCCGCAGGCAACCGTGATGAACATGAAGCTCCAGATGGGCGTACCCGACGGGTGCATGCTGCCGAAGTGATCCCAGATCTCGGGGATGGTATAGGCGGGGTTGGTGAAGATGCCAAAGATGACACCGATGGCCATGATGATGAGGCAGATGCCGAACACGGGGTAGATCTTGCCGATGACCGCATCGATGGAGATAAAGGTCGCGATGAAGTAGTAGGTCAGAATGATGACCAGCCAGAACAGCAGCGAGGTCATCACGCCGGATGCACCGCTCTGGCTGCACAGCTCAACGATCAGACCGGCGGGGCCGACGGCGAACACGGTGCCCACCATGATCAGCAGCACAACAGAGAACACACGCATCACGTTCTGCATCACGGGGCCTAAGTATTTGCCGGTGATCTCCGCGATGGAAGCACCGTCGTTGCGCTCACTCATCATGCCGGAGAAGTAGTCATGCACGCCGCCGGCAAAGATGGTGCCGAAGGTGATCCACAGGAACACCACGGGGCCCCACAGAGCGCCCTGCATGGCACCAAAGATGGGGCCAAGGCCCGCAATGTTCAGCAGCTGGACGAGGAACAGCTTCCACTGGGGCATCACGACATAGTCCACGCCGTCGTTGATGCGCACAGCAGGCGTTTCACGGTCGTCCGGGCCGAAGGTATTGTCCACGATCTTGCCATAGACGAAGTATCCGCCCACCAGGATCGCAAGACAGAGCAGGAAACTAATCATACCAGAAACCTCCTTTTTGCCCCTGCCGGCCGCGGCCCCATTCTGCCGCATACCCGGGGCTCTTTTCTGGCCTCATGGTAGCACACTTTTTTCCAGCGGAGAAATATCTTTCCGGCATGGGGCCATATGGTTTCCGATATAGCTGCAAAGAATTTTTGCCGCTTTTCCGTTTATTTTTTGACCATTTATCAGCAAAAATAAAACCGGGCGCTTATTTTCGCCCGGTTTTGCATCCATTTATTGGTTTTTCTGTCAATTTCAAAGGAAGCAACCTTTGCCGTGCCTTAGCCGGAAAGCCCCTTTATTTTACGGTGGAAGCCGCTTCCTTGTGGAGCAGATCCACAAAGGCCTGCTCCTCGGGGCGCAGGCGGCCCTTGTCCGGGTAGACCAGCACATCCCGCATCTGCTGGCGCTGGGCCGGGCACCTTTTCAGCACCAGATGGTACTGCTCCAGTGCCCTGCGGGGCATGGGCGATGCCCACATGTAGGCCGTGGGCAGCCGCTGCAGGATCGAGAACTGGCTGCACCGCTCATACACATGGATACGGCGTTCCGGGTTGACATGCCAGCGCACACCGTCGCCGCCCTCCTCGCCGGGCAGCTGGAAATCATCGTGGAGGATCTCCATATACTTGTCCAGCTCAGACAGGTCGCGGATCTCTTTCCGGGCCAGCGGGCCGTCCCGGTTGGTCAGCAGACTGTATTCAAAATCCATAATGGGTTCCATTTTCAGGCCCCGCCGGGCGCAGTAATGGGTATAGTGCTCGTCATCCTCCACGGCGTACCGCAGCAGAGCCAGATGATACCCCTGCCGCAGGACATGATCCAGTGCCTCCATGGAGCCACCCTCCCGGATGTGGATGTGGAGCCGCTCAATGGATGCTGCCCGCTCCAGATAATCCACCGCCGCATAGGAGGCATAGGTGGCGTGGGGGATCATTACCCGCAGTTCGGCGCAGCGCTCCTGCTCCTCCTGCACGCTCCGGTCCAGCCGGTCCACCTCCCGCAGCACCCGCTCGGCCTGCTCGATGAAGTGCCGCCCCTGCTCCGTGGGGATCATGCCGGTGGATGACCGCTCAAAAATGCGGAGATGGTATTCTTCTTCCAGATTTTTCAGCGCCTTGCTCACATTGGGCTGAGCGGCATACAGCCGCTTTGCCGCCGCACTCACAGATCCGCATTCCATGATGGCGACGAGATACCGCAGTTCTGTAATGTTCAACTTTTTCTCTCCTTTTGGCGTTTTTATCCCTTGCGCCTAGTTTATCAGGCGGCACACGGGGCTGTCAAGCGTTGACGGGGCCCCACTGCCGTTTTATAATGTAAGAAACAATCTGCCCGAAAGAGGTCGAAGAGGATGGAAGAAAAAAACTACCGCGTTCTGCGCATTGAGGAGCAGCTTTATGGCTGCGAGGAGCTGCCCGAGGGCCAGCCTGTGCTCTGTGATGTCCTGCTGGAGGCTGCCGACGGCACGCAGTGGGTTCTCCCCTACCCGGATGCCGAGCTGACCCGGCTGGACATCAACGAGGGCAGCACCGTCACCCTGCGGGATCACAGACTGATCAAGGCGGCGCACAAGGTCTATTTCACCCGCCACGGCGAGACCGTGTGGAACGTGGAAAACAAGATCTGCGGCATGACCGACAGCCCCCTGACCGAAAAAGGCCGTGCCCAGGCCCGGGAGCTGGGCGAAAAGCTCCGGACCAGCGGCCTCCGCATCGATGAGATCCTGTACTCTCCCCTGTCCCGCGCCGCCGACACCGCCCGGGCCATTGCAGAGGCCACCGGCATTCCTGCCCGGTGTGAGCCCCGGCTCCGGGAGCAGTGCTTTGGCCGCTACGAGGGCACGCCCCGGGACGGCGAAGAGTTCCGCATTTCCAAGACCCACTTTGCCGACCGCTACTCCGGCGGCGAGAGCATGATGCAGCTGGCCCAGCGCATCTACAACCTGCTGGACGAGCTCCGGGCCGACACCGACAAGACTTTCCTGCTGGTGGCCCACAACGGCATTGCCCGGGTGGTGCAGTCCTATTTTTACGATATGACCAACGAGGAGTACGCGGCGGCAGGCATCAAAAACTGCGAGTTCGTGGAATTTACATTCTAAAAACAGAAAGGACCCGCCGTGGGTTCTTTCTTTGTTTGCGGTTATTCCGCCTTGCGGTAATGGAACTGCCGGTCTCTGGTGATGAACAGGCCGATGCTGACCAGCAAAGCGGCCAGCTCGGCGGCAGTCACGGCCAGCCAGATGCCGTCGATGCCCAGCAGGAGCGGCAGCAGCAGAACCGCCGCCACCTGGAACAGCAGGGTGCGCAGGAACGAGATGAGCGCACTGGTCACACCGTCGCCCAGGGCCGTGAAGAAGGAGGACGCATAGACGTTGAACCCCATAATAAGGAAGCTCAGGCCATAGAGCCGGAAGGCCCGGGTGGTCAGAATGAGCAGGTTTTCATCATAGCCCACAAAGAAGCGGGCCACATGGGGGATGATGAACATGGAGCCGATGGTCATTCCCACTGCAACCACGCCGATGAGCTTCAGGCTCTTGCGGTAGAGGTTGTTGACCTCTTTGCGGTTATTGGCACCATAGTGGTAGCTGACGATGGGCGCACTGCCCACGGCGTAGCCCACAAACACCGCCACAAACAGGAAGGACGCATACATGATCACACCGTAAGCGGCCACGCCATCCTCGCCCGCAAAGCGGAGCAGCTGATAGTTGTACAGGATGTTCACCAGCGACATGGAAAGGTTGGTCATCAGCTCGGAGGAGCCGTTGATGCAGGCATTCAGCAGAACTTTGCCCTCAAAGCGGGGACGGCACAGGTGGATGCGGCTGGTGTTGTTCCGGTTGAGGAAGTAGAACACCGGCAGCAGGCCGCCCACCACCTGGCTGAGCATGGTGGCAATGGCGGCACCCTCCACGCTCCAGTGCAGGATGCCCACCAGCAGCACGTCCAGCACCATGTTGGTGCAGCCCGCGCCCACCGTGAAATAAAAGCCCAGATGCGGCTTTTCGGCGGTAACAAAAAAGCTCTGGAACATATTCTGCAGGATAAAGGTGGGCAGGCTGAGCATCAGCACCCGGCCATAGCGCAGGGCGTAGTCCAGCATCTCGCCTTCGGCACCCAGCATCAGGGCCACCGGCCGGAGCAGCAGCATCCCCAGCACGGACAACACGATGCCGACGATCAGCGCCGTTGACATGAACAGGCTGAAATAGCGGTCGGCACGGGCTTTATCGCCCTCGCCCAGCGTGATGCCCACAATGGCGCTGCCGCCGGTACCCAGCATGAAGCCCACGGTGCCCACCAGCATGGGCACCGGCATGATGAGGTTGACTGCCGCAAAGGCCGTTTTGCCCACAAAGTTTGAGACACACAGGCCGTCCACAATGCCGTAAATGGAAGTAAACAGCATGGTGCCGATGCAGGGCAATACAAACCGGATCAGCCGGGAATAATCAAAGTGATCCGAAAGTTGGATTTTCTGTTTTGACATGGATTCTCCTTTTTGCAGGGGTGGATCACATCATCCCGCCGGGCCGCCAGCCGGTGCAGTAGCGGGCGTAATCGCGGTCGGCCTGTTTGACGTAAAGGAGGAACTGTTCCCTGCCTTCCTTGTCCGTGACCTGACGGACTTTGGTGGGCAGGCTCTGGCGCTGGAGCAGCTCCAGTTCATCGTTGAGCTCTTCTTCGGTATCAAAAGCATCCAGCTTGGTCCAGTGGGTGGCAAAGAGCCAGATGTTTGCAAGGGTGTTATTCATATTCAGTCTCCTTTTCCGGAGCATCGGCAAGGGTGCCGGCCCGGTAGAACGGCGCAATGGCGTTGGCATCGCCGTGGCGCACGATGGAATAGGTAATGTCGCAGTAGGGCTGGATAGCCGTGCTCTTTTCCACGGTGGAGATGAGCAGCACCTGCAGCTGCAGGCGGCGGAACAGCTCCATCATGGGGCGGATGCGGTCACTGGTCATCTTGCTGAAGGCCTCGTCCAGCAGGACAAGGCGGATGCTGTTCTCGCTCTTCTGGTAGATCTGCAGCAGGCTGGCGCAGATGGCCACATAGAAGGGAGCCTGATTCTCGCCGCCGGAGGAATCGCGGCTGACGCGGGAAAGATAGGCCTGCTGGCCCGAGACGGTGTTGGTCACCTTGATGTCATAGTCCAGATAGGTGCGGTAGTCCACATAATCCGAGAGGGTGGCACCGGAGGTGGTGCGGCCCTCCTGCCGGGCCCGGGTGTTCTCGTCCACATCGGCCATGATCTTTTCCATCAGCGCGTCCACCTGCCGCTCGTAGACGGGGTCAGCGGTGGCGGCAAGGTTGTCCAGCGAGTCGCCATCGGTCATCTGCTGGTTGCCCTTGTCCACAATGACCTGATAGAAGGCGGCCAGCTGGGGGTCACGGCTGGGCTCCAGCTCAAAGCGGTAGACTTCCTCGCCGTAGGTCAGCTGCTCCATCACCTTGTTCAGCTCCCGGAACTGGCGGCGGGCGTTGAAGATATCATCCTTCATCCGGAAGAGGATATCCTTGCGGAAGCGATCCTTGCAGTCCCGCTGTGCCTGCTCCAGCCGGGCGGCGTAGCGTTCCAGATCAATGCGGACAAGGCTGTCGTGCTGGGCGCGGTACTGCTCCACCCCGGCCAGACCCAGCGGATAATCGCAGACGTAGTGCTCGTTGTAATCCCTCTGGGCGGGTTCCAGCGTGGAAGTGAGATACGCTCGCAGGGCATCGTCCAGCCTGGTCTGTGCCTTTTCGGCAGTCTGTGCGGCGGCACGGGCCGTACGCCCGCCCGTCATCAGGCCCTTTTTGCGCTCCTGTGCCAGAGGCTCCAGCAGCGGGTGCTGTGCAAAGAATGCCTCTGCCGCCGCCCTGCTCTGTGCAGCGGTCTCCACCGCCTTACCCTGCTCTGCCTCGCAGGATGCGATCTGCTTTTCGCAGACGCGGATATCGCCGCCCACCTGCTCCACGGCCTTGCGGGCAGTCTCCCATGCGGCTTCCCGGGCTTCTTCCTCGCGGTAGAGCTGCTGCAGCATGGGGTTCTCGCGGCAGTCCGCCAGCTTCTGCTCCTGCGCGGCGTAGTCGGCACGGGCGGCATCCAGCGCGGCCCGGCTGGCCCAGAGTTCGGCCAGCTGTTCCAGCGCATGGCCCCGCAGGACGTTCTGGTACTGGTCGTAGGCAGATTTCAGGGTCTTTTCGGTCTGGGCGGCTTCGCGGCAGCGGTCGGCCTGGGCGGCAAGCTGTGCTTCCAGCGCTTCGGCACGCTCCCTGCGGGCATCCAGCCCGATATAGCGCTGGGGCCTGCGCAGGCGTTCCAGCCGGAAGGGATGGTGGCGCAGCAGGTCCCGGGTGGCGCTGTCGGGGAAATGCTCCAGCGTGTCGGGGGTGTCGCAGCAGACGATGCGGCGCAGGATGGTGTCCGCATACTGTGCGGCCAGCGGGTTTTCGCTGGTGACCTGGGCGGCAAGGCTGTCGGCGGGGGCCGTCTCTGCATGGCGGTCCGCCTTGCGGATGCCCGGGGTATCCAGCAGGCTGATGGGTCCCACCCGGTCACCCAGCGCCACAAAGGCGCTCTTGGCGGCGGCGTAGTGGGCAGGCGGCACAAGGATATCAAACCGGCGGTCACCCAGGCAGGCTTCCACACAGTCCTGCCAGCTCTCATCAGCCACAGTCAGCAGTTCACAGAAGATCTTTGCATCCGCCGTCATGCCGCGGCTTTTCAGCTCAGCGTTCACGGCATCCCGCACTTTGGTGGCGGCATCGCCGTGGGGGTAGACCCACTTGCCGCCGGACACGGCGTTCAGCTCGGCCCGCAGGCCCTCCTGCTCTTTTGCCAGATCCGCCGAAGCCTGCCGGGCAGCAAAATACTGCTCTTCCAGCGGCTTTTCGATGCGGGCCAGCGCCTCGGTCAGGGCGGGAAGTTGTTCCGCTGTCAGGCGCTGGGGCCAGAGCTCCTTCTCCACCGCAAAGCCGCTGCGGTTCAGCTGGGTCAGCAGGCCGGTGATGGTATCCGCAGTCGCTTCCAGACTATTCCTTGTCCGGGCTGCTGCATCCAGCGCGCTCTTTTTCCGGGCCAGCTCCTCGGTCAGGGCATCCAGCGCCCGGCCCGCGCCGCTGTCACCGGCCGCTCCGTGGGCCGCCAGATAGGCCCGGCGGGCTTCGGCTTCGGCGTTCTTGGCGGTCTCGTATTTTGCGTTCAGATCGGCCAGCTGGCGGCGGCCTGCGTCCAGATGGCTCTGCCAGGAGGCATCCTCACCGGCATCCGCTTCGGCGCGGGCCAGCAGGGCCGCGCCCCGGTTGACAAGGGCATCCGTTTCTTTGGCAGCAGCTTCCCGGCCATATGCCACGATCTGTTCCAGCGCGGCGGCACGGGTCTGGGCCTCGGCCAGAACGGCGTGGAGGTTTTCCAGCTCCACCCGGTCGCCCTGCAGCGCTTCCAGATCCAGCTCCGGTTGGGGCAGGATGTACTGGTACAGAAACTCCCGGAAGTTGGGGATCTCGTCCATGCTGGTGCCCATCTGGAACACTTCGTTGAATTTTTTGCCCAGCGGGCTGGAGGCGCGGCCAATGCCCAGGGCACGGCAGATGCGGTCCCGGGCCTCGCTGGGGCTGCGGGTGTAGGACAGGCGGCCCACGGCGGGCTTGAAGTCCTCCTTGGCGCTGGGGGCACCGGTGCGCGGATCAAGGAAGGGCAGCTTTTCCAGCGTGATGCCGTCCTCAGAGATGTACCAGGTCTGGTCGCCGGGGTGGAGCTCCTGCATGGGGCCCTCGGATTCCACCCGGACAGCGATGACGAAGCTGGTTCGCTTGACGGTATCCCAGAACTCGGCACCGATATATGCCACCGTGCGGCCCGGGCGGCGGTAGGCGTTCTCGCCGCGCTGCTTGGCGTGGACAGAGCCCTGCAGGGTGCGGCCGCTCTTTTTATTGCCCAGGGCATTGAAATTGCGGTTGGTGGTCAGGCAGTAGCGGATGGCATCCAGAATGGTGGTCTTGCCCACCGCGTTGACACCGATCATATAGGTCAGACGGGCACAATCAAAGGTGACATTTTCAAAGTTGTGCCAGTTGATGAGCTTCAGGCGCTTTAATTCGATCATTCTTCTTCCTCCCCGCTGGCATCTCCGTCAGGCCGCTCGTAGAGGGCCAGTTCCTCCCGGGTGCGGCTGCTCTCGGCGGCGGCATCGGCAAGGTCTGCGTCCGGCAGAGCCAGCAGCACAGTGGGGAACACCTCGATGCGGCTGTCCAGACCGGTCAGCCGCCCCACCGGGCGGGCCAGATTATACCTGCGCAGGGTGCGCATCAGTTCCTCCAGCGTGCGCTGGTCCAGCCGCCGGGGCAGGTTCATCTTCTGCAGCTCTGTCTGCACCTCTTCCACCGTGACCAGCACCTGATCGGCGCTGGCGGCAAGGCTCTCCCGCTTTTGCAGGTAGAGCAGGCGGAGCACCAGCAGCAGGATGCTCTCGTATTTCAGCAGCCGGGCCTGGCTGCCCTCATGCTCGTTGACCAGCGCCGCCGCCTGCAGCGGAGCCGGGTAAAGCGTTACCGCATAGCCCAGCGGCGCGAACACGGCCCGCACCTCGGGCAGATGATCCTGCACATAGAGGTATTTTGCCCGCTGATCCTCCACGCCGCCCAGCACAAAGCAGTGGTTGAGCAGATAGTTTGCGGTCTCTTCCAGCATTTTATTCGGTTCGGCCATGGTCAGCGTCCTCCCTGCGGGGTGTCAGAATAAACTCTTCAAACCGGAAGCCGCCCCGTTCGACCCAGTTTCCGGTAAGGGTGATATCGTAAGCCCGGCGCGGCGACTGCGAGTAGGTGTGCAGGCCGATGATGCGGGCAAAATCGCGGGGGTATTCCTCCGCCAGCGTGGAAGCGGCCACCGCACTGCGGGCGGCAAGAGCCTGTTTTGCCAGCAGGCCCACGTTTTCCTCAGTCACTGCCATCCGGGCGTAGTCCAGCAGCAGCTGCTGTTCTTTGCGCAGCTGCTCCGCATCCAGCCCGGCCTGCCGCACCGGAGCCAGCGGCGTTTCGCTGCGGGGCGCGGCAGGCGGGTAGAGGGGCTTTGCCCCGAACACCGCCGCCGGGTAGAGGTGCAGGTGCTTTGCCACCGGGCCGTCATCCGGCGCGAACAGCTGATCGGGCGTTTTGATCTCCTCGGCATAGCGGCGGAGCAGGGCGGTGACACTGCCCTGCGAGGAGCGGTCGCTCAGCAGCAGGAACTGTGCCCGCTGCACGGCCCGCTTGCGGTAGCGGATGTGGCTCTGGTCGATCTGGCGCATCAGGGTGCTCATCTCTTCCAGTGAATCCCGCAGCTTCTGGATGAGGGCACGCACGGCAGGGGCGGCTTCGCCGGGGGCACAGCGCTCCACCCGGGCGTAATCCAGCGCCAGCCGGGGCAGGTGTTCTGCCTCGCAGTCGTCCAGCTCCTCCTCCAGATAGGCACGGTAGTTGAACAGGTTATCGCTGGTCTTGAAGCGGTGGTAAGCGGCGGCCACCACCTTTTCCTCGTACTGGTCGAAGAGCTCCAGCACCTCCTGCGGGGTGCGGTTGCGGGTGAGCCGGTCGATATAATGCCCGATGGACGCATTCAGCGCCCGCAGGGACTTGTTCAGTGTTTCCAGATCGGAGGCCACCTCCCGCAGAACATTTTCATAGGGGCTCTTTTCCTCCCCGATGTTCTGCAGCAGCTGCCATGCCTTGTACAGCTTGCCGGTGTAGGTGACAACGCGCGGGTTCAGGATCTCTTCCAGCGCTTCCAGCAGAGGGGCCACCTCGGGCACAAAGGCAAGGGCAGGCTCTTCCTCATAGCTGCCGGGCTGCTCTTCCAGCCAGCCGGTGCGGCGCAGGCGGAGCAGAAAGCCCAGCGCAAGGGTATGGGGGTCCCGGGTGGGCTGTTCGGCTTCATCGCCCGCGTCATCGGCATCCAGTGCCAGCGGCTTTGCCAGCGCCGCAAAGTAATCCTCGGCCCGGCTCACCGCTTCTGCCCGGGAGATGGAGTAATCCGCTGTGTGGCGGCACTCCTCCCACAGCAGGAGCAGCAGCTCCGCATAAAACGCCCGGTTGGGCCCCGCCAGCGGGCGGAACAGCCGCGGGCTGACCAGTTCAAACAGCTGCATCCAAAGGTTCCTTTCTTTCGATAAAATCTATCTTTTATTGTACCACAATCAGAAGGATTTTGCCACAAATACAAAAAGCCCCGGAGGGCGGCCTTTCAGCCACGCTCCGGGGAAAAATCATATAATTTGTTTTGCTCAGGCATTTGTATCAATAGCCACCGAGATAGCCATGTAGGTCTGACCATTCACAGCTTTGACAACAACGCCAACCTGTGTCCATTTCGTGCTCTGTGCGATATTCGCGTTTCCAAGATTGCCGCCTTCGGCAATTTTCTGAACAAACTTATTCAGCTTTGTTCCATCATAGTCAAATGTCGTCACAAATGTAGCTGCACACTTACCATCTTTGGGGCCATCAATTTTGAACCAAACCTTAGACGAATAGCCAAACAGATTCAGCGAGAAATTCAAATCTCCATTTGCTACCTCATCAATATGTTGGCTTGCAATCGCTCTGCACTGTGCGTTGTTTTCCAGTTTCTTTCCCTCTGGGCGCTTTGCATTGATCGTGCTCATCATCTGAGCTTCTGCCTGAGCCTCAGGGGTCGATGGGGTATCACCGCCGCAGGCGGTGAACAGAACAAGTACCATGGTCGCCGCCAGAATCAAAGCGGCCAGTTTTTTCAGCATTTTCATGTCGGGACCTCCAGTCGTTTTGTTGTGTTTTTCATAATATGCAGGGTGCCTTTCCATTTTGGAATAGGGCCCCTTCTGGCTTTATTTTATCCAACGACTGTCGCTTTTGTCAATTGCCAGCTTCACCAAACATTTTCTCCTGCTTTTGTCATTTTTTCCAGAACGGATCTTCGCAAAGATCCTTTGCCGCACCCGGGGCAAAAATCGGAAAATATTTCCGGCGTTTACACAATTCTACCACGATTTGGTGCTAAACTTAAGGCAATGGGAACCGCCGGGTGCCGTTCCTGAACCAGGAAAAGGAGTTTGCCCCATGCAGCATGGTTCCCTGCGCGCTCCGGTGCGCGTTTTTGTGGCAGCAGTTCTGCTGTGCCTGACCTTTCTGGCCGCGCCAAAGGCTGCGGCGGCACAATTGCAGGATGTGAACGGCATCACGCTGCTGTCCTTCGACAGCCAGCAGATCGTCTCCATCGGCAACCAGACCTCGGGCCGGTGCAGCTGGTACGCCCTGCGCTACGCCCGCACCATTCTGGATGGCAAGCCCTGCTCAGGCAGCGGGATGTGGTCGAACGGCGCGGTATGGTCTGCCGCCGGGTACTACGCTTACAGCGGCTCCCTTTCCGCCTGCCTTTCCCGCCTGTATGAAGAGCTGCAGGCCGGGCGGCCCGTCATTGTACATCTGAAAAACACCGCTGTCAGCGGCGTGTCCAAGCACACCAACCGCGTGACAAGCTATGAATACCACCTCTCTGGCTCCGGCTGGAAAGAGGTCAATTACCCCCACATCGCCACCAGCAGCACCTACGGACACTGGGTGTGCGTGGTGGGCATCTCCCCCACGGCAGACCCCGAAAACCTGCGGGAGAGCGATTTCTATGCGCTGGACCCCGCGCGGGTCAGCGTGAACGGCACACTGGCCGTAACAAAGCTTTTGGATGGCACCATCTGGACTGATAACTCTCCCTTAAAAGTCGCAGCCTGACGCTCCCTTACAAAACACAACAGCCCCCGGAACATGCAGGGTTCCGGGGGCTTCGTGTTTTGTATCGGGGGGTTACAGCTCCTGATAGGCGCTCATCATGGCGGGGATGAACTGCTTTTTGCGGCTGACCACGCCGGGCAGCGTCCAGCTGCCGTCGGCGGCGGGCCGGCTCTCAAAGCCGTTGCTCAACACCTCGGCGGCGTAGCGGCCGGTGCAGATGACCACGCTCTCCTCCTTAGGCACATCGGTCAGCAGCATGTAGAGGTCCTCCACGTTCTGCTTGTTGCGGGCTTCCTCCAGATAGGGCTGGAGCAGCGCCTGGGCGGCCTGCAGGTTTTTGCGGGTCATGTAGCTGCCCTGCGCCACGCCAAAGCGGATATCGCCGCACATGAACACCTTGAAGTCCTGCAAAAAGACCTCTTCGGGGGTCTTGCCGTCCAGTTTTTCACCGGCCTCGAACATTTCGGTGGAAAACTCTTCGATGTCCACACCTGCGATCTTGGCCAGACGTTTGGCGTTGTTTTCATCCACGGGGGTGCAGGTGGGGCTGCGGAAGGCCAGCGTATCCGAAAGGATGGCCGCCAGCAGCAGGCCCGCGATCTGGGGCGGGATGTCCACACCGTTTTCATCGTACATCTGGGTGATGATGGTGGCGGTGCAGCCCACGGGCTGGTTGCGGAAGTAGACCGGCCCGCTGGTCTCCAGACTGCCGATGCGGTGGTGGTCAATGATCTCCAGGATCTCGGCCTGATCAAAGCCCTCCACGGCCTGGGTGGCCTCGTTGTGGTCCACCAGAATGATGCGCCGCTTGCGCAGGGCAATGACGTTGCGGCGGCTGACCATGCCGCAGTATTTGCCGTCCTCATCGAGGATGGGGAAATAGCGGTGGCGCACCTTTGCCATCACCCGCAGCACATCGGCCACAGGGGTGACGAGGGTGAATTTGAGGATGTTGTCCCGGGTCATATAATAGGAGATGGGGGCGCACTGGCTGATGAGCTTGCCCGCCGCGTAGGTATCCACGGGGGTGGTCATAATGGCAACGCCGGTCTCATCGGCAATGCGCTGGATGGTGCGGCCCACCTTGGCCCCATTGCAGATGATGAGCAGGGAGGCTTCCTTTTCAATGGCGCAGAGCTGGCTTTCGTACCGGTTGCTCAGAATGACGATATCCCCCTTTTCCACGCTGCTTTCCAGCATCTCTGGGGTGGCGGTGCCGATCTTGATGTGGCCGGTGGTGCAGACCGCGTCGGCATTGCCCACCACCATGGTGCCGTTCAGCGTTTCAAGGATGTTCTTATAAGAGGTACGGCTCTTGGCCAGCACCGCGGTATCGAACACGTCCATGTTGGCGGTGGCAAGATCCTTCACGGTGATGATGCCCTCCAGCTCGTTGTCCGCGCTGGTGATGGACAGGGTGTCGATCTGCTGGTCGCGCATGATCTTCCATGCGCGGCGCAGGCTGGTGGAGCCCGGGATGCCCGGCATCTCGCGGTAATCCACGTCCCGGATCTTGGGGTTCACGTCGGTGCACATCCGGGGCGGCGTGACACCGAATTTTTTCAGGACGAACTCGGTCTCCTGATTCATTTTACCAGCACGGCGCGGCTCGCAGACCAGCGTGCTGGTGCGGTTTTTGAGCTCCGCATAGGCAATGGCGGAGCAGATGGAATCGGTATCGGGGTTGCGGTGCCCGATGACCACGACCTTGTGTGCTTCTTTTGGCATAGGTTGTTCCCCTCTCTGGGTCAGATTCATTTACCTTCCGATCGGCCCCATGCCCCAAACCACCGGGCACGGCTGCCAGCTACATTTTAACACAACCGGCCCCGGGGGTAAAGGCGGCAGACATCTTTTTCTTGACAGCGCCCCAAAAATCGTCTATCCTTGACCTGAATTTTTTTCTCTTTGGAGGTCACCCCATGAAAAAGCTGTTCCGCGCCCTTTCCCTCTGCCTGACGCTGGCCCTGTGCGTGTTCTGCAGCACCGCCGCGCTGGCCGAGGCTCCCGCCGCCACGCCCGCCCCCCAGGACGAACGTGTCATCACCGATGTAAGCCCCCTTGAGGATCAGATCCGCAACATCGTCGGCTTTACCACCAGCACCGGCGGCCCCTACGATTTTGAGCAGGCCGACCATAAATCTGCCGTGCAGGCCTACGGTGCAGAACCCGCCGAGGGTGTCGTGGCCCTGCTGCGCATCTACGCCCGGGCCGAGGACCGGGGCGATGCCTCCATCAATTCCAGCGGCCACTCCTTCCTCTCGGTGCGGAACGTCTCTGACCACGACATCGAGGTGGGCGGCCTGCGGATCGCGCCCGACACCGAGATGACCTTCAGCCCCCGCGGCAACCGCTGGGAGCACACCGGCATCTGGTACAATCTGGAGGGCTACTACAAGCGCTATCTGGCCGATTCCTACTACCAGAACATCTATGCTGTCCAGACCTCGCTGGATCAGGGCCAGCTGGACGTGGTCAACCGCAACCTTGCCAAATCTGACCACTGGTCGGCCTACTTCAACTGCGCTGCCTTTACCGAGAGCATGTGGAACGCGGTCTGCGCCGACACCCTTTCCGCCGGGCAGCCCTACACCCCGGAGAACCTGCGGAACGCCATTCTGGCCAAGTACGGCGATCTGGCCGCATACAACCCCCAGATCCCCTACGACTACATCGTTTATTACGGCACCAGCCTGACCCCCAGCAAAGAGTTTGCCTGATTTTCAGATTTGTTGGATACAACATCTTGATTTTCACGTCATTCCGCGCTATCATGGGTGTGTTTGAATCCACGCGCCAAGGGAGGACACCATGACAGACGCATCGACCACATCAAGACCGCTGTTCAACCGTCAACAGCTCATTTCACTTTTCCTGCCGCTGGTGGCAGAGCAGGCCCTCAGCATCTCCATCGGTCTGGCGGACACCCTGATGGTCTCCTCGGTGGGCGAAGCCGCCGTTTCGGGCGTGAGCCTGGTGGACTCCTTCAATGTGCTGATGATCCAGCTGCTCAGCGCACTGGCCACCGGCGGCGCGGTGGTCGCCAGCCAGTACATCGGCCACCAGGAGCCCAAACGGGCCAAGGCCAGCGCCGCCCAGATCATGTTCATTATGATCTCGCTCAGCGTGGTCACCGCCGTCATCGTGGCGGTAGGGCGGCACGCCATCCTGCGGGGCATCTTCGGCTCCATTGACGCGGATGTGATGCGCTACGCCGAGACCTATTTCCTGCTCTCAGCCCTGAGCTATCCTTTTATTGGCGTGTACAACGCCGGTGCGGCCCTGTTCCGCGCCCAGGGCAACAGCAAGATCAGTATGCTTTCCAGCCTGGTGATGAACGTGGTGAACATTGGCGGCAACGCCATCCTGATCTACGGGTTCGGCATGGGCGTGATGGGTGCGGCCACTGCCAGCCTCGTGAGCCGGATGATCGCCTGCTTCACCGTGATGTTCCTGCTGCAGAAGCCGGATTGTGCGCTGCGCATCGACCACCTCACCGACCTGAAGCCCGACCTCGACCTCATCAAGCGCATCCTGAAAGTCGGCATTCCCGCCGGCATTGAGAACGGCATGTTCCAGATCGGCAAGCTGTCGGTCTCCAGCCTGACCAGCACGCTGGGCACCGCCGCCATTGCGGCAAACGCCGTGGCAGGCAACATCTCCAGCTTCCTGAACGTGCCCGCCTCCGCCGTGGGCATCGGCGCGCTGACCGTTGTGGGCCAGTGTCTGGGTGCCGGGGAAAAGGTGCAGGCCAAGCGCTATTCCCGCCTGCTGCTCCTGACCGCCTACGCCGGGGACTGGGTGATGAATCTTTCCGGCCTGTTCTTCCTGAACAAGCTGGCGCTCTCCTGGTTCAACCTCTCGCCGGAGGCCTACGGCATGGCACTGGAGCTGATGGTCTGGTTCAACGCTGTATCGCTGATCCTGTGGCCCTCCAGCTTCACCCTGCCCAACATCCTGCGCGCCGCCGGAGATGCCGCCTTTACCATGACGGTCAGCGTCATCTCCATGTGGGTATTCCGGGTGGCCTTCTGCTACCTGATGGTGCTCAAGTTCCACTGCGGCCTGCTGTTCATCTGGATGGGCATGTTCCTGGATTGGGCCATGCGCTCGCTGTTCTTCTGCGTCCGCTTTGTCCGCGGCAGGTGGATGGAACAAAAGGTGATCTGAGTTTCCGTATATCCGGCCCTCTCCGCCATTGCAGTTTTGGCGGGGAGGTCCTTTTTTGTGCAGGAAACCCGCATCCTGTCTCGTATCAATAGGCAGAAGCTTCTCTCCCCTGCATCCGCTTCCCCAAAGCATACCAAATTCCGCGCGGATGTGTTCACGATTTTGTCAGCTTTTTGTCTTGTTTTCTTCGTCTTTGCGCGGTATAATCATACGCTGCAAAGAACTTTAGGCGGGGCTGCGGCCCCCATTCCAGAAAAGGAAGTGTGTTCCATGCGCAACTGGTTTTCCCGCCATCCCGTTTCGTTCATGGCGTTTTATCTCCTGTTTTACCTTTCGGCGTTCCATTGGCTCGAAGTCCATATTGCCGTGCCCGATGTTCTGGTGCACTGCCATCTGGACGACCTGATCCCCTTTTGCAAATATGCCATCGTGCCCTACTTTGCGTGGTTCGTATGGATCCCGTTCACCCTGTTCTACCTGCTGTGGAAAGCGCCCCGGGCCGACTTCTGGCGGCTCTGCCTGCCCCTGTTTGCGGGCATGACCATTGCGCTGGCCTGCTATGTCATCCTGCCCACCGGGCTGGATCTGCGGCCCTACCGGGTATACGGCAGCGACCTCTTTGCTCAGGCTGTGCGGATGCTCTATGCCACCGACACGCCCCTCAACGTCTGCCCCTCCATCCATGTGTTCAACTCCGTCACCCTGATGATGGCCTACTACCGCAGCCGCATCTTTGAAACGCCGGGCCGCCGCTGGATGCGGCCTGCCTCCGCCGTGCTCTGCGTTTCCATCATTGCGTCCACGGTCCTGCTCAAGCAGCACAGCTGCATTGACGTATTGCTGGGCATCCTCCTGGCCATGGTTCTGGATACGGCCATGACCGCACTGGAACGCAGCGATGCAAGAGCCTTGCAGCGGCTCTGAATCTGTACAGAAAAACACCCATGCCGGCGCTGGCATGGGTGTTTTGCATTTTGGGGCATTACGGAGCCGGGGCAGTGAACTCTTTCAGGTGCGCTGTATCCAGCTCTTCGGCATCTTTGGCCGCTGATGTATAGGAAATTTTCAGATATTTCAGGGCCGTATCGTTTGCCAGCAGTTTTTTGCAGGTTTCCGTATCAAACGTGATGTTGTTGGTCAGATCCAGCCAGATCAGCTGCGGCATCTGGGTCAGGGGAGTATAATCCATGTCCTTGTAGGCTTCCTGTGCACCCTGAGAGAGAGACATACTCAGATACTGCACACTGCTCTCCGCCAGCGGGGCAAAGCTGTCGATCTCCGGCCCTTGGCACAGCTGCAGAAAGCTCAGATTTTCCATCTGCTTCAGCGGTTCCAGCGAACCGATCCGGGTCACGTCCAGTCTCAGGACCCGCAAGTCAGCTCCGGCCAGCTGGGTCAGATCGACCTCACTGCCGGTGATCCACAGCATCTTCAGCGACTTCATCTGCGCCAGCGCCGAAAGGTCGGAGACATTGGAATCCGCCCGGATCCCGTCACTGCCATACTTCAGCTCTACCACAGAATCCAGCTTTGCAAAGGTCGGGAATGCGCTGCTCTCCACACTGGGCACACTCAAAAGCATCAGATTTTTGCATTCCTCCAGACCTGTCAGATCTGTAATGGGTGGGGCTCCCCTTCTATTATTGACCGACAATACCTGCAAGCTGTCAAAATGCCGCAGGTCTGCCAGAGAGGTCACCGGATCATACGTTCCCTCTACGCTGACTGCGCAGGCTGCCAGCTGCTCATTGCTGTTGACGTTTCTTCCAATGTCCACCCCATCCGGTGCATCTTTGACGATGAGATCCCCTACGCCGGTTCCGGAATTTATCGAGACCCGCTGATAATCCCAGACATCGCTGTGATAGATATCTCCCTTCGGGCGGTCAAGCCATTTCCGGACGTGCTTTTCCATCACAGGGTCCTGCCACTCAATGACATAATCCTCCCCATGCTCGGCGTGACTGGCCGGAACCGTAAGTGTCGTCTGCTGAACGAAAACATCCTGCATTTCCGAACGGAAAGGTCCCGGTCTCAGATTCAAAGAGCTTGCACATGCGCTGAACAAAAGCATTGCACAAATCAACAAACTCGACGCTTTTAACATTTTACGCATAACAGGCTCCTTTCCGTTTCGGCAAAATCTCTAGTTATATTTTACCATAGATTGTTTTTTTGTAAAGAAAAACCCACGATCTTTGCACAGGCATGGCAAAAATCGTAGGTTTGCTTAAAACAGGCCTTCCGGCAGGCAGATGTCCTGCTTGGGCACCTTGTCCCAGGAAAAGTCTGGAATCAGGCTTTCCGGGGTGCGGGGAGCCGGTTCAGGTTGGAGACCATAGGCAAAGGCAAGCCTGCCCACGATCTCTTCCGCCGTATACTTTGCCCGCAGGTTTTCCAGGCTCTGGTCCCCGTCCCGTTTGGACAGGCGGCGGCCATCGGGAGCCAGCAGGAGCGGGCAATGAGCAAACTTTGGGGCGGGCAGGCCCAGCAGACGGTAAAGATAAAGCTGCCGCGCGGTGGAAGAAAGCAGGTCCGCGCCCCGCACCACCTCCGTCACGCCCATGCGGGCATCGTCCACCACCACAGCCAGCTGGTAGGCAAACACGCCATCGGCGCGGCGGAGGTAGAAATCCCCGCAGTCGTGGAGCAGGTTCTCGGTGTGGGGGCCCATACAGCCATCGGTGAAGGTGATGTCCTCATCGGGCACCATGAGACGGTAGGCCGGGGCTTTCTTTTTGCTCTTTTCGGCGATCTGCTCCGCCGTCAGCCCCCGGCAGGTGCCGGGATAGATCACATTGCCGTCGGAGGTGTGGGGTGCGCTGGCGGCATGGAGCTGGGCACGGGAGCAGAAACAGGGGTAAACAAGGCCCTGTGCTTCCAGTTTGTTATAGCTCTCGGTGTAGATGGCGGCGCACTCGCTCTGGTAATAGGGGCCATGGGGGCCGCCGCTGCTGCCGCCCTCGTCCCAGACAAGGCCCAGCCAGCGCAGGTCCTCTTCCAGTGCGTCGGCATATTTGCGGGGGCAGCGCTCGGCATCCAGATCCTCAATGCGCAGAACGATGCGCCCGCCCTGACTTTTGGCGCTGAGCCAGGCCAGCAGGCTGCAGGCCAGATTGCCCAGATGCAGCCGCCCGCTGGGGCTGGGGGCAAAGCGCCCGGTCACAGCGCTCACAGGCCCAGCTTCCACTCGCCGTCCACAGGCTGGGAGATGGGCGTGTTATAGAACTCGGCCACGGCCTTTGCCATGTACTCGGCATCCTTGCAGCTGGCGGTCTCCATTGCGGAATGCATGGCCAGCTGTGCCAGACCGATATCCACCATGGGGATCAGGATCTGGTGGCCCAGCAGGTTGCCCAGCGTGGAGCCGCCGGGAACATCCGCGCGGTTTGCGGCCACCTGCACCGGCACACCGGCCTTTTTGCAGATCTCGGCAAAGGCAGCGCCGGTAAAGCCGCTGGTGGTGTAAGTCTGGCGGGCATTGTACTTCAGCAGCACACCGCCGCCCATGACCGCCACGTTGGCGGGATCGCTCTTTTCGGGGTGGTTGGGGTGGGTGGCGTGGCCATTGTCGGCGCTCAGCAGCAGGCTGTTGGTGCAGGCACGGATGCTCTGCTCCCGGGTGACCCCCAGCTTTTCCTCAATGCGGGCCAGTACATTGGCCATCAGGGTGCCCTGTGCGCCCTGCCGGCTGGAGGAGCCCACCTCCTCGTTGTCGAACATGACCCACATATCGCCCCGGCCTTCTTCCTCGCCGCGGCCCTGCAGGAAGCCCCACAGGGTGGTGTAGGCGCATTCCAGGTCATCGATGCGGCCGGACATGAAGTATTCGCCCTTCAGGCCCACGCGCTCGGCCTTTTCACGGGTGCAGAGCACCAGGTCAGCGTCCACGATGTCCTCAGCCTTGACCCCGGCCTCCTCCGCCAGAGCGTCCCGCAGGGTGGAGCCCGCCTCACCAAAGATGGGCTGCAGATCCACCTGAGGGTTGTACTTCATGCCGTTGTTCAGGTCATGGTTGAAGTGGATGCAGAGGTTGGGGATGACAGCCAGCGCCCGGTCGGGGTGGACCAGCAGGCTCCGGATGCCGTTCTCCGTGCGGACCAGAATGCGGCCCGCCACGCTCAGGGGACGGTCCAGCCAGGTGGGCATGATCATGCCGCCGTAGCCCTCGGTCTCCGCCTTGGCAAAGACCATGTCCTTGCCGCCGTCCAGCTGCTTGATGCGCCAGGTGGGAGAATCGCTGTGGCTGGCGGTGACATGCCAGCCGGTCAGCTCACCCTTGGGCATCCGCCATGCCAGCACGGCAGAGCCGTTGCGGGTGGTGTAATATCTGCCGCCGGGCACCAGCTCCCAGGCTGCGCTCTCGGGGCAGTTCTGGTAGCCGTTCTCCTCCAGGATCTTCACAGCCGCAGCCGTGGAGTGGAAGGCGCTGACACCGGCGTTCAGAAAGTCGAAGAGACCTTCGACGGAAAAAGCAGTGTTCTGCATATCTATTGTTCTCCTTTATTTTCAGGTTATCCATTGCTAAACCTCTCCGTCATTGCTTCGCAATGCCACTTGTCCGGGTTGCGGCTCCCAACATTCACTTCGTGCAAAGTATTGCACTTGTGCCTTGTTGGCCGCTGCCCCAACAACAACTCCCTTCATCCGCCACTGGCGGCGGTTGTTGTTGTTGCCTAATAGGAGAGGCAGGGGCCTTTCTTGGCTCCCCTGTTAGAGGAGCTGTCGCCGCAGACGACTGAGAGGTTTCGCCACAATTATACCGTTTCTCTTATCAAAATGCAATCACACCGGGGCCATCTCGGCAAGCTGCTGTTCAAGCGCATGGCGGAGCTGGGCGGCGTGCAGACCGCAGACCAGCTGGACCCGGGTGCCCTGCACCACAAGACCTTTATGGGGCAGGGAGAGCAGAGCCCCCATATCCAGCAGCGAGGCATCCCGCACCGTGAGCCGGAGGCGGGTGAAGCAGTTTCCCAGCTGGGCGATGTTCTCCGGCCCACCCAGCGCGGCGATGAACCGGCACACCTCCTGCGGGTCGGCGTACGGGGACTGGTCTGCGGAAAGGGCTGCTTCCCGGCCCGGGGTGGGCAGATCCTTTGCCTTGATGAGGACGCTGAACACGGCAAAGTAGGTCAGGAGCTCCGCAAGGCCCAGCAGATAGAGCAGCGGCATGTTCTGCAGCTGCTCCCCGGCGCTCAGGTTGAACACCAGCGACCCCAGCAGGTTGGAGGTAAAGGCCCGGACGTGCAGGACATGGAGCAGCACCATAAAGCCGCCCGTAATGACCGCATGAGCCACCCAGAGCAGGGGCGAAACGAAGCAGAACAGAAAATCAATGGGTTCGGTGATGGAGGCCACCGAGGCCGTGACCGCCAGCGGGATCATAGCGGCGGCGGTACGGGCACGGTTCTCCCTGCGGGCCGTGAAGATGAAGGCCGCTGCAATGCCCAGATAGCCAAAGGTCTTGGTGAAGCCGGTGTACATCCAGACGATGCCGTCCGAGAGGGGCAGGCCCATGGTGTACTCGGTCATGCAGACGGCGTAAGCGCCCGTGTAGGTCACAGAGCCTACGGTCAGGCTGCCGCCCAGCGAAGAGAACTGGAAGGGCATATAGATGAGGTGATGCAGGCCGGTGGGGATGAGCAGCCGTTCCAGAAAGCCGTAGAGGAACACACCCGCGTTCCCTGAAGCCGCGATCCAGCCCGTGAGGGCGCTGACCGTCCGCTGCAGCGGCGGGCAGACAAAGCAGAACCCCAGCCCCAGTGCCACCGCCAGCGCCGACAGCCACAAAAACGACCACCGCAGGCCCGAATAGAGCTGGGTGATCATGCCATAAAACTGCTTTTCGCAGGTGCGGTTGAAGAGCCACGCCGCCGCAAAGCCCAGCACGATGCCGCTTGCCACGCCGGTGTCCACCACCTGAATGCCCAGAATGGTGGTCTGGCCCGTGCCCGCAAGGCCGGTCATCCCGTTCGGCTGGGCAAGCAGTCCCAGCGCTTCCAGCGCGGTGTGGTTGGCTGTGAGGAACACAAGGTAGGCCATCAGCGACAGCAGGGCGGCATCCTGCTTTTCGGTTTTGGCGCGCACGGCAGCCACCCCAACGCAGAGAATGACGCTGAGGTTGTTGATGAGCACCATCATCCCGTTGTAAAGCAGCTGACCCATCAGCTGCAGCGGAGCCCACTGCAGCACCGGCAGCGCCTGACACAAGGGCTTGCTGGTGAGCAGCGCCCCCAGCACCAGCAGCAGGCCCGCCGCCGAAAGATAAGACAGCGGCGACAGCAGCGACTGTGAAAAGCGTTCCAGCCGCCGCAGGAATTTCTGCATCCGTTTCTCCCCCTTTTCCCGGTTCTTCACTCATTTCTCCCAGTTTGACCATGGCCGAATTATACGCGCCAGCGCAAAAAATGTCAATCCCGCCCGACTGAGAAAAAAACGACAAAAGTTTGTATAGTTTGCACAGCCGGGGTGAAAAATCGTCCTGCGCACGCCGATTGACAACAGCCCGGCAGAACAGTATACTAGAAATGTACCAGAGCAGTTTCTCCGGCAGATGGGCCGGAACACGATAAAAGGAGGCTTTCCTATGATTCGCAAGCGTATTCTTTCCCTGCTGGTCTGCGCCGCCCTGCTGTGCGGCGTGCTGGCAGGCTGCAGCACCTCTTCCGGCAGCACTGCCGCTTCCAGCTCTTCCGCTTCTGCAAGCGAGAGCATCCCCTCTTCCACCGTGACCGCCGACACTGGCAAGGTGGGCCCGCTGGACGCAGGCGAGAACTCCCTGTTCTCCCTCTCTGACCCGGACGATGCCTTTGCCCCCTGCCTCGGCTGGGGCCCCGGCGTGTCCGGCTGCTCGCTGAAATCCGTCATCGCGGCGGCTTCCCTGCTGAAATGGGCCGATGGCTGCAACATGAGCATCCAGCCGGTCAGCGACATCAAAGATGCCTATACCCAGTGGTTCGACAGCCTGAGCGCCGATGACCAGCAGAGCTTTGCCGATGCCTGGCCGCTCATCAAGGCCGATGCCGAGACCCTGCTGACCGACAAGGACAGCATGACCGGCCGCATCGAGGATGCCGGTCTGGATGCCAAAGAGCTGCCCGGCTGTTCCGAGGAAAACTGGAAGGCCCTGGCCGATGTCATTGACGTACTGGTCCCGGCTTCCAGCGAGTATTGATCGTTCCGTCTGCCCCTGAATGCAAGAGACATAAAAATAAGCCCGACGTTGTCGGGCTTATTTTTATGTTCAGATCTTCTTCAGGGTGCACTGACGGGTGCCCATGCCGATCTTTTCGGCCTGCTCCAGCGTTGCCTTCCACTCGACATTGGGGTTGGAATCCTTGAAGTTGTCGTGGTGGCAGTTCCAGCCGGGCTTTGCAAGGTTCTGGCCCAGCTGACTGTTGGGCAGGGGCTGTGCGTTCAGGCAGGCATCGGCACAGGCCTGATCCAGCGCCACGGGGTCAAAGGAGGCGAACATGCCGATATCCGGCAGGATGGGGGCATCGTTCTCGCCGTGGCAGTCACAGTTGGGGCTGATATCCTGCACCAGGCTGATGTGGAAGCAGGGGCGGCCTGCACAGACGGCGGCGGCGTACTCTGCCATCTTGCGGTCCAGCTCCTCGTTGGCGCTGCTGTCGATGGAATAGATGGCATCGAAGTTGCAGGCACCGATGCAGCGGCCGCAGCCCTTGCACTTTTCGTAATCAATGACCGCCTTGTTGTTCTCATTGTAGCGGATGGCATCGGAGCCGCACTCCTTGGCGCAGCGGTGGCAGCCGCGGCAGAGCTCCTCCTGCACGGCGGGCTTACCGGAGGAGTGCTGCTCCATCTTGCCCGCACGGGAACCGCAGCCCATGCCGATGTTCTTGATGGCTCCGCCGAAGCCAGTCGCTTCGTGGCCCTTGAAGTGGGTCAGGCTGATGAAGATGTCGGCATCCATAATGGCGCGGCCGATCTTGGCGGTCTTGCAGTATTCGCCGTTGGGCACGGGCACCTCAAGCTCATCGGTACCGCGCAGGCCATCGCCAATGATGATCTGGCAGCCGGTGGTCATGGGCCAGAAGCCGTTTTCCTGCGCGCAGCTCAGGTGCTCCAGCGCATTCTTACGGCTGCCCGGGTACAGCGTGTTGCAGTCGGTCAGGAAGGGCTGGCCACCCTGCTCCTTGCACAGATCTGCCACCACCTTGGCGTAGTTCGGGCGCAGGAAGGCCAGGTTGCCCAGCTCACCAAAGTGCATCTTGATGGCCACGAACTTGCCGTCCATATCAATGCTCTTGATGCCCGCCGCAATGCACAGGCGACGCAGTTTTTCGGTCAGGCTGGTGCCCACAGGACACCGGAAGTCGGTGTAATATACAGTCGATGCTTCCATAGGGATCTCCTCCGTTTTTGACAATTTCAGGCGCGGCACTTTCCCGCCGCCGGGTTCTCTCTTTATTGCTCCAGTATAGCACAAGGCCGGGGGCGGTGCAATTGCCCCAGGGCGCAAAAAAGCCGCTCGGACGGGCGGCTGGGGTGTTCGGGAGCAATTTACGCAATGGCGGTGATGGCGGCCACGGCCAGGACGATCAGGCCCAGCACGATGCGGTAGAGGCCGAAGAACTTGAAGTTATGGCGCTTGACGTAATCCATCAGGAAGCGGATGGCGGCAAGGCTGACCACAAAGGCGACCACGCAGCCCACCACGAGGACAGCGATTTCGGTGCCGGTCATCGCAGCGCCGGAGAGGACGAACTTGACCACCTTGAGCAGGGACGCGCCCGCCATAACGGGGATGGCGAGGAAGAAGGTGAACTCGGCCACGCAGGCACGGGACAGACCCAGCAGCAGGCCGCCCACGATGGTGGCACCGGAGCGGGAGGTGCCGGGGATGATGGCCAGCATCTGCCACACGCCAACGATGAAGGCTTCGCGGTAGGTGATCTGTTCCAGCCGGGTGACATGCGGGGCGGTGCGGCGGTTCTCCACAAGGATGAAGAGGACACCGTACAGGATCAGCATGGCGGCGACCGTGATGTAATTGTAGAAGCGGGTCTCAAACCAGTCGTCCAGCGGGCTGATGATGAGCACCGGGATGGTGGCGGCCACCACCTTGAACCAGAGCTGCCAGACGGCAGGTTTGGAGCAGACGCGGCCATGGCGCAGGCCGAAGGGCCAGAGCTTATTCCAGAACAGCACCACCACGGCCAGAATGGCACCCAGCTGGATGACCACGCGGAACATGGACATAAACTCCTCGCTGGCGTTGAACTTGACCACCTGCTCCACCAGGATCATGTGGCCGGTGGACGAGATGGGCAGCCACTCGGTGATGCCCTCCACAATGCCCATCAGGATGGCTTTCAGTATTTCAAGAAACATGGGTTCTCCTCCCTGCAAAGCGGCACAGGCACTCTGCACACATTCAGATTGGGTTCGCTTTCCAGTATATCATATTCTGAGAGCCTGCGCACGAAAAATCACAAATTTTATACAGGAGCACTGTCTGCTTTTTCTGTATTTATCTGCCGCCGGAAATATGCTATACTGGACACAACGTTTTTCCCTGTGTTTCCTTCTGACACGGACTGCCGGGCCAGATAAAAACAGATTTTGAACAATGAGGTGACATCCATGAATATTCTGGTGATCGGCTGCGACCAGGTGGGCGCGGCACTGGTGCGGGATCTGGAACGCATCGGCCATGATATTTCCCTGATCGAAAAGGACCCCGAGCAGCTCAAGCGGCTGGACAGCTTTGATGATTACTCCTTTGGTGGCACGGCCCTTGTGGGCGACCCCACCGACCCCGACATCCTCAAGCAGGGCGGCGTGGAGAACTGCGACGCTGTGGCCGCCGTGAGCGAGGATGACTCCGTGAACCTGATGGCCGCACAGATCGCAAAGAACATCTTCCGGCGCGAAAAGGTCATCTGCCGCGTCTCTGACCCGCATTTGCAGGTGCTCTACCACAAGACCTACGAGCTGGACACGATCTGCCCCACCATCCTGACAGAGCAGGCCGTGTTCCGTGCACTGGCGAAGTGAGACGTAAAACCTCTCAGTCTCGCACCCGCTCGACAGCTCCCCTAGTAGGGGAGCCCTTGGCAAATGCGTAAAGCTTTACCTGACTGCCAAGGCCTCTCCTACTAGGAGAGGTGGCAATGCGAAGCATTGACGGAGAGGTTTTATCCCAAAACAGTTCTACCCAAAGTAATACGAGGTATCAATATGAAAGTTTGTATTGCAGGCGGCGGGCGTGTTGGGCGGTATCTGGCCCAGAGCCTGCTGACGAACCACCATTCGGTGGTCATCATTGAACCCATCGAGGCCCAGTGCCGGATGCTGGCAGATTCGCTGGACATCCCCGTGATCTGCGGCGATTCCATCAGCGTGGACACCCTGCGCACCGCCGATGTTGGCAGCTGCAACGCCTTTGTGGCCGTGACCGGCTCGGACGAGGACAACCTCGTGGCCTGTCAGATCGCCAAGCGGGAGTTCGGCGTGGACCGCACCGTGGCCCGGGCCTCCAACCCCAAGAACCGGGAGCTGCTGCACACCTTAGGCGTGGACACCGTGGTCTGCGGCACCGACAACCTGAGCCACATTCTGGAGCGGGAGATCGAGACGGATACCATCCGCCAGCTGCTCAGCCTGGGCGGCGGCACGGCCAGCTTGAACGAGATCCTGCTGCCCGAGAACTTCAAGTTTGCGGGCAAGGCCATCATGGATGTGCCCATTCCCGGCGATGCCATTCTGGTCAGCATCACCCGCGACACCGAGTTCATCATCCCCCACGGCAACACCGTTCTGCTGCCCTGGGACCGCATCCTGGTGCTGACGCAGGACGATACCCTGCACCTGCTGACCGATGCCTGGGAGCTGAACAGCAAGTGACGGAGCGGGAGCTGCGCCGCACGGCGCTCATCATCCCGCCCCGGGGCCGGGCTGTGCTCTGCTGCTGGGCCGCCATCCCGGGCCTGTTGGCGGCTCCCTTTGTGTTCTGGCAGAGCATGCCCGCCGGGGTGGTGTTCTGCCTGCTCTGGGCCGCACTGGTGGCGGTGGTGTACCAGCGCGCCTGCAGCTATGCCGCCGCGCTGGGCGCGGAGACCCTGACGGTGTACTCTGGCATCGTCTTCCCGCTGCGGCGGGCGATCCGCCGCAGGGCCGTAACAGGGCTGTTCCGGCTGCGCACGCCGCTGCTCCGGCTGGCAGGGGGATCGGTGGTCGTCATCACGGCACCGGGCACGCGGCTTATTTTACCGGCGGTCCCGGCAGAGCAGGCCGCTGCCCTCACCCATGCCCTTGCGGAGGAGATCCGATGAACGAACGCCGCCTGCACCCCTTTACCGTTCTGCGGTTTCTGCGCAAGACGCTGGTGGTCTATCTGCTGCCGCTGGTTCAGGTGCTGTTTGAGCGGAACTGGACAGCCCTGCACACGGCTCTGCGGCAGGATGCGCTGCTGTTCCTTTTACTCTGCGCCGTGAGCTGGGGCATCCTGCGTGTGAGCAGCTGGAGCATGGATGACACCGGAGTCTTTCATCTGCACTGGCGGCTGGGCATCCGGCTGGATCGTGCCCTGCGGGGCGAGATGCTGGCTGCACTGACCATCGACCGGCCCCTGCTCTACCGGATGGCCGGGGCAAGCCGCCTGACCCTTTACCCGGTGGGCGCGGCGCAAAAGCACACCCTTTCGGTCTGCCTGCCCAAAGCCGATGCCGAGGCGGTGGCAGACCAGCTGATGCCTCTGGTAAAGCCTACCCTGCACCGGCCCGCCGGAGGGGAGCGGGCGGCGCTGGGTTTTCTGGGGGCCAACGGCCTCTCCACGCTGGCCCTGTTCGTGCTGGCCGTGCGCCAGACCCGGGATGTTCCGGACTGGAACCCTGCCGTTTTTGCCCAGATCCAGGTGAGCTTTCTGGCCCGCTTCGCAGCGCGGTGGCTCCCTGCAGGCGCGGCGTGGCTGCTGGCGGCCGCAGGCTTTCTGCTGGGGGCCAGCCTGATGCGCAGCTTTGCCCAGACCGTGCACTACACTGTCTGGCACACGGCCGACCAGATCGGCAGCCGGGGCGGCTGGCTGGGGCACTTCGAGTGCCGGGTGCGGACAAGCGAGATCAGCTTTGCAGATGTCCGCATCTCCCCCGCTGCCCGGCTGATGAAACGCTGGCCGGTCTTTGTAACGGCGGGCGGCTGCTCCCCCGAGCTGCCGCTGTTCGTCTACCGCAGCGGCGAGGAGGCATTGTTCCGGGAGCTGCTGCCGGAGTTTCGGATGCCGCCCGACCTGCTGGCCCGCACCGAGCAGCGCAGTCTCATCTTTTTTGCATCGGCAGGCATTCCCTTTGCCCTCTGCCTGCTGCTGACGCTGGTCTCTGCCACAGTGCTGCCCCAGCTGACCGTGACCCTGCTCATCCCCACGCTCTTCTTTGGGGCACTGCTGGCCGGAGCCGCGGCCGACTACCGGCGGGAGGGCCTCTGGCTGCGGGAGGGCCGCATGACCCTGCGGCGGCAGCAGGGGCTCTACCTGCATTGCATCTGTGTGTTTCACCCGGATGTCTGCCTGACCGCAGCACAAAGCCCCTGGGCTGCCAGCGTTGGCCGCACCAACCTGACCCTGACCTTTCCCGGCTGGGTAAAGCTCAAGGTGAGGAGCGTGCCGCTGCGGGATGCGGAGAAATTTTTCAGATTTATGGAAACGAATTAAATCTCTCAGCCGCCGATCGGCGACAGCTCTCCCAATAGGGGGAGTCCTTGGCATAGAGATAAAGCTATTTGTTCTTAGGGGAAGTAAAATTGTTATGATTCATACGGTATTATTTGATTTGGACGGCACTTTGCTGAACACCATCGACGACCTGGCTGATGCAGGCAACTGGGTGTGTGCACAGCATGGGTGGCCGGAGTTTACGGTGGAGCAGTTCAAGCACATGGTGGGCAACGGCATCCCGAAGCTCGTGGAGCGGTTTTCGCCCGCCGAAGCCCGTACACCGGAGCTGCTGGCCGCTACGCTGGCGGAGTTTACCGCCCGGTACGATGCCCACAAGGAGGACAAGACCGCGCCTTACCCGGGCATTGCTGCCCTCATTGACGCGCTGAACACCGCGGGCGTGCAGTGCGCGGTGTTCTCCAACAAGGCTGACCCGCTGTGCGGCAAGATCATCGAGCATTATTTCGGGGCAGGTCGGTTTGTTCTGGTGCGGGGCAGCCGCCCGGGCGTGCCCACCAAGCCCGACCCCACCGGTGTTTACAGCCTGATGCAGGACCTGCACGCAGACCCTGCCAGCACCCTGTTTGTGGGCGACAGCGATGTAGATATCCTGACCGGGCACAATGCCGGTCTGCCTGCCATGGGGGCGCTGTGGGGCTTCCGGGGCCGCGCAGAGCTGACTGCTGCCGGAGCCGATGCACTGGCCGGCGTGCCTGAGGATATTTTAGAATACGTTAGAACACATTAAAGGAACGACCCTCTCCGGTGCTGTGAAGCACAGACGGAGAGGGTCGATTTTTATTTGCAGACTGTTCACAGGATGTTTCTTGCATAAACTCCCCTGTTTTCCTATAATATAGTTCCTATTTGAAACAATTGAGAAACGGAGGACTTGCCCATGGCAGCTGAAAAGAAAACTTCCCCCAACGTAGAGAGCCGCCTGCGCCACAACATCCTGAAAATGCCCCAGGAGGTGTATGCCGCCAGCGGCATCGTCATCAACGGGCGGCGACTGAAAAGCTTTGTATTCACCACCGACCTTGCCATCATCCGCAACTGCGACGCGGACGCGGTGTTCGCGGTCTATCCTTTCACGCCCCAGCAGGCCATCAGCGATGCCATCATCAAGGCATCCTACATCCCGGTGTTCTGCGGTGTGGGCGGCGGCACCACCCACGGCGTGCGCACCCTGAACCTTGCCCGCGACGTGGAGAGCCAGGGTGCCATGGGCGTGGTGCTCAATTCCCCCATCTCTGACCTGAACCTGCTGGCGGTCTCGCGGGTGGTGGACATCCCGGTCATCATCACAGTGACAAAAGAGAACACCAACATCCAGAGCCGCATTGATTCCGGGGCATCCATCCTGAATGTGGCCTGCAGCACCGACACGCCCCGGGTGGTGGCAAAGATCCGGGAGCAGTTCCCGGATGTGCCCATCATCGCCAGCGGCGGCAAGACCGGCGAGAGCATTTCCGCCACCATTGCGGCGGGTGCCAACGCCATTACCTACACGCCGCCCTCTCCGGCTGTGCTGTTCAAGGAAATGATGGAGAAATATCGAGAATGATTTACGCAAGACGCTGTAACTTTTTTCTGTTACAGCGTCTTTTTTACGCCATGAAAGGAGATATTTCAGAAATTTTTGAATTTTTGCGAAATAATTGTTGACAAATCGCGGTCGATTGGCTATAATAATAAAGCACTGTTCAAGTGCACAAAATAAATATGGCGGTATAGCTCAGTTGGCTAGAGCATTCGGTTCATACCCGAAGTGTCACCGGTTCAAATCCAGTTACCGCTACCACGTTACAGAGTTTCGCTAAGATAAGGGGGACGGTCGTCCGCAGTAGTGGACGATGAAAGTCGGAGGTTTTAGCGAAGCTCTGTATTTGTAAGGCCCGTTGGTCAAGCGGTTAAGACACGGCCCTTTCACGGCTGTAACATGGGTTCGATTCCCGTACGGGTCACCAAAAAGCTTCTGATTGAAAAATCAGGAGCTTTTTTCTTTTTGTTTTTTCTACACAACAAACCCCCGCCGTCTGCATCACGCGGACGGCGGGGGTTTCAACATTTTATGAGTGCTTTGTGGAAAAGCTCAGGCTCAGCCCTTCTTGTGGGTGGGAACCATAACTTCCAGGCCGCCCATGTAGGGCTGCAGCACCTTGGGGATGGTCACGGAGCCATCGGCCTGCAGATGATTCTCCAGGAAGGCGATCAGCATACGCGGAGGAGCCACGCAGGTGTTGTTCAGGGTGTGGGCCAGATAGGTCTTGCCGTCCTTGCCCTTGACGCGGATGTGCAGGCGGCGTGCCTGTGCATCGCCCAGGTTGGAGCAGGAGCAGACCTCAAAGTACTTCTGCTGGCGGGGGCTCCAGGCCTCGATATCGCAGCTCTTGACCTTCAGGTCAGCCAGATCGCCGGAGCAGCAGTTCAGCTGGCGCACGGGGATCTCCATGCTGCGGAACAGCTCCACGGACATCTTCCACAGCTTCTCGTACCAGTCGGCGCTCTCCTCGGGGCGGCAGACCACGATCATCTCCTGCTTCTCGAACTGGTGGATGCGGTAGATGCCGCGCTCCTCGATGCCGTGTGCGCCCTTCTCCTTGCGGAAGCAGGGGCTGTAAGAGGTCAGGGTCAGGGGCATCTTGCTCTCGTCCAGCGTCTGGTCGATGAAGCGGCCGATCATGGTGTGCTCGCTGGTGCCGATCAGGTACAGGTCCTCACCCTCGATCTTGTACATCATGGCGTCCATCTCGGGGAAGGACATGACGCCCTGCACCACGTTGCCGTGCATCATGAAGGGCGGGATGACGTAGGTGAAGCCCTTGTTGATCATAAAGTCGCGGGCATAGGCCAGCACAGCCTCGTGCAGGCGTGCGATGTTGCCCAGCAGGTAGTAGAAGCCGTTGCCGGCCACGCGGCCTGCGGCGTCCATATCGATGCCGTCAAAGCTCTCCATGATCTCGGTGTGGTACGGGATGGGGAAATCGGGCACCACAGGCTCGCCAAAGCGCTGAGCCTCCACGTTGTAGGTGTCATCGGGGCCGATGGGCACACTGGGGTCGATCATCTGGGGGATGGTGTACATGATCTCCTGGATGCGGTCAGCCAGCTTGGCTTCCTCGGCTTCCAGCTCTGCCATCTTATCCGCGTCGGCCTTGACGGCGGCGTTGTTGGCATCGATCTGTGCCTGCAGCTGGGCCTTCTGGGCCTCATCGGTGCACTTCTTCAGCTGACCGAACAGGGGGCCGTTGGCTTTGCTCAGCTTGTTGCGGGCAGCCTTCAGGCTCTCAACTTCCTTCAGGCACTCGCGGTACTTTGCGTCCTTCTCGATGACTTCATCCACCAGAGGGAGCTTGGCATCCTGGAACTTCTTCTTGATGTTTTCCTTGACAGCATCCGGGTTGTCACGGACAAATTTGATATCAAGCATGATTTACTCTCCTTACTCTATTTCGGTTCGCATGGGGCGGGTGGGCCCTTTCCCATGCCGTTCAAAGGCGGCGTGCGCCTTAGATCGCTATGTTTTTCTTCTCGGGCAGGCTTGCCTTCGTACAACCTCTCAGTCGGGCTTGCGCCCGCCAGAGGCTCCCCTAGTAGGGGAGCCTCTGGCGTATACGAAAAGCTTCCATCGGCTGCCAAGGCCTCTCCTACTGGGCAACAACAATGACGGAGAGGTTTAATCCTCAACCTGATATTGCCCTAATAAGTTTGCAAAAGCCTTCAGCTGCTCATCCGAGTAGAAATGGACGGTCAGCTTGCCCTTGCCGTCGTGGTAGGCCACATTGACCTCACTGCCCAGCGCCTGCTTCAGGCTCTCCTCCACCTCCACAGGCAGGGTGCCGCGCGGGGCGGGCTCCACAGGCTCTTTGGGGGGCTTGGCCAGCTTTTTGCACAGGGCCTCTGCCTGCCGGACGTTCAGCTCATGGTCGGCAATGATCTGTGCCGCCTGCTCCTGCAGCTCCGGGGTGGGCAGGCCCAGCACCACCTTTGCGTGGCCCGTGGTGAGGAAACCGCCCTTCAGCAGCTCCAGCACCGTTTCGGGCAGGTTGAGCAGACGCAGGCTGTTGGCCAGCGCACTGCGGCTCTTGCCCAGTTTGCGGGCGGCCTGCTCCTGGGTCAGGTCACAGCGGGTCATCAGCTCCCGGATGCCCAGTGCTTCTTCCACCGGGTCCAGATCCTCGCGCTGAAGGTTTTCCACCAGCGCCAGCTCCATGGCCTGCTCATCCGTAACATCCCTCACGACGACGGGTGCCTCGGTCAGGCCCGCCATCCGGCAGGCACGCCAACGGCGCTCACCGGCCACGATGAGATAGCGGTCTACCCCGTGGGGCCGCACCGCGATGGGCTGCAGCAAACCGTGCTCTGAGATGCTGGCCGCCAGCTCTGCCAGCGTTTCCTCATCAAAGGTCTTGCGGGGCTGGGCCGGGTCCGGCTCGATCTCCCGCAGGGGCAGTGTCTCGATCCGGTTATCGGACTCAAAACTGGGGGCTGTGTCCTCAAACAGACTTTCCAGGCCCCGGCCCAGTCCTCCTCTTTTTTTTGCCATAGGTTACGCTTCCCCCTGCTTCACTTGTTCCAGTGCGCTTTTCTGCTCGGCGGGGGCACTGTTCCCTTTTGTGCGGCGGCGTGCCGGTTCATGCGGGCGGTTGTTCTTTACGAACTCAATGGCGAGATCCATATAGGCCTCGCTGCCCTTGCCCTTGGGCTCATAGAAATTGATGGGCTGGCCGTAGCTGGGCGCTTCCGAGATGCGGATGGTGCGCGGGATGGTGGTCTTGTAGACCTTGGTGCCAAAATACTTTTTGACCTGATCCACCACCTGCAGCGTCAGGTTGAACCGCCCGGAGAACATGGTGAACACCACGCCCTCGATGTCCAGATAGGGGTTGTACTTCTTGCGGATGGTCTTGAGGGTGCTGATGAGCTCCGACAGGCCCTCCAGTGCGTAATACTCACACTGGATAGGGATAAGCACGCTGTCGCAGGCGCACAGACCGTTCAGGGTGAGCAGATCCAGGCTGGGCGGGCAGTCCACAAAGATGAAGTCGTAGTCCTTCTGCACCGAGGCCAGCGCCTTGCGCAGGCGGCTTTCGCGGCCCGGCAGATCGATCATTTCCAGACCCGCACCCGCAAGCCGGGTGTTGGAACCGATGACATCGGTGCGGAACTCGGTCTTGCGGATGGCATCCTTTGCCTCCGCCTCACCGATCAGCAGCTCATAAGTACCCACATCGACACTCCGCTTGGGAATGCCGTAACCGGTGGTGGTATTGCCCTGCGGGTCCAGATCGACGATGAGCGTCTTTTTGCCCAGAGCCGCAACGCAGGACGAAAGGTTCACGGCCGTGGTGGTCTTGCCCACGCCGCCTTTTTGGTTTGCAATTGCAACGATTTTAGCCACGCTCTTTGTTTCCTCCCGGGAAAATTATTTGTTCCACGTGGAACATTCGAGGCCGGGCCCCGCTGTTTTCCCGCCAGCAAAGCCCCTTTAAAGACTAGTATAGCACATCAGCGCGGCTTTTTGAACCTGTTTCCTGATTATTTTGCGTAAAAACCCTGTGGAATTGCATTTTTTGTGAAAATTGCGATGCGTTTTATCTTTGCGCGGCTGCGGTTGGAATGCGCACCGTGTATTCGATATAGCCGTCCCGTTCTTCCCTGTGGGCCGTGGCAGGCACACCGTTGTCCGTCATCAGCCGGATGGCATGGTCGATGGTGTTGACAAAGATGCGCACGTCCTTGACCATGGAGATGCGGTGTCTGCCCGGGGCGGCGGCATTGAGCACCTGCTCAATGTACAGGTCGGTCTGCCGGGCATTCATCCGCCGCTTGGCAATGGTGATAAGGGCTTCGCTCCTCCGGTTCTCGGGCAGGCGCAGGACAGCCCGGGCGTGGCGCTCGGTCAGGCCATTGTCCAGCACGAACTTCCTTTGGTCGGTGGTCAACTGCAGCAGCCGCAGCTTGTTGGCAAGGGTGGGCTGTGCCATGCCCAGCCGCTTGGCCGCCTCGGCCTGGGTGCAATCCCAAAGGGCGATCACATCCCGCAGCCCCTGTGCCTGCTCAAAGGGGTTCAGGTCTTCCCGTTGGATGTTTTCCAGCAGACCCAGCGCCGCAGTCCGCTGGTCGCCGCAGTCGCAGAGGATGGCCGGAATGGTCTCCATCCTGGCCAGCTTGCAGGCGCGGAGCCGCCGCTCCCCTGCCACCAGCTCGTAACCGCCCTCGACCTTCCGCACCGAGATGGGCTGCAGCAGGCCGTTTTCCCGGATGCTCTGAGCCAGCCCCGCCAGCTCCTTTTCATCAAAAACAGTCCGAGCCTGAAACGGCGAGGGACGGATGCTTTCCACAGGCAGGGTGTAGATCTTTCCGGCAGATTTCTTCCATTCAAACATGATTCTTTCCCCTTTCGCTGAAATGTGACGCAGTTTTCCACTGTTTCCCGGGAAACGGTGGAAAACTCACTCATTGCAGCTCCAGTGTACCAGAAATCAAAAAGCCCTGCCAGAAGAATCGTTCGGCAGGGCTTGGCATTTATCTTGCGGTTTTGCGTTATTTCAGCGGAGACTTTGCGATCTTTCCACCGTTTCTGGGGTAGGCTGTCGGAGTTTGCGAAATCTTTTTGCAGAGGATGAGGGTGCGGGTATCGCCGCCCGGCAGATGCAGGGTGCGGGTCTCCTTGTACTCTCCACCCAGCTTCCGGATGGCACCGCGGGCTGCAGCCAGCTCCTCCTCGCCGGAAGCGCCCTTCATGGCAAGGAAGCTGCCACCCACCTTGACCAGCGGCAGGCAGTACTCAGCCAGCATGGGCAGAGCCGCCACCGCACGGGCAGAGGCCAGATCAAACTGCTCCCGCCATGCTTTGCGGGCGGCTTCCTCGGCGCGCTCCTTGGCAAACTCCACCCCGGTCAGGCCCAGCTGAGCGCAGGCATACTTCAAGAATTCCACCCGCTTGCCGGTGGGCTCCATCAGGGTCAGCTCCAACTCAGGCTTGTAGATCTTTGTCACGATGCCCGGGAATCCGGCACCGGCACCCACGTCCACCATCTTCCCTGACACCTCGGGCTGGCTGGCAAACAGCAGGCTGTCGAGGAAGTGCTTGTCCTCAATGCCCTCTGGGTCGGTGATGGCGGTCAGATTGACCTTCTGGTTGTAGTCCACCAGGATCTGCGCAAAGGCATCCAGCTGGTCCAGCTGGTCCCCGGTCAGCGCAATGTTCCACATGGAACATTTTTGCTCTAATCTGTTCTTGTCGATCATTTATCTGTCCCTTTTCGTTTTAGGCAATTCTTTTCTCTTTCTACCAATGGCTCCCCTGCCAGGGGAGCTGTCGCCGCAGGCGGCTGAGAGGTTGTACAGAGGTTCTGCCCTCCTTCGTCCAACCTCTCCGTCAGTGCATCAGGTTTTCTCTCTCACTGTTAAAGCAATGCTCAACTGCGCCACATCGGAGGGTGACACACCGGGGATGCGGCCCGCCTGCCCCAGATTCTTCGGGCGGATGCGGGTCAGCTTCTCACGGGCCTCCAGCGTCAGGCCGGTCAGGTCAGCATACTCGAAATCTGCGGGAATCAGGGTCTTTTCGTGGCGGGCCACGTCACGGATCATCCGATCCTGTCGGGCAATGTAGCCTGCGTACTTGATCTCGGTCTCCAGCCGCTCGGCCAGCATGGGGTTGATACCCTCGCCCCAGCCGATCACACCCGCCAACAGCGGGTAGCTGATCTCGGGGCGGCGGAGCAATTCTTCGGCAATGCCGCCCTCCGCGGCAGGGGTCAGCCCGGCTGCTTCCATGGCAGCGCGCAGGTCAGCGGTGCGCAGATGGGTCTCGTGCAGGCGGCGGCGCTCCGCTTCCAGAATGCTCTGGGTGTGCTGGTATTTTGCCCAGCGGTCATCCTGCACCAGACCGTACTCCCGGCCAATGGGGGTCAGCCGCTGATCGGCGTTGTCCTGCCGCAGAGTCAGGCGGTACTCGCTCCGGCTGGTCATCATGCGGTAGGGATCCATGACACCCTTGGTGACAAGGTCATCCACCAGCGTACCCAGATAGCTGGTCTGACGTTCCAGGATCAGCTGGCTCTCCCCTTTTGCACTGCGGGCGGCGTTCAGACCGGCCAGCAGACCCTGCGCGGCGGCTTCCTCGTAGCCGGAGGTGCCGTTGAACTGGCCTGCGCCATACAGGCCCCGCACCACTTTGCTCTCCAGCGTGGCTTCCAGGCTGGTCGGGTCTACGCAGTCATACTCGATGGCGTAGGCCGGGCGCATGATTTCGATGTGTTCAAAGCCCTGAATGCTCCGGTAAAAGGCGTTCTGCACATCCTCAGGCAGGCTGCTGGACGCACCCTGCAGATACATCTCCTCTGTGTTCTCGCCGCAGGGCTCCACAAAGATGGGGTGCCGGTCCTTGCCCGCAAAGCGCACCACCTTGTCCTCAATGGAGGGGCAGTACCGGGGGCCAACCCCCTCGATCATGCCGCCATAGAGCGGGCTGCGCTGGATGTTGTCCAGAATGATCCGGTGGGTCTCGGGGTTGGTATAGGCAATCCAGCATTCGACCTTGTTGTGCATGGGTGCATCCGTCAGAAAGCTGAAGGGCTGCAGCTCGCTGTCCGGGTCGCCAGGCTGGCACTCCAGCTTGGAGAAGTCGATGCTTCTCCGGTGGACGCGGGCAGGCGTACCGGTCTTGAACCGGCGCAGGGGCAAACCGGCGGCTTTCAGGCTCTCGGTCAGGGCATTGGCGGCGTGCATTCCGTCAGGGCCGGAAGCATACCACGCATCACCGACAAAAATTTTGCCGCCCAGGTTGGTGCCCGTGGCAATGACCACACACTTTGCGCTGTACTCCCCGTTCAGCTGGGTCACAACGCCCTTGACATGGCCGTTCTCCACCTCAATGCCCACCACCTCGGCCTGATGGATGGCAAGGCCGGGTGTAAGTTCAAGGGCGTGCTTCATATATTCGTGGTAGCGCTTGCGGTCGGTCTGAACGCGCAGGGCATGAACGGCAGGGCCTTTGCCCTTGTTCAGCATCCGGCTCTGCAGGTAGGTGGCATCCGCCGCAAGGCCCATCACACCGCCCAGCGCATCCAATTCACGTACCAGCGTTCCTTTTGCAGTTCCGCCGATGCTGGGATTGCAGGGCATGTTGCCAATGGCATCCAGGCTCATGGTAAACACCGCCGTTTTGGCACCCAGCGTGGCAGCAGCGTGGGCCGCTTCAATGCCAGCGTGGCCCGCGCCTATTACGATCACATCGTAATCTCCAAGATGATTCATACTTTTCCTATACTTTCCTCTATGGTTCAATCTGCTGTTACCCGGCAGAGCGGCTGGAAGTTTCTCCGAGGACCGTCCGCTGGGGTGGGACCCTGTTGCCGCAGGCAATAGGGCGGGCGATGGAATGGCCCGTTTCGTGTCCGAGGAGAAAGCTGCCAGACGGGCTGCCCTCCGTTACTTCCCCACACAGAACCGCTCAAACACTTCATTGATGACATTCTCCGACGCATTTTCGCCGGTGAGGTCACAGAGGGCATCCAGCGCATCGTCCACACAGACCGATACGGCATCCAGCCCGAACCCGCCGCTGACCGCATCCAGCGCACCGGCCACTGCATCCCGCGCGCGGGTGGCGGCGGCAAGCTGGCGCTGGCCCGAAAGGCTGGCAGCGTGGGGGTCGATGTTGTTGGTGCCCAGCAGTCGGGCAACGGCAGCGGCGATCACCCTGCGGCTCCCCTCTTCCTGGCAGCAGACCGGGATCACCATGGCAAAATCGCCTGCAATGATCTCTGCGTCAAACTGAGTGGGCTTGTCCTCTTTGTTGACCAGTGCAATGGCCGGGCGGCCGGCACACCGCTGCGCCAGCGCAAGATCCTCCCGGGTCAGGGGCTCAGAGCCATCGAACACCGCCAGGATCAGTCCCGCCTCTTCCAGCTTTTTCCAGCTGCGGCGGATGCCTTCGGCCTCGATCGCATCCTCGGTCTCCCGCAGACCGGCCGTGTCGAACAGGTTCAGCCGGATGTCCCCCAGCCGGACGGCCTGCTCCACCACATCCCGGGTGGTGCCCGCCACGGGGGTGACGATGGCCCGGTCGAACCCGGCCAGCAGATTGAGCAGGGTGGACTTGCCCGCATTGGGCCGCCCCACGATGGCACAGTCCACACCCTCCCGCAGGACAGCACCGGCATCATAATTCCGGATGAGGGTGTCCAGCTCTCCCTTCACGGCAGTCAGGGTGGATACCAGCTGGGCATCCTCCAGTGCGGGAACGTCCTCCTCGGGGAAATCCACCCAGGCAGTCAGATGGGCCTGCAGGGCGGTCAGGGCATCCTTTTCAGCCCCGATCTTCTTCGCCAGCGCGCCGTTCAGGGAGGCATTGGCCAGCGCCGCACCCTGTCTGCCATCGGCAGAGATCAGGTCCATAACGGCCTCGGCCTGGGTCAACCCCAGCTTGCCGTTGAGGAAGGCACGGCGGGTGTACTCGCCGGGGGCGGCGGGGGCGGCACCGGCTGCGATGCAGCTTTCCACCAGCCGCCGGGCCACCGCACTGCCGCCGTGGCAGGAAAGCTCCACCACATCCTCGCCGGTGTAGCTGTGGGGTGCCCGGAAGAAGAGGGCCACGCCCTCGTCAAAGGCTTCCTCCCCTTCCATGAAATGCCCAAACAGAGCGGTGTAGCCCTTGGCATCTTCTACCCGCTTTGCCGGGTTGGCCGGGCAGAACACCTTTGCCGCCACGGCATAGCTCTCCGGGCCGGAAAGACGCACCACGGCAATGCCGCCTGCGCCGGGCGCGGTTGCAATGGCCGCGATCGTTGAATGTTCCATGTTGGTGCTCTCCCTCCGCTCTCAAATCAGAATTATTGTATCACGAAGCGACGAAAAAGGAAAGAGACAAAAAGCCCCCTTCCAGTTTTCCACCGGAAGGGGGCAGCATTGTGCAAAACTCAGCGGAGGTTACAGCTCGATCTTGCCAAAGCTGAAATCGGCAAAATCATCCACGCGCTCGGTGCGCTTGGGTGCCACGGGTGCGGCAGTCTCTGCGTCACGGGGAGCATAGGTGCGCTCAGGCACGCTGGAAGGACGGGGACCGCGGCTGCCTGCGGGACGGCCATTGCGGGGACCGCCATTCCGGGAGCTGCTGCCGCGTCCGCCGCGGAAGCCGCCATTGCGGTTGCCGCCGGGGCGGCGGCCATTGCCCCGCGGGCGGCGCTCGCCGTAGGTGTTGTCGGTCTGGGCATCGGGAGCAGTGGAGTAGATGACCACACGGCGGTCACGGCCTTCCCCCTTGCTCTCGCTGCGCACACCCTCCATCTTGCCGATGGCAGAGTGGATGATGCGGCGCTCGTAGGGGTTCATGGGCTCCATGGCAAAGCTGCGGCCGGTCTTGCGCACCTTGTTGCCAATGCGCTGTGCCAGCACGGTCAGGTCATTCTCACGCTTGTCGCGGTAGCCGGCCACATCCAGGCCCAGCTTGATGTAATCGCCTTCCAGACGGTTGGCCACCAGGCTTGCCAGATAGGACAGGCTCTCCATGGTCTCGCCGCGGCGGCCGATCAGGGCACCCAGCTTCTCACCATCCAGACGGATGATGGTGGCCTCGCCTTTCTGCACGGCGCTGAAGGTGACATTTTCCACGCCCATCAGGGCAATGACTTCCTTCAGGTAGTCCACAGCGGCCTTGACCTTGGCGTTCTCTTCGATGTTGATGGGCACTTCCGGCTCCTCGCCTTCTGCGGCGGGGGCGGCAGCCTCCTCAGCAGGAGCGGCCTCCTCTGCCACAGGGGCAGCGGCAGGTTCCTCGGCTTTGGGTTCCTCAGCGGGAGTTTCCTCCACAACAGGATTTACCTCAGGCTCCACCTTCTCCTCCACCACGGGAGCGGCCGGGGCATCGGGCTCTTCCACGCTCACACGCACCTTGGCGGGGGTGGTCTTCAGGCCCAGAAAACCGGTTTTCTGGGGCATTTCGAGCACTTCATAGCTCACATTCAGGTCGTCGGCCTGCACGCCCAGCAGGGCGCAGGCTTTTGCGCGGGCTTCATCGACCGTCTTGCCGGTCGCTTCCTGAGTACGGATCATAACCGTCAATCCTCCTTCTTGTTTTCCAGCTCGCTCAGCGGAACGGTGCGCTCGTCCTTATAGCGCTCCTCATCCAGCTTGCGGGCATACTCCAGGCGGCGCTTGTTCATTTCGCTGGCGGAGATATTTTTCTCCACGACCTCGCCGGTCTTTTCATCCGTGACCTTGATGGTGGTGCTCTTTACACCGCGCTTCTGCTCCTTCTTGCGGGCAGCCATCTCGGCGGCGACCTCTGCCTTCATCTTCTCAGGGTCGTAGATCTTCTTCATCAACAGGCTCTGCACGGTCATCAGGATGTTGGAAACAACGTAGTACAGAGAGAAAGCGCTGGGCACGGTGAAGCAGAAGAAGACGTACATCAGCGGCATCATATACATGGTCAGCTTCATGCTGCCCTGCATCTCCTGGCCGCTGGCCTTCATGCTGATGTGGGTGGACAGAAACATGGTCACGATCGCCAGGACCGGGAGGATCAGCAGGGGCAGGTTCTCTGCAGCCAGGCTGTACTGGGGCACACGGGTCAGGTCGATGCCAAAGAAATCCATGTGCTGGCCGAACTCGGTGATGGTAGCCACCTGATCCGGGGTGAAGCAGGAGGAAACGGTGCTCTCGCCTGCAATGACCTGTGCAATGATGTTGGTGTCGCGGGTCACGGTGGTAAAGCTGATGCCCATGGCAGTCAGGGCCTCACCTGCGGCGGTCAGGGCATCGGCACCAATGTGGAAGATGCGCTGCAGCGGGCGGTACACCACCTCGATAACGCCGAACATGACCAGGAAGTTGACCAGCATGGGCATACAGCCTGCGGTGGGCTTGTAGCCCTGCTCCTGCAGCTTCATCAGCTCTTCCTGCTGCTTTTCGGGCTTGTCGCGGTACTTTTTCTGGATCTCGGCCACCATGGGCTGGAAAGCGCTCATGCGGGCCATACTCTTCTGCTGGTTGAGCTGGAGGGGGATCTTGATTACGGTGATGAGCAGGGTGAACAGGATGATGTCCCAGCCGTAGTTGGGGATCAGCTTGTAGATCCACTCCATTACATAGCCCAAGGGCCAGCCCAGGATGTACAAAGGATTCATAGTTTCGTCCATTCTGCCCCGCCTGTGGTGCGGGACGTTTAGATTTTTATGAGAAGGACACCCCGCCCACAGTGCGGAGCGTCACAAGAAGCATAAGAACGGATTAAACCTCTCCGTCATTGCTTCGCAATGCCAGCTCCCCTAATAGGGGAGCCCTTGGCAAAACCGTCAACTGAATCGGACTGCCAAAGCCTCCCCTACCAGGGAAGGTGGCATTGCGAAGCAATGACGGAGAGGTTGTACATAGGAGCCGTGTATCATAAGCACGCTGCTTAACCGTGCCGCCCCCGGAACAGCTTTGCCGGGGACAGTCTCCGCTCCGGGCTCACCCAGCGACCTTTGGGCGGCACCGGGTCAAAGCCCCACCGGCCAAGGGGGTTGCACCGGGCGATGCGCCAGGCGGTGAGCAGCAAGCCCTTGATGCAGCCATGAGTCTGGATGGCTTCTATGCCATACTGGCTGCAGGTGGGGGTAAAGCGGCAGTTGCGGCCCAGCCCCGGGCTGATAAAGCGCTGGTAGAACCGGATGGGCGCACAGAGCGCGTTCCGGCAGACGCGGGAGACGGGATTCACTGTTTTGCGGCCCGGTCTGCGGGCGGGACCGTGGCAGGGGGCTTTGCGCCCGGCTGCTTTGCCTTGTCGGGCAGGCCGGCCTGGGCAAAGAGCCTGGCCACCACTTCGCTGAGCTGCCAGCTCTTCAGGCGGGGGGTCATGCCCCGGGCCACAAACACCAGATCATAGCCGCCGATGTTCTGATCCAGATGCTCATCAATGGCAGCCTTCATCACGCGGCGGGCGCGGTTGCGTTGGACGGCATGGCCGATCTTTTTGGTGGCTGTCAGGCCCACGCGGGTCTTTTTGCCGCGGGTCTTGAGCACATACAGCACCAGCGCCGGGTTCACATAGGACTTGCCGCGGGCATACACGCGGCCAAACTCGCTGTTGCGGCGGATGGGACGATAGCGCACTGCTCCGTCGCCTCCTTTTCGGTTAAAAAATCGCAGAACTTCCCTAAAGGCAAAGTTCAAAATTCAGTATAGCAAAAAAACGCCGACATGAAAAGGCTGTCCGAGCGTTTTTTGTGCCAAATCTTTTGCCAAATTTTTAGTTATTCCGCGCGCAGAACGTCCAAAATAAGAAAAAGACCGCCAATTCAGGATCAGCAGTCTTTTGTGCGCATGTTCAATTCTGCGCCGGATCCCTGGCAAAGCGGGATCAGACGGTCAGGCTCTTGCGGCCCTTAGCACGGCGAGCATTGATGACCTTGCGGCCGTTCTTGGTGCTCATGCGGGTCAGAAAGCCATGAACTTCCTTGCGATGACGCTTCTTGGGCTGAAAAGTTCTCTTCATGGTTGTATCCTCCGTAAAAACTCGTCCCCGGTAATGGGGTATTTCTGGTCCCAAATTGGGGACAGGCTTGCAATTCAACAGTATATCGCACACTATCCCCTTCTGTCAAGCATTTTTTTCACTTTCCAGCAAACTTTTTTCAAATTTCTTTGTGAAAAAGCTTTCAACTTTTTCACCGGTTCTCCGTGGAAAACTTTTCTTCCACCATATCTTGTGGCCAAAAACCGCCTTGAACACAAGAGCCGCGAGGGCACGATGGAGCGTCTTTTCTTATGTATTATAAATTACATTATAGAATATAGACGCAGGGAGATTTTTGTGGTATACTAACGGGGTATCAGCAGCATTGTTGAAAACTTCGACCAATTCAATGGAGTGGATGTTTTATGGATTCTTTCAAGGACGTTTTAGAGGCCGCCCAGGCATACTGCAAAACGCAGATGGCCGAGCCGACCTATAATCTCTACATCGACGGACTTGAGCCCATCAGCTTTGAGGACTCGAGCCATATCACCCTGTCGGTGCGCAACGATTTTATCTGCAAGATCGTCACCGACCGCTACCTCGGCCTGCTGAAAGAGGCCTTTAAGACCGTGCTGGGCTTTGACGTGGACATCACGCTGGTGGTGCCCAGCACCCCGCCCCATGAGGTGGTGCTGGCCCAGCAGTACGAGGCAAACCCCGCCTCGCCCCAGGGCAATTACGAGTTCACCTTCGAGAACTTCATCAAGGGTCCCTCCAACCAGTTTGCGTTTGCTGCGGCGCAGGCGGTTGCGGCCAACCCCTCCGGGGCCTATAACCCGCTGTTCATCTACGGCGGCTCCGGTCTGGGCAAGACCCATCTGCTCACGGCCATCCAGACCGAGATCAAGCGCACCCACCCCGATTTCGTTATCATGTACGTTACCTGCGAGCAGTTCACCAATGAGCTGATCGCCGCCATCCGCGCCGGCAGCACCGAGGACTTCCGGATGAAGTACCGCGTGGCCGACCTGTTGCTGGTGGACGATATCCAGTTCATCGCCGGCAAGGAGTCCACCCAGGAGGAGTTTTTCCACACCTTCAACTCCCTGCACGATGCCCACAAGCAGATCGTGATCGCCTCTGATCGCCCGGCCAAGGAGATCAAGAGCCTGGAGGAGCGCCTGCGCACCCGCTTTGAGTGGGGCCTGACCGCCGATGTCCAGCCGCCTGATTTCGAGACCCGCGTGGCCATCGTCAAGCGCAAGGCCGAGCTGCTCCACCTGGATCTGCCCGAGGACGTGGCGGAATTCATCGCCAACCACCTGAAAAACAACATCCGCCAGCTGGAGGGCGCAGTGAAAAAGCTGAACGCCTACTACATGCTGGAGGGCATCCAGCCTGTCATCAGCGTGGCACAGAATGCCATCAAGGACATCCTCAACGAGACCCAGCCCGTGCCCGTGACCATCGAGAAGATCGTGGGCGAGGTCTCTCGCACCTTCAACGTCTCCCCTGCTGACATCCGGGGCACCAAGCGGAACGCCAACGTTGCATCCGCCCGACGCGTGGCGATCTATATCCTACGCGAAGTCACCGGCATGAGCATGGAGGAGATCGGCCGGGAGTTCTCGGGCCGTGACCACTCCACCATCGTCTACTCCCTCAAGACCATGGAGCGGGACATGAAGAACGACCAGCACCTGCGTGAAACCGTCAGCGACATCATCAAGAACGTCAAGGCCTGACGGGAAAGCGGGGGCAAAAGTCATACTCTCATAAGGGATAAAACCCCAAATATGGGGAGAAATGCAGGGGAATCCGGGAAAACAGAACAAGATATTGTGTTCAGACGACAAAGTTCTCCACTCTTTCCACCGAGTTTTCAACATTCAACTTCTGTTTTGCACACCCGCCGTGGAAAGAAAAGCAGCTCCAGCCCTTTCCACAAGCCTTTCACACTGCATTCACAATCCGGTGGAAAACCACGGAGCCGCACCATTCCACACATTTTCCGACTTTTCCACATCTTCCCCAGCCCCTACTACGAATACTACAACAAGTTCAATATAGATTTGGAGGGTTTGTCCCTGTTTTATGGGAGAAAGAACCTCAAAACTTGAATCCAAAATAAGGAGAGACGCGCAATTGAACATCATCTGTGATAAGACCCTGCTGAGTGCAGCCATTGACGGCGTTTCCAAAGCTGTTACCCTGCGCTCCACCATCCCGGTACTGGAGGGTATCCTGCTGAAAGCCGAAGGCTTCCAGCTCACCCTGACCGGCTACGACCTGGAAATGGGCATCGTGACCACCATTGATGCCAATGTCAAAGAGCCCGGCGAGGTGGTGCTGAACGCCAAGCTGCTCAGCAGCATGGTCAGCCGGATGCCTTCCGGCCAGATCAACATCCAATCTGCCGAAAACGGAAAAACCACCATCCAGAGCGGTGTGGCACAGTTCGAGATCCAATCTATGAACCCCACCGATTTCCCCGAGCTGCCCAATACCGGGGCCGAGGAGACTCTGAACATCAAGACCGGCGTGCTCCGTGATATGATCGAGCGCACCCTGTACGCCGTCAGTCAGGATGAGAAAAAACCTGCACATACCGGTGAATTATTTGAGATCTCGCCGGATAAGCTGACCGTTGTTGCGCTGGACGGCTACCGTCTGGCCATTGTGGAACGGCCGGTGGAAGCCATAAAAGAGATCCGTATCATCGTACCCAGCAAGACCATGAACGAGGTCTCCCACCTGCTGGCCAACGACGACGAGGAGACCGTGCACATCTCCGCCAACCGCCGCTATGTGGTGTTCACCACCGCCGGTTACACCATCATGAGCCGCCTGATCGAGGGCGAGTTCCTCAACTACCACAACGTGATCCCCAATGGCAGCCGCACCAGCGTGGTTCTGGACACCAAGGAGTTCATCGAGACCATCGAGCGTGCCTCCCTGATCATTACAGAGCGTTTAAAAAATCCCCTCCGCATCAGTTTTACAGAGGGTAAAGTGGTGGTCCGCTGCCAGACCAATCTGGGCCGCGTGGTGGATGAATTCAACGCGCAGTGCGAGGGCGATGAGGTGGAGATCGGTTTCAACAACCGCTATCTGCTGGATGCCCTGCGCAACGCCCGCACCGAGCAGGTCAAGCTGGAGATCAGCGGCCCGCTGAGCCCGGTCAAGGTTCTGCCTACCGAGGGCAGCGACTTTTTGTATCTGGTCCTGCCTGTCCGCTTCAAGAATGATTGAGAGGCATAAAAATGCAAAAAATTCTCATCCATACGGAATTTATCAAGCTGGATGCCCTGCTGAAATATGCGGGTCTGTGTGAGACCGGCGGCGAAGCCAAGGAGCTGGTGCAGGGCGGTGCTGTCAAGGTGAACGGTGAGGTCTGCACCATGCGGGGCAAAAAGTGCCGCGCCGGGGATGTCGTCGAGTTGGACGGCCAGACTGTGGAAGTGGGACAGGGCCAGTAAACCATGCGCCTGCTTTCCTTAGAAGTAACGAATTACCGCAATATCGCATCGGCAAGCCTGACCCCGGGCCGGGAGCTGACCGTGATCTGCGGCAACAACGGCCAGGGCAAGACCAACCTGCTGGAGGCCATCTGGCTGCTGACCGGCGGCAAGAGCTTCCGGGGTGGCAAGGATGCAGAGCTGGTGCGGCGGGGCGAACCCTTTGCCGTGCTGGAAGCCTCCACGCTCCGGGCACAGCAGGAGGAACAGGAGCCTGACGAGCCGAACCGTGTCCGGCTGACAGTTGGCACCCCGGATTCCCAGCGGCCCGGGCGGTACGCCTCGGTGAACGGGGCAGCCCCCAGGCGGGCAGCAGGGCTTGCCGGTAGTTTTCCGGCTGTCGTGTTCGACCCCGGCCACCTGAGTCTGGTCAAGGGAGCGCCCGAGGGGCGGCGCAAATTTCTGGATGCCGCCCTCTGTCAGCTCTACCCCGGCTACCTGACCGTGTACCGCCGCTATCTGCGGGCCCTGCAGCAGAAAAACGCTCTGCTGCGCCGCTCCCCTGCCGGGCAGGAACGTCCCTACGCCGAAAAAATGGCCCTGCTCGAGGTGCTGAACACCGAGCTTGCCGCGCAGGGGGAAGCCATCCAGCAGCGGAGGCTGGCCTACCTGGAACGGCTGGCTCCGCTGGCCTGCGCCAATTACGAGGAGCTTTCCCATGGGGCGGAGCGGATGGAGCTGCGGTATGCCGCCCAGTTTGAGCCGGGTGGTCTGGCAGCTCTGCTGAAAGCCCGCCAGAATGAGGAAGTCCGGGCCGGGCAGAGCCTGTGCGGCCCCCACCGGGAAGATCTGGAACTGCTGCTGGACGGCCAGCCCGCCAGAGTGTTTGCCAGCCAGGGGCAGCAGCGCAGTGTGGTGCTCAGCCTGAAAATGGCCGAAGCCGCCGCCGCTGCCGCCATCACCGGGGAGCACCCCGTCCTCTTGCTGGACGACGTGCTCAGTGAGCTGGATGATGGCCGCAAGCAGTATCTGCTGACCCGGATGCGGGAAAAGCAGACCTTCGTTACCAGCTGTGACGATACGGCCTTCCTGAAAACGGATGGCGAGGTCTACCGCATGAACGGCGGTGTCCTGAGTAAAATTTGAAATGGAGAAATGTTGCATCGCTGCATTGCATAGAACGCGGAAAATGCGACAGAATATGCAGTCTGCATCTGCGGGAGAATATACGCAATGTATATCCATCTGGGTCGGGACTATGTCCTGAATGACCGTGATATCATCGGCATCTTCAATCTGGAGACCACCACCGTCTCCCCCCGGGGGCGGGAATTTCTCAACTATGCCCAGAAGAACGGGGCCGTGGTCAGCCTTTCGGATGACCTGCCCCAGTGTTATGTTCTGGCCGATGCCCCTGTGGACACCGTTTATCTTTCGGAGCTGTCCAGCGCGGCCATGAAGCGGCGCACCGAAATGTCGTTCTGAAAAAATCAACAACGATCCAATCGATTGAAAAAATATCAAGTAAAGGGAGAAAGGATATGGCAGAGGAAATCATCACCAGCACCAATGTGGAAACCGCGACCGACCATGAGTATAATGCCAGCGAGATCCAGGTCCTGAAGGGTCTGGAGGCCGTGCGCAAGCGTCCCGGCATGTATATCGGCTCCACCGGTGAGCGGGGCCTGCATCATCTGGTCTACGAGATCGTGGACAACGCCATTGATGAAGCGCTGGCTGGCTACTGCAACCACATTGAGGTCAAGATCTTAAAGAATAACATCATTCAGGTCACCGATAACGGCCGCGGCATCCCCGTGGATATCCAGGCCGATACCGGTCTGCCCGCCGTCACCGTCGTCTATACCATCCTGCACGCAGGCGGTAAGTTCGGCGGCGAGAACTCCGGCTACAAGGTGGCCGGTGGTCTGCACGGTGTCGGCGCATCCGTGGTCAACGCCTGCTCTGAGTGGCTGACGGTCAATGTCCGCCGCGACGGCCATGAATACGAGCAGACCTTCCGCCGCGGCGACCCGGACGGCCCCCTGAAGTGTCTGGGCACGGTGGCCGAGGGGGTCACCGGCACCCGCGTTACCTTCAAGCCCGACCCCGAGATGTTCAAGGACACCACCGTCTATAACTTCGAGACGCTGGAAAAGCGTCTGCGCGAGGAGAGCTTCCTGAACGCCGGTGTCAAGATCACCCTGACCGATGAGCGGGAGCTCTATACCCCCGTTCTGGAGGACGGCCAGGAGGGCGACCCCTGCTACCGCACCGAGGTCATGTGCTATGAGGGCGGCATCAAGAGCTTTGTTACCTATCTGGGCGAAAAGCGCAATCTGGAGGTGCTCCACCCCAATGTCATCTACCTCAAGGGCCAGACCGAGCGGGGCATGGCCGAGATCGCGCTGCAGTATAATTCCAGCTACAACGAACTGGTGCTGAGCTTTGCCAACAACGTCAACACCCCGGACGGCGGCACCCATGAAGAGGGCTTCCGCACCAGCCTGACCCGCGTGTTCAACGATTACGGTCGCAGCCACGGCCTGCTGAAGGATAAGGACGAGAACCTTTCCGGCTCCGATGTCCGCGAGGGCCTCATCTGCGTCATTTCCGTCAAGCTGCAGGAGGCAGAGTTCGAGGGCCAGACCAAGGCAAAGCTGGGCAATACCGAGATCCGCACCCTTGTTTCCAACATGGTGTACACCAAGCTGATGGAGTTCTTTGAGGAAAACCCCGGCGTGGCAAAGGCCATTTTTGAAAAGGCTACCCAGGCAGCCCGCGCCCGTGCTGCTGCCAAAAAGGCCCGGGAGCTGGTGCGCCGCAAGAGCGCGCTGGAGACCAGCCGGATGCCCGGCAAGCTGGCCGACTGCCGTGAAAAAGACCCCACCCGCACCGAGATCTTCATCGTCGAGGGTGACTCTGCAGGCGGCTCTGCCAAGATGGGCCGTGACTCCGCCATTCAGGCCATCCTCCCCCTGTGGGGCAAGATGCTGAACGTGGAAAAGGCCCGCGCGGACCGCATCTACGGCAACGATAAGCTGATGCCCGTGGTGCTGGCTCTGGGCTGCGGCATCGGCGAGGAATTCGATATCTCCAAGCTGCGGTATGATAAAGTGTTCATCATGGCCGATGCCGATGTTGATGGTTCTCACATCTGCACCCTGATGCTGACCTTCTTCTTCCGCTATATGCGCCCCCTCATCGAGCAGGGTCATGTGTATGTGGCACAGCCGCCCCTGTTCAAGGTGCAGAAGGGCAACACCATCAAGTACGCCTACAACGATGCGGAAATGGCCATCCTCTCGCAGGAGATGCCCGGCGCAAAGGTGAACCGCTATAAGGGCCTTGGTGAGATGAACCCCGAGCAGCTGTGGGAGACCACCATGAACCCGGACAACCGGGTCATCGTGCAGATCACCATCGAGGATGCCGAAAAGGCCGATGAAGCCTTTACCATCCTGATGGGCGATCAGGTGGAGCCCCGCCGCCGCTTTATCGAGACCAACGCCCAGTACGCAAAGCTGGACGTGTAAGACACGGAGGAACAAATGGAAGAAGATTATGTGATGATACCGGGCAGCGGAACCAAAAAGATCATCCGCGATGTCAAAAAGGAGATCGAAACGGCCTTCCTGGATTATTCCATGTCGGTCATCGTATCCCGTGCCCTGCCCGATGTGCGGGACGGCTTGAAGCCCGTCCACCGCCGCATCCTGTACACCATGCATGAGCGCGGCAACGACCCCAGCCATGCATACCGTAAATCTGCCGATACCGTCGGTGCGGTGCTGGGCTCTTACCACCCCCACGGCGATGCATCGGTCTACGATGCCATGGTACGTCTGGCACAGGACTTCTCGCTGCGCTATCCGCTGGTGGATGGTCAGGGTAACTTTGGTTCTGTGGACGGCGACCCCCCGGCTGCTTACCGTTACACCGAGGCCCGCATGAGCCGCATGGCCGTGGAGATGCTGACCGATATCGACAAGGATACCATCGACTGGGACCCCAACTTTGATGAGACCAAGAAGGAGCCCAGCGTTCTGCCCTGCCGTTTCCCGAACCTGCTGGTCAACGGCAGTCAGGGCATCGCCGTTGGTATGGCCACCAACATCCCGCCCCACAACCTGAGTGAGGTCATTGACGGCTGTGTGGCCTATATCGAGGACCCGGACATCGACCTGCCCGGCCTGATGGAGCACATCAAGGGCCCCGATTTCCCCACCGCCGGCATCATCATGGGCCGCAGCGGCATCCGTGCTGCCTATGCCACCGGCCGCGGCAAGATCACCCTGCGCGGCCGCGCCACCATTGAGGAAAAAAAGAATGGCCGCGCCCAGATCATCGTGACCGAGATCCCCTACATGGTCAACAAGGCACGTCTCATTGAGAACATTGCCGACCTGGTCAAGGAAAAGCGGATCGAGGGCATCAGTGACCTGAACGATGAGACCAACCGCAAGGGAATGCGCATCGTCATTGACGTGCGCAAGGATGCCAACCCCCAGGTCGTCCTGAATCAGCTGTACCAGTACACCCAGCTGCAGGATACCGTGGGTGTCATCATGCTGGCCATCGACCACAAGGTGCCCAAGGTGATGACCCTGAAGCAGATGATCCAGAAGTATGTGGAGTTCCAGGACGAGGTGGTGCGCCGCCGCACCCAGTATGACCTGAAAAAGGCCCGGGAACGCGCCCACATTCTGGAAGGCCTGAAGAAGGCCACCGACATTGTGGATGAGCTGATCGCCACCATCCGTGCCTGCAAGGGCGGCATGAGCGAGGCCAAGGCTGCCATCATGGAGCAGTTCGGCTTTGATGACCCGCAGGCAGATGCCATCGTCAAGCTGCAGCTGGGCCGTCTGGCTGGTCTGGAGATCCTGAAGATCGAGGAAGAGCTGGGCTCCCTGAACGCCAAGATCCGGGATTGGGAAGAGATCCTGGCCGATGATGCCCGCGTGCTCGAGATCGTCAAGAGCGAGCTGCTGGAGATGAAGCGCCGCTTCGGCGATGACCGCCGCACCGAGATCGAGACCGTGACCGGCGAAGTGGATATCGAGGATCTGATCGCTGAAGAGCAGTGCGTTTATACCCTGACCGAGGCCGGTTATATCAAGCGCCAGCTCAAGGCCACTTATCAGGCCCAGAAGCGCGGCGGCCGCGGCATCTCCGGCATGACCCGCAAGGAAGAGGACATCGTGCAGGAGATGTTCGTAGGCTCCACCCACGACTATGTGCTCTTTGTCACTGACCGGGGCCGCCTGTTCCGCATCAAGGGCTACACCATCGCCGAGGGCAGCCGCACCAGCAAGGGCATGAACATTGTCAACCTGCTGCAGCTGGCTGAGGGCGAAAAGGTCACCAATATGATCTGCCAGAGCAAGGACGCTGAGCAGTCGGGCGGCTATGTGACCATGGTCACCAAGCAGGGTCTGATCAAGCGCACCCCGCTGGAACAGTACGCCAACATCCGCAAGAGCGGCCTGATCGGCATTGCCCTGAACGAGGGCGATGCGCTGGCATGGACCCGCCTGACCTCCGGCCACGATATGCTCATCGTTGCCACCCGCAACGGTCAGGCCATCCGCTTCAACGAGGAGGATGCCCGCCCGATGGGCCGTAACGGCCACGGCGTGCGCGCCATCCGTCTGGCGGAGGGCGACGAGGTCGTCGGCGTGTGCATCTGCCGCGAGGGCGGCACGGTGCTGACCGTGACCGAGAACGGCAAGGGACGCCGTTCCGATATCGACACCTACCGCATCACCGCCCGCGGCGGCAAGGGCATCCGCAACTACGATGCCTCCAAGGACAAGGTCGCCGCGGTCAAGATCGTGGACGATGTGGATGACGTGCTGCTGAGCAGCCAGGAGGGCATCATCATCCGCCTGCACGCCAATGAGATCCCGGTGCAGAGCCGTTACGGCTCCGGTGTCCGTGTCATGCGTCTGGGCGAGAATGATAAGGTCATGGTCCTGGCCCGTACCGACCACGACGATGAAGCCCAGACCGAGACAGTAGAGGCTGAGGAGGGCGATGAGCCCACCGCAGAGCAGCTGGCCGCCATGGAAGCAGCCGATGAGGCTTCCGCCTCCGAGGCACCGGCTGAGGATTGAGCCTCTCCTGCCAGATAAAATAAAAAAGTTAGCCTGGACTTCTATCAGAAAATATGATAGACTAACGAAACGATCACAAAATCCCATGGGGGAGTAGCAGGCGCTGTTTGCAGACGGCGCAGCAAGTCAACACAATGACAGCACCGCTGTCTGGCTTGCTTTCATTTGCGAGACTCATGTGTTATGGTGCGGAGTACCACGCCCAACACATGGAGTTCATTTGTAAAAAATGACCCGAGACCGGACGTGCACGCGCGCCGATCTCGGGTTTTGTTTTTGCCGCACCGTAATTTTGGTCAGATTCAGGAGGCATTCAGTTATGGAATGGAGTTTTTTGTTTTTTCTCAACAGTGCACTGCTGGGCGTGGGCCTTGCCATGGACGCGTTTTCGGTCTCGATGGCAAACGGTCTGCATGACCCCGGCATGTCCCGAAAAAGGATGTGCATCATTGCGGGCACCTTTGGCGTGTTTCAGGCCGTGATGCCCATGACAGGCTGGGTCTGCGTCCATACCATCGTGGAGATGTTCTCTTCCTTTGAAACGTTCATTCCCTGGATCGCCCTTGCCCTGCTGGGCTATATCGGCGGCAAGATGCTGATCGATGGCATCCGGGGCGAGGAAACCGAGGAAGCCGCCGCGCTGAGTGCCGGTGCCCTCTTCATGCAGGGCGTGGCCACCAGCATCGATGCCCTCTCGGTCGGCTTTACCATTGCGGAGTATGGCTGGCTGATGGCGCTGACGGCTTCCGGCATCATTGCCGTCGTCACCTTCTTCCTCTGCATGGCGGGCCTGCGCATCGGCAAAAAGTTCGGCACAAAGCTCTCCGGCAAGGCCTCTGTGCTGGGCGGTGTCATCCTCATCGGCATTGGGCTGGAAATTTTCATCTCCGGCGTGTTCTTCTGAAAAAGAAGCAAAGAAAACCGGCACAGCGTCAGGCAGGCGCTGTGCCGGTTTTGTTCCCCGTGGAACATTTTTAAGGGTGCGTTATTTTTCCGGCTCGAAGTAGTCGGCATATTCCCCGGTGAGCTTAGAGCCCAGCCGCCGGATGCCACCGTAGAGGTGGCGTTCCACCAGCGGCTCAAAGGCGGCAAGATCACACCGCTCAATGGCGGTAATGATGTTCTGGTGGTCGGCGATTACCTCGTCCAGCCCGCCGCTGGTCATGGTGTCCAGCATCCGGAAGCGGCTGTAATCGGCGTGGGCGTTCTGTAAGGTGCGCCACAGATACATTTTTCCCATGGCAGCAAACCATGTCTCGTGGAGCAGGCGGTCTGCCTCATAGAGCTTGTTGTAGTCGATCTCTTCGGCGCGGGCCAGCGCGGCGTAGGCATCGGCCCGCCGCCGGATGAGCGCCCGCTGTTCCGGCGTGCACTTGGGCGAGAAGTCCCGCAGGACGCGGGCTTCCACGGCGGTACGCTCGTAGATGAGCTCATCCACGATCTCACGGTTCAGCCGGGTCACAGTGGTGACCTTGTAGGGCACAATCTTCACCAGCCCATTCTCCTGCAGCCGCTGCAGCACCACCCGGATCATGGAACGCGGTGCCCCAAAGCGGGCGCAGAGCGGGTTTTCGCTCAATGAACTGCCCGGCCGCAGGGTCAGGTCGATGATCTCCCGCTCCAGTACAGCGTAAATTTCAGCGTCGGTCTTGTATTGCTGTTCCATATCACTCACCTAGTTGAAATGATTATTCCTTTAGCGGGCTCGCCCTCTCAGTCATCGCTACGCGATGCCAGCTCCCCCAAAGTGGGAGCCCTTGGCAGTCCACGCAAACTTCATCTTTTTGCCAAGGCCTCTCCCTTTGGGAGAGGTGTCACCGCAGGTGACGGAGAGGGCGAAGATGCTGACCATGTGCAACAGCCTTATTCCAAAAACTCCTTCCACGGTGCGGCGGCGGGCAGGGGCAGAGAAAAGGCCATGGGTTTGCCGGTATCCGGGTGCACAAAGCGCAGCCCTGCGCTCTGCAGGGCAATGTCCCCTTTGAATCGGCTGCCATATTTGCCGTCTCCGTAAAGCGGGTGCTTCCGGGAGGCAAACTGCACCCGGATCTGATGTGTCCGCCCGGTGTGGAGCGTGATCTCCGCAAGGCTCAGGGAACCGTCCGGTGCCGTCTCCACGATGCGGTATTCCAGCACGGCTTCCCGTACCCCCTTGCGGGGGCGCTTTACCGGAAAGACCCGGCCCTTCCGGCTGTCCTTGAACAGATAGTCCCGCAGGATGCCCTCGGGCGGCAGCTGTTCGTCCGGCCCGCCTGCGATCACGGCCCGGTATGTTTTAAGGAAGCAGGGCTGTGCCGGTGCACCGGGGCCAGCCTCTACTCTGCCGTCCAGAATGGCATAAGCCTGCTGGCTCTCCGTCACCTGTTTTGTCAGAGCCGCTGCGGCTCCGGGGGTTCTGGCATAGACCATCAACCCCGAAACGCCGGTGTCCAGCCGGTGGATGACCCCAACGTATGCATCCGGTCTGCCCCACCGCTGGCGCAGGGCAGCGGGCACGCCCTCCTCGCTGGTCAGCCCGGCGGGCTTGTCCAGCACCACAAGGGCAGTATCTTCGTAGAGAATGTTCACAGCTTGCCCTCGTCCAACAGGGCCTTGAGCTTGAGCACGCCTGCAATGGTCTTGCCGTCTTTGATCTCGCCGCGCATCACCATCTCATAGGCCTGGGCCAGCGGCACCCGGTCAGGGGTCAGGAACTCGTCCGCATCCAGATGCATCCGGGTCTCGTGCAGACCGGTGGCCACCCAGGTGTAGATGATCTCGGTATCATAGCCCACAGTGGGGTAGAACTCGCCCAGGGAGGTGTACTTGTCGGCGGTCAGGCCGCACTCCTCCTCCAGCTCCCGCTTAGCGGCTTCAAAGGGGTCCTCCCCTTTTTCCAGCTTGCCGGCGGGCAGCTCCCACAGCTCCTGCTGCATAGCGTAGCGGAACTGGCGCACCATGCAGATGGTGCCGTCCTCAAAGTAGGGCACGATGCAGGCCCCGCCGTGGTGGTGGACCACCTCGCGGGTGGCGGTCTTTCCATTTTCCAAAAGGGCGGTATCTTTGGTCAGGGTGACCACCCGGCCCTCGAACAGCACCTCACTTGTGAGCGTCTTTTCAAAATGTGCAGCGTCCATCGTATTTGCGTCCTTTCCAGATGATAATGATGCTGGTTCAAGTTTACGGCAACAAAGCGCCGGTTGTCAATTCAAAATTGAGGATAAATTAAGAAAAACACAGCAAAAAAGCCGGATTCTTAATAATCTGTCAGGTTAGATGCAACAAAAAACACAAGCATAAAAAAGCACCAAAAAATTCCTTGAAATTTTGTTGCGTTTTGCCAGTGGGTTTGCATTTACTTTGAGGGCGGAATTTGCTAATATAATATATGAGCAATAGTGCCTTTTGGGGTTCTCCGGCCCCAGCGGGGCGCGATTGCCCCGCGCAAAAGGTACCAAATTCTGAACAATGGAGGAAGAAAAATGCCTAGAGCAAAGCAAACCATGGATGGCAATACCGCTGCCGCTCATGTAGCATACGCCTACACGGACGTGGCTGCTATCTACCCCATTACCCCGTCTTCTCCGATGGCTGACTCTGTGGACCAGTGGTCCGCAGCTGGTCAGAAGAACATCTTCGGCAACCAGGTCAAGGTCGTCGAGATGGAGTCTGAGGCCGGCGCTGCCGGCGCTGTGCACGGCTCTCTGGGTGCAGGTGCTGTTACCACCACCTTCACCGCTTCTCAGGGCCTGCTGCTGATGATCCCCAACATGTACAAGATCGCTGCTGAGCAGCTGCCCTGCGTGTTCGATGTTTCTGCACGTACCGTTGCTACCCAGTCCCTGAACATCTTCGGTGATCACAGCGACGTTATGGCTTGCCGCCAGACCGGCTTTGCAATGCTGGTCGAGAGCAGCGTGCAGGAAGTTATGGATCTGTCCCCTGTCGCACATCTGTGCGCCATCGAGGGCAAGGTTCCCTTCCTGAACTTCTTCGATGGCTTCCGTACCTCTCACGAGTACCAGAAGATCGAGAAGTGGGACTACGCTGATCTGAAGGAAATGTGCAACATGAAGGCTGTTGAGGAGTTCCGTGCCAAGGCTCTGAACCCCGAGCACCCCAAGATGCGCGGTTCCCACGAGAACGGCGACGTGTTCTTCCAGCACCGTGAGGCCTGCAACTCCGTTTACGATGCACTGCCCGCAGTGGTCGAGAAGTACATGGCCAAGATCAACGAGAAGCTGGGCACCAACTACGATCTGTTCAACTACTACGGCGCACCCGATGCTGACCGTGTCATGATCGCTATGGGCTCTGTCTGCGACGTTGCTGACGAAGTCATCGATTACCTGAACGCCAAGGGCGAGAAGGTCGGTATCGTCAAGGTCCGCCTGTACCGTCCCTGGGTGTCCTCCGCTCTGCTGAAGGTCCTGCCCAAGACTGCAAAGAAGGTTGCAGTTCTGGATCGTACCAAGGAGCCCGGCTCCCTGGGCGAGCCCCTGTACCTGGATGTTGCTGCTACCCTGCGTGAGGCTGGCCTGAACGATGTCGTCCTGACCGGCGGCCGTTACGGCCTGGGCAGCAAGGACACTCCCCCGTCCTCCATCTTCGCTCTGTTCAAGGAGCTGGAGAAGGATCAGCCCAAGGAGCGCTTCACTCTGGGCATCACCGATGATGTCACCGGTCTGTCCCTGCCCGAGGTCAAGCCCGCTCCCATCACCGCAGCTGCTGGCACCAAGGAGTGCAAGTTCTGGGGTCTGGGCGGCGACGGCACCGTCGGCGCAAACAAGAACTCCGTCAAGATCATTGGCGACCATACCGACAAGTATGTTCAGGCATACTTCCAGTATGACTCCAAGAAGACCGGCGGCGTGACCATCAGCCACCTGCGTTTCGGCGACAAGCCCATCCGCAGCCCCTACTACATCAACCAGGCTGACTTCGTGGCCTGCCACAACCCCGCTTACATCCACATGGGCATGAAGATGGTCCAGGATGTCAAGCCCGGCGGCGTGTTCATGATCAACTGCCAGTGGTCCGATGAGGAGCTGGGCCAGCACCTGAACGCCGAGGCAAAGAAGTATATCGCTGACAACAACATCCAGCTGTATACCATCAATGCTATCGATAAGGCTATCGAGATCGGCATGGGCAAGCGCACCAACACCATCCTGCAGTCTGCATTCTTCAAGCTGGCTGACGTCATGCCCATCGAGGATGCCGTCAACTTCATGAAGCAGGCAGCTCAGAAGAGCTACGGCAAGAAGGGCCAGGACGTCGTTGAGATGAACTGGAAGGCCATTGACGCAGGCGTTGACGCTATCCACAAGGTAGACGTGCCCGCATCCTGGTCCAACCCCGAGGCTGATCCCGCACCCAAGGCTCTGGCTGGCCGTCCGGCACTGGTCAAGCAGATCCGTGACGTCATGGAGCCCATTGCCCGTATGGACGGCGACAGCCTGCCTGTCTCCTCCTTCGTGGCAAATGCAAACGGCGAGTGGGAGCAGGGCGCTTCTGCATACGAGAAGCGCGGCACCGCTGTCAACGTCCCCGAGTGGGATGCTGCAAAGTGCGTTGGCTGCAACCAGTGTGCATTCGTGTGCTCTCATGCAACCATCCGTCCCTTCCTGCTGACCGCTGACGAGCTGGCAGCTGCTCCTGCCCAGACCAAGAGCCGCGATAACAAGCTGACCCCCGAGTACAAGTTTGTTATGGCTGTTTCTCCGCTGGACTGCATGGGCTGCGGCGAGTGCGTCACCGTCTGCCCCACCAAGGCTATCACCATGGTTCCTCAGGACAGCCAGGCCGATCAGCAGGCAGTCTTTGACTACTGCGTGGCCAACATCTCCAAGAAGGCTACCAAGATGGCCGATGACACCGTCATGGGCTCTCAGTTCAACCAGCCCCTGCTGGAGTTCTCTGGCTCCTGCGCAGGCTGTGCCGAGACCTCTTACGCTCGCCTGATCACTCAGCTGTTCGGCGAGAAGATGTACATCTCCAACGCTACCGGCTGCTCCTCTATCTGGGGCGGCACCGCTTCCATCTCTCCGTACACCGTCAACAAGGACAGCGGCCATGGTCCTGCATGGTGCAACTCCCTGTTCGAGGATAACGCTGAGCATGGTCTGGGCCTGTACCTCGGCCAGAAGACCGTTCGTGAGAACCTGATCAAGCGCATTGCTGAGGTTGCTGGTTCTGACAAGGCTTCCGCTGAGCTGAAGGCTGCCTTCGACAAGTTCATGGAGACCAAGAACAACACCAAGGCAAACGACGAACCCGCCAAGGCTCTGATCGCTGAGCTGGAGAAGGCTGCTGCCGCTGGCTGCACTGAGTCCGCTGAGATCCTGAAGAGCAAGGAGTTCATCGCCAAGAAGTCCGTCTGGATCTTCGGTGGTGACGGCTGGGCATACGACATCGGCTTCGGCGGCCTGGATCACGTCCTGGCTTCCGGCGAGGATGTCAACGTCATGGTCTTCGATACTGAGATGTACTCCAACACCGGTGGACAGGCATCCAAGGCTTCCAACATTGGTGAGGTCTGCCAGTTCGCTGCTGCTGGTAAGGAAATCAGCAAGAAGAGCCTGTCCGAGATCGCAATGACCTACGGTTACATCTATGTTGCTCAGATCGCTCTGGGCGCTAACATGAACCAGGCTGTCAAGGCAATCGCTGAGGCTGAGGCTTATCCCGGCCCCTCTCTGATCATCGGCTACGCTCCCTGCGAGCTGCACGGTGTGAAGGGCGGCATGACCAACTGCCAGAACGAGATGAAGAAGGCAGTTGAGGCTGGTTACTGGAACCTGTTCACCTTCAACCCCGCCAACAAGGCTCAGGGCAAGAACCCCTTCACCCTGACCTCCAAGGCTGTGGATGCCGAGAAGTATCAGGCACTGCTGGCAAACGAGACCCGTTACAGCCGCCTGACCCGTGCATTCCCCGAGCGTGCAAAGGCTCTGTTCGCACGCAACGAGCAGGTTGCAAACGATCGTTACGAGCACCTGACCCGTCTGGTCGAGCTGTACAAGTAATCCTGTTTTCTGAACAATGGCTGGCAATGGCCGCAGCGGCACCCTAGTCCGCAAGGCGGCTGCTCCGCACTGGCGATTACTGCGCAACGCAGCAGTGCGAAACTGCGGCCCCGCCGCCCTGAGCAGAGCATGATGAACGTGCAAACGAGCATTTGTGCAAACTTCTGATTTCATTCCCTCGCCCGCCGCGGCCCGCGAACCGCGCCGGGCAGGGTGTTTGAAATACCAAAGCGCCCGCGAGGGTCCTTGAAAGCACACCCCGCGTGTGTCAGGAGCATAAGGTCTGGCAACAGATACCTTGTTCCGCCTGCTGCATAAGACCTGCCCTACAGGGATCTTGCCGCAGTCAAAAACGAATCCGTTTTTAGCGCCCCGCTCACTTTATAGTGAACGGGGCGTATTTTTGTGTAAGGAAACAGAAACCGCTGTACGGAATGTTCCATACAGCGGTTCTCTCATCCATATACTATTTTGCGGGAGCAGGAATGAATTCAATTTTGACCTGCATTCCCATACCGGCGGCAAGGCGTTGCAGCGTCCGCAGAGAAGGATTTGCGTTGCCGTTTTCCAGCTTGCTGATGTCTGCCTGAGCAATGCCGGTACGCTCCGAGAGCTCCTTCTGGGTCAGGCCGCTTACCTTCCGGGCATCGATCATTGCCTGTACCAGCGAAAGCTCTGGCTGAAGTGCCTCCCACTCCGCTTTGAATTCAGGGTCTTCCAGTTGTTTGTTGAGAAAATTCCGAAAATCACTCACGATATCTTCTCCTTTCGTTCAAGATAGTCTGCACGATATTTTTTGGCCAGGGCAATTTCCTCTGATGGTGTTTTTTGCGTTTTCTTGATGAAGCCGTTGGTCAGAACAATACGCTTTCCAATGTAAAAGAAATACAGAACACGTGTGATATTGCTGCTCTGCTTAGCACGGATCTCAAAAATTCCGTCCCCAATAAATTTGGAGTAGGGCTCCCGCAGCTGTGGTCCGTTGGCTTCCAGCAGTGCGACAGCACCCAATACTTTTGCACGCATTTTGGTGTCAAGGGATTCCAGAAAATCATCTACCGGACAGTCGCCATTCTCCTTATGGTAGAAGTCTACATCGTAACATTCCAAGCGGCAGCCCTCCTCTATGGGATATATCCTATTTCTATAATATATGATATATCCCATTTTGTCAAGGGTGCGATAAAAATATCTTCTCGCTATTTTACAATTTCTTCATAGGATTTTCATGCAAACCCGTGCTTTTGGTGCTATACTACTGACATAAGGAACCGGGGCCGCAACCGATTCCTTGTACATGATTCCTCCTCACACCAAGGCAATATCCAAACAGAAAGTCCCTTTCAGTGGTCCGCAAGCACTGGAAGGGGCTTTCTGCGTGTTTTGGTGGAAATTCCCGCCTGATTTGGTGCATTTAGGGTTGACCGGCCTTTTGGGCGGCGCTATAATAAAAAGTGGAAAAGATCTTTAGGAGGTGAACGCAGGACAATGGACCCAGATCATAGTCGAAGATGCGGTTTTGGTGCGATAGGACGGGACATGGAGCAGGCTGCGTTCGCCTTTTTTGCCCGGTAAGAGGTGCTGTTCGGGCACTTCTCAGCGGGGAGAAAGGGCGCGGCTTTGTGCGCGTGGAAGCTCTGGCAAGGGGTGGATGCGGGCCGTTGGCGGCGCTTTTTGTTTTGCCCTGTACCAACCGCCGGAATACGGTAGGAGGTACGCAAAATGGAAATGGAAGAAAAGAAAAACGAACTGACCGAGGCTGCCCTGCCTGTGCAGGAGCTGCCTGCTGATATCCCGGACGAGGTGCGCCAGAAGCTGGTCAGAGATCTGAACGAGGAAGCCACAGAGGACCTGAAGCAGGACATCCGGGAGGCCGAGAAAGAGGAAGCCCGGGACGAGGAGGTCAAGGCTGACCCCGAGATGCTGACCAAGAGCCGCCTGCTCAAGATGCTGGTAAAAAAGCAGTACGTCAAGCTGCGCGAGGTCACCGAGGAGGAGCAGCCCGCCGACCTGGCAGAGCTGCTGGAGGAGCTGGACGAGAACAACCGTCTGGTGGTGTTCCGCCTGCTGAAAAAGGAAGTGGCCACTGAGGCCTTCGCCTATATGTCCGATGAAGCCCGGGATGACTTGGTCAACGCCTTCTCCGACGTGGAGCTTGTCAGCGCCATTGAGGAGATGAGCCTGGACGATGCTGCCGACCTGCTGGAGGATATGCCCGCAGGTGTGGTCAAGCGGGTGCTGGAGAAATCCTCCAAGCAGACCCGCGAGAGCCTGAACAAGCTGCTGAACTACCCCGAGAGCTCGGCCGGCAGCCTGATGACCCCTGAATATGTCCGGCTGAAAAAAGAGATGAATGTCCGGCAGGCGCTGGATGCCATCCGGCGGCAGGGCGAGAACGCCGAGACCATCTATATCAACTATGTTGTGGAGCGCAACCGCCTGATGGGTGTTGTCTCTGCCCGTGACCTGCTGCTGGCAGACCCTGATACCCCGCTGGTCGATATTATGGACGACAACGTGGTCACCGTGAAGGTCACCGATGACCAGGAGTTCGTGGCCCGTGAGATGCAGCGCTACGACTTTACCGCAATGCCCGTTGTGGACAACGAGGGCATGTTTGTGGGCATTATCACCATCGACGACGCAATCGATGTTCTGACCGATGAGAGCACCGAAGATATGCAGAAGATGGCTGCTATTCTGCCTGCAGATGAGGCCACCACTTATTTTGGCACCAGTGTCTGGACCCACGCCAAGCAGCGCATCCCCTGGCTGCTGATCCTGATGCTGTCGGCCACCTTTACCGGTATGGTCACCACCCATTACGAGGAAGCCTTTGTCAGCCTGCCCCTGCTGGTCTCCTTCATGCCCATGCTGATGGATACCGCCGGCAACTGCGGTAACCAGATCAGCACCCTGATGGTGCGCGGTCTGGCGCTGGGCGAGGTGGAACCCGCCGATTTCCTCAAGGTGCTGGCCAAGGAACTCCGTGTTTCTGCGATCGTGGGTGCGGTGCTGGGCTTGGTGAACGGTCTGCGCATCTACCTGATGTACACCTTCATCTTTGCCGGTCAGTATGACAATGTGATGGGTTACGCCATCGTCGTCAGCGTGTCGCTGTTCTTCAGCGTCATCCTGGCAAAGCTGGTGGGCGGTATGCTGCCCCTTGCCGCCAAGAAGCTGGGTGCGGACCCGGCCATCATGGCGACCCCCTTCATCACCACCATCGTGGATGCCTGCAGCTTGATCCTGTACTTCCAGATCGCGCAGGTCGTGTTCCGGAATATGATGTAACGTTTGATTTTATAGGAGCAACCCTCTCAGTCAAAGCCTGACGGCTTTGCCAGCTCCCCCGAAGGGGGAGCCTATTGCTGACCTGAGATAAAGGCAGCATAGCCTCGCCCTTTGGGAGAGGTGGCAGCGCGCAGCGATGACGGAGAGGGCTGTTTCTTTTTGTTGAAAACTCAAGTTTTCCCGCTGTTTTCCACAGGTCGATTTTTGTAGAAAACGGGTGTGGAAAACTACCGTCTCCTTCATTCCAATGGGGAGAAATTCAACGAGCGGATTTTTTGCCCGCTGTAAAAAGTAAATTTTCGGGTTTGACTTTCTTTCAGAAAAAAGGTGTAAAGGCCCATAATTCCCCTGATTTTCGCAAAGATCCGCGCGGTACAATACACCATGTATAAACCGCTTCACAGGAAAATGTGGAAAACTCAGTGGAAAAAGTGGAAAACATCGTGGGAAAACCGGGGCTTTTTTCACAATTCCGGTGGAAAACCCAGTGGAAAGAGTGGATAAATCCATCTGAACACACCAAAAGTGGATACAACCTGCTGTTTTAGCACTCGGATGAACAGACAGCCAGATCCCTTTGTTCACACCCTTCGCCTTGAATGGCCCTGCCAATCATGGTACAATGAAAAAAGAGAGCGTTCCCGGCCAACGGGACGCAAATTTTACGAATAACGGAGGCTTCTGCCTATGAACTGGATCACCAAGCTGGAACGGAAATACGGCCGGTTCTGCATTCCCAACCTCATCAACATCCTCATCGGCGGCCAGATCCTGGTCTACGCCATTGAACTGTTCGTCAACCAGTATATTTCCTTTTATCTCTCCCTGAGCCGCAGTGCCCTGTTCGCCGGGCAGATCTGGCGGCTGTTCACCTTTGTGTTGGTGCCTTTTTCGGGCGGCGGGCCGCTCAGCGTGGTGCTGGGCATCTATTTTACCTGGTTCGTCGGCAGTGCGCTGGAACGGGAGTGGGGTGATTTCCGCTTCAACCTCTACGTCCTGCTGGGGATGGCAGGCGCGTGGCTGGCCTGCCTGCTGACAGGTTCTGCCGATACCTACTGCCTGTCCCTCTCCCTCCTGCTGGCCTTTGCCATGCTTTACCCGGAGCTGCAGGTGCTGCTCTTCTTCGTCATCCCCCTCAAGGTGAAGTATTTCGGCATCTTTGCCGCCGCCCTGTGGGTGTTCAGCTTCCTGAGCATGGGGATGCTGGGCAAGCTGAACTATCTGCTCTGTATGCTGGGCTTCCTTCTGTTCTTCGGGCCGCAGGCCTGGCATAACATCCGCGCCTGGGTGCGCCGGGAGCAGTGGAAGAGGAAAAATCGGAGATGATGATTGATCGTCTGGAAGGCAATTCGGAATTAAAGACCAGCGTCCGGCTGATGCTGGGGGGCCGCCGCATGACCCACAGTGTTCTGCTGGTGGGCGAAGAGGGGCTGGGAACCGGGTTTGCGGCCCGCTGTGTGGCGGCGGATTACCTTTACCCCAACGGCGGCGCGCCCGCCGAAGCCCTGCTCCGGGGCGAGTGCTGCCGTGCCGTGGCAAAGGCCGGTAAGCGCGACAGCGGCCAGATCGAGACAGGCATCGTCCGGGAAGCCATCTCCGTGACCGGTATGGGCAGCGGCGGGCGGTATCTGGTCGGTCAGGTCACGGCCATGCGCAGCGAGATCTTCAACACCAGCCTTTCGGCAGAGGGACGCGCTGTGCTGCTCTACCATGTGGAGCGGATGAACGAGGAATCGGCCAACGCCCTGCTGAAGGTCATGGAGGAACCGCCCGAGGGCGTGCTTTTTCTGCTGACGGCGGATTCGCTGGCGGGCGTTCTGCCCACCATCCGGAGCCGCTGCATCAGCTTTGCAGTGGCTCCCGTTTCCCCCGCCGATTGCGCCCGCTACTGCACCGCACAGGGGGTGGACAGCAAGGATGCCGCCCTGTACAGTGAGCTGTTCGATGGCCACATCGGCACAGTGCTGGATGCGGCCCGGGATGAGGCCCGCCGGGCGCAGGTGGACAAGGCGCTTGCCCTCGCCAAAGCAGCGGCCGCGCAGGACAGCTATGCCGCCGCCGTTCTGCTGTCAGCTTACGAAAAGGATAAGGTGGGGGCCGCCGCTCTGCTGGCCGATTTCCGGGCCGTAGCGGCCGCAGGGCTGCGCGGCAGCCCCCGTGCCCCGGTGCAGGGCGATGCCGCCCGCAAGGCCCTTGCAGCCGCCGATGCGGCGATCCAGCGGCTGGGTGCGCAGGTGAACCCCAAGATCACCTTGAGTGTGCTGGCTGCAAGATTCCGGGGGCTGTAACCTCTCAGGCGCTTCGCGCCAGCTCCCCTAATAGGGAAGCCAGGTTTACGCTGCTGCTGGCTTGCCTCTCCTATTAGGAGAGGTGGCATTGCGGAGCAATGACGGAGAGGTTTAGCTGGGTTTTGCCCAAAACAAAAAGCTCCCCCTTTCGGGGGAACTTTGTTGGAAAGAGTCTTATTGGATTCAGCGTCTCCGTGCTTTTCTGCGCCGGCCCAGATTCAGTGAGCCGCCCCCGGCAACAAGGGTGAAGAAGCTGAGAACAGCCAGAAGAACGATGAGGGCCGCCATCAGGAGAAGCGTGGACTGAAGGTCGGTGCGAAAGTCGGAGACATATTCCTGATGGGTCACAAGGTCTACCGTGCCCACCTCATAGCCGTCCAGATAAACGGTGGCTGTGCCAAGGACAGCTCCGTCCTTGACGGTGGCGGAGATGTTCTCCTGAAGGTCGTAGGTGAAGGTTACCTTGTCGTCCGCATGGCCGTAGCCGCTGACCGGCGCGGCAGCGTAAAGCTCCACTTCCTCATAAGAGCGGCACTTCTTCAGGGGAGCGGTGGTCAGCGGGGTCTCAGTGTCCACCAGCTCCCGGTCAGAAAAGCTTGCAAAGGCCCAGTCCAGGATCTCGGAGGCCTCCCTGTAAATGTTGTCAAGGTCGGAGCCCAGCACCACCAGCCCGTAGGTGTGGCCGTCCTTCTGAGCAAAGGTCACATAGCACCGGCCCGCCAGGGTGGTAAAACCGGTCTTCATGCCCCGGATGTAATCCCGGTAGTAGGGGTACTCCGGGTTGAGCATCAGGTTGGTGGAGGTGATGGTGCGCTCGTTCTGGTGCAGATTGGTGGCAGGCAGGGTATAGCTCAGGGTGTTTGCCACCTGCATATAGGTCTCGTTCTCGGCGCAGGCCTTGGCGATTAGGGCCAGATCGTGGGCCGAGGAGACGTTGCCGTAATCATACAGACCGTGCACACAGGTAAAGCTGGTGCTGGTGCAGCCCAGCTCTTTGGCACGCTGGTTCATCCGGGCCACAAAGGCGGTCAGGTCGCCGTCCGAAACATCACTGGCGATCGCGCTGGCCGCGTCGTTGGCACTGGCCACCAGCAGGCCGTACAGCAGGTCGATGCGGCGCACCGTTTCACCGATGCGCAGGTTGATGGTGCTGCCGTTGGCGTTCTGGATGTCCTTGAACTCCTGGGTCAGGCTGGCGGGGATGGTGATCTCCGCGTTCATGTCCTTGCCGCTTTCCAGAAACAGCAGGGCTGTCATCATCTTGGTCAGGCTGGCAATGTAGCGCTGCTGGTCCGCGTTCTGCTCCAGAATGGGCTTGTCGATGTCCGCGTTGAACAGATAGACCGACTCGCCCTCGTTCACGGTCTGGATGGGCATTTCGTATGTGGCCAGACCGGGCAGGACAAGGGTCAGGGCCAGCACTGCGGTCAGCAGCAGGGCCGCCGCCCGGCGGAAGAGAGTAGAGTTCTGCATAAGCGTATCCTCCAACGGAAGCTCCCGGCTTCCCTGAATCAAAAACTAAAACACTATATAAAAGAATACCATAAATGACGGAAAAGAGAAAGGTGGTTTTTCACAATGTTGTTGCCTTTTGGTGGAAAAGTTCCCCGGGACGAGGGTGCGGTGTTCGTGGCACCCAACGCTACGGTGCTGGGTGATGTGGTGCTGGGGCCGGGCTCCTCGGTCTGGTACGGTGCGGTTCTGCGCGGGGACGACGGCACCCTGACCCTGGGCGAGAACACCAATGTGCAGGATAATGCGGTGCTCCACTGTGACCCGGGCGGGGCGGTCACGCTGGGCAAAAACGTGACCGTGGGCCACTGTGCCCTTGTCCACGGGTGCACCGTGGGAGACGGTTCCCTGATCGGGATGCACGCCACCCTGCTCAACCACTGTGTTGTGGGCAAAAACTGCATCATCGGGGCCGGTGCGCTGGTGCCGGAAGGCAAGATCATCCCGGACGATTCCCTTGTGGTGGGGGTTCCGGGGAAGATCATCAAACAGGTCAGCCCCGAGCAGGCAGCCGCCAGCCTTGCCAATGCCGCCCACTATGTGGGGGAAGGCCGCCGTCACGCCGCAGCCCTGCGGAAAGAGAAAAAAGGTGAAACCGAGTGAGCGAAATAATTTCGTGCGAAGCTTAACAGAATTTTCACAAGATTTCACAAGAAAGTAATGACTTTTGCGCCGAAATCGGGTATACTATGAGCACAAGGGAGCGGGGCCGCAACCGTCTCCCTTGCACATGATTCCTCCTCACACCAAAGCAATACCCCAAAACAAGAGTCCCTTCCGGTGTACCGCAAGCGCCGGAGGGGACTTTTGTTTGTCTGAAACAGCACCCCCGGCGGAGCGATCCTCTGCCGGGGGTGCTGTGTTATATCAAGTTTCAAAGGGAACCGTAGATGCCGTGCACGGAGACCTCGCCGGTGAACACATGCTCCTCGCCGCTATCGGTGCGGACAACAAGACGGCCCTCCTCATCCACATCCACGGCCTCGCCTGCTCCCTGCCCGCCGTCCGGCAGGTCAAAGGTCACCCGCCGCCCGATGTTGACACAGGCGGCCTTGTACTCCTCCCGGAAAGGTGCAAAGCCATCCCGCGCAAAGGTGTACAGGGGCCGATCAAAGCCGAAATCCGTCAAAGCCTCGGCCAGCCAGCCGGGATCCTGCTCCAGATCGATCGCGGCACCCTGCAGGGCCAGCGAGGTGCCATGGGGCAGGTCGGCGGCATCAAAATAACTCTGCGGCTGGGCCAGGTTGATGCCAATGCCGCACAGGATGCCCCGGCCCTGCTGCTGGTAGCCGTAGCAGACACTTTCGCACAGGATGCCCACGATCTTTTTGCCGTTCAGCAGCAGGTCGTTGGGCCACTTGATCTGGCAGTCCACGCCGTAGCGCAGGGCCAGCTGTCTGCGCACGGCAAGGCTGGCCAGCAGGGGCAGGGTGGCGGGCTGCGCCAGCGGCTCCCGGATGGCGACTGTGTAGTACAGTGCCTTGCCCTCGGCGTTGACCCAGGTGCGGCCAAGGCGGCCCCGCCCGGCGGTCTGGTTGGTGGTGTATACCGCGCCCACCGGGCCGAACTCTTCAAAATGCTCTTTCATATACGCGTTGGTGCTGCCGCATTCGGGCAGATAACGCACCTCATTGATGCTCATTGCTGCGGTACCTCTTTGTGTGCAAAGCTGGTGATCTTGCCCTTGTCCAACAGCATCACGCCGTAGGTGTTGGGGCCGGTGTAGCAGCGGCCGCAGGAACCCGGGTTGAACAGGAACACGCCGTTTTTCTGGAGGGCGGTGGGTTTGTGGGTGTGGCCGAACAATGCCACCTCAGCGCCGCGGGCGGCGGCGGCATCCGCCAGCGTGTCCAGATCGTATTTTACGCCGTACATGTGACCATGAGTATAGAAAACGACCACCTGATCGAAGGCGGCCAGCCCGTCCAGCGGCTCCAACGCGCCAAAATCGCAGTTGCCGGCCACGGCGTAGACCTTCATTTTGGGGTGCAGGGTCAGCGCCTCTTCCAGGTCGCGCAGGCCATCTCCCAAAAAGACAACGGCATTTGCATCGCTTTCTGCGTGCAGGATGCGCTCCACTGCACTGGCGCTGTTGTGGCTGTCGCTCAGGATCAAAAGTTTCGTCACGGGACTACGTCCTCCTTATTTATACGTATTAAACCTCTCAGTCGCCTTCGGCGACAGGTACGGGTTGCGGCTCCCAGCATTCATTTCGTGTTGTAAACAACACTTATGTCTTGCTGGCCGCGGCCCCAACAGCAACGCCCTTTATCCGCCACTGGCGGCGGTTGTTGCTGTTGCTCCTGGTAGGGGAGCCAAGCTTACGTTTCTGTCTCTCCTGTCAGGAGAGGGGGCAATGCGAAGCATGGACAGAGAGGTCAGTCTGCCTGCAAAGCAAGCAGCTGCTTGTACACTTCACTCTTGGAATACGGCGTGCCCTGCGCGGCGGCCTTGGCGGCGGCAGAGGCTGCGTAGCCGTTCCGGGTCAGTTCCAGCGCCCGCTGGGCGGCCTGCTCCAATGTCAGTTCTTCTTCGGCTTCGGCGGCGGGCGCACCGGCCATCACCAGAACATACTCGCCGCGGGGGTCGTTCTCGGCATAATGGGTCTGGGCCTCGCCCAGCGTCGTCTTCCAGATCTCCTCGTGGAGCTTGGTCAGCTCCCGGCAGAGGGTGATGCTCCGCTCAGGGCCGAAGGCGGCGGTCAGGTCGTCCAGCGTGGTGCGCAGCTTGTGGGGTGCTTCGTAGAAGATGACCGTCCGCTTTTCCCCCTGCAGCTCGGCCAGCCGCTCCCGCTTCTGTTTTTTGTTCACAGGCAGAAAACCCTCAAACACCCAGCGGGAGGTGTCCTGACCGGAGACGGCCAGCGCCGTCACACAGGCGGAGGCTGCCGGAACGGGCACCACCTTGATGCCCCGGGCCAGCGCGTCCCGCACGATCACCTCGCCCGGGTCAGACACGCAGGGCATACCGGCATCGCTGCACAGGGCGCAGTTCTCGCCTTCCTCAATGCGGCGCAGGATCCCCTCGCCCTTCTGCAGGGCATGCTCGTAGTAGCTCACCATCGGCTTTTTCAGCCCCAGAAAGTTGAGCAGCTTCATGGTCACGCGGGTGTCCTCTGCGGCAATAAAATCTGCCGCGCCAAAGGTGGCTGCCACACGGGGCGGCATGTCATCCAGGTTGCCGATGGGTGTGGCAACGATATAAAGAGTACCTGCCATAGTATCCTCCCATTTGATTTGTACAAAACCTCTCCGTCATCCCTACGGGATGCCACCTCTCCTAATAGGAGAGGCAAGCACACTTGGCTCCCCTACTAGGAGCCGCAACCCGTACTTGGTGCGCAGCGCCTGAGAGGTTCAGCGTCCATACATTGCCGCGCCTGCCGAGATGAGCACATCCGGCTCGACCCGCAGCCCTGTTTTTCGGTTCTTCTGTGCTTCCACCAGAAACAGCCAGGGGGCGGCATCCGGCCGGTTCTTCACAAAGGCCAGCCGCTTGGGCTCCAGCCGGTTGGCCCGCAGGACCGCCAGCACCTCGGCCAGCCGCTCAGGCCGGTGGCAGAGCGAGAGCCGCCCGCCATCCTTCAGCAGCCGGAACGCGCATTTGCAGACATCGTCCAGCGTGCAGTCCGTCTCGTGGCGGGCAGTAGCCCGGGCCCTGTCGGCGGCCTGCTCCCCTGCTGTGAAATAGGGCGGGTTGCAGGCGCACAGGTCGTAGCTGCCTGCGCCTTCCCGGAAGGAGCGCAGGTCGGCGCAGACGGGCGTGATGTGCTCAATGCCCTGTTCGGTGCAGGCAGCGGCCAGCAGCGCGCTGGCTTCGGGCTGCAGCTCCAGCCCCAGGCAGGGGCCGCGGTGGCCCCGGTCGTGCCATTCCAGGCTCACGATGCCGCAGCCGGAGCACAGGTCGGCGGCACGCCAGGCCCGCTTTGGCTCCGAAAACCGGGCCAGCAGCAGCGCGTCTGAGCCAAAGCGGTGCACGGCTGAACAATAGACTCTTGTTCTATTATACAAAATCTCGGTGGAATGTTCCATATACAGCACCTAAAATCCACTGCCAAAATATCGGGCGGAAAAATCGGGGAAAATTGTGCATGAAAGAAAAGCAGCAGACCCGCTTTTGACAGGTCTGCTGCTTTTGATGCGTTTTTTCAGTGTTCGCCGTGAAATTATTCAGCAGCGATAGCACCGGTGGGGCAAGCACCCTCGCAAGCGCCGCAATCGATGCAAGCGTCTGCATTCACAACTGCAACACCATTCTCAATGGTGACAGCACCAACGGGGCAAGCGCCCTCGCAAGCGCCGCAGCCAACACATGCGTCAGAAACCTTGTGTGCCATAATAAAACTCTCCTTTTATCACCCGTGCACTAGCTTTAAGAAGAAGTCTGCCCTCGCACGGTGCCAGCAGGCTTCCCCGGAATTCATCCTTGTCTGCATTCTAACAAAGTGGAAAAGAAAAGGCAAGACTAACCGTGTGCCATAAAAGCCCAAAGTTTTATTTTTGTGGGGTTGCACAAAAGCAAGGCCTAACTTTGCGGGAAAATTAAGAGAGTTTTTTGGCGAAAATCACGAAGAATGGTTAGTTTTATGATACTAACTGCCGTGATATCCCACTATTTTTCTGGGAATTATTTCTCTTTTTTGGGGCATTTGCCGCAGCCCACATTGCCCTTTTCATCGGCGGCTGCCACCACTGGGGCGGGGTTGCGCACACCGGAATAATCGTCGTCCGGGTCGGGGCGGCGGGGTGCCCGTTTGCCGCCGCTGATATACTCACACACGCCCACCTTATAGTAGCGCGGGGTCAGGGCTTCGGTGCCGCAGCGCACCCGCAGGTAGCCGGAGATGGGGTTCACTTCCAGCACGGTGCCCAGACCATCCGGGGTGCGCACAGTGCTGCCCACCATGGGCATGATGCTGTTCAGGTATTCGTAGGCGTTTTCCTCGTAGGAAAGGCAGCACATCAACCGGCCGCAGGCACCGCTGATCTTGGTGGGATTCAGGGAAAGGCCCTGCTCCTTGGCCATCTTGATGGAAACGGGCTGGAAATCCTTGAGGAAGCGGCTGCAGCAGAAGGGCTGGCCGCAGATGCCCAGGCCGCCGATCATCTTGCTCTCGTCGCGCACGCCGATCTGGCGCAGCTCGATGCGGGTGTGGAAGATGCCGGCCAGATCCTTGACCAGTTCGCGGAAGTCCACCCGGCCGTCGGCGGTGAAGTAGAACATGATCTTGGAACGGTCAAGGGTGTACTCAGCTTCCACCAGCTTCATTTCCAGGCCGTGGCGGGCAATGCACTCCTGGCAGGTGTGGTAGGCGCGCTTCTCATCCTCGCGGTTCTGGCGCATCCGGCGCACATCCACGCTGTCGGCCATCCGGGTGATGGGCTTGAGCGCCTTGGAAACGGCGCTGTCGGCGATCTCTTTCACGCCCTGCACCACCTCGCCGCACTCAATGCCGCGGGCGGTCTCCACGATCACGTATTCGCCGGTTTTGATGTCGGCCCCGGCAGGGTCGAAATAATAGCTTTTGCCGTTTTCCTTGAAACGGACAGAGATGACTTTTTTCATACTGTTCCTCACAGGGGAAACTCCCCTATCTCGTAAAAAGGCCCGCAGAAGGGCCTGAAAATCCATTCTGAGGATTATTATAGCATAAACGTTGAAAATTGAACAGCCCTCTCAGGCTCACTTCGTTCGCCAGCCCAGGTTGTGGCTCCCAGCAGCTGCTTCGTGCAATTGCACTCGCACCTTGCTGGCCACTGCCCCAACAACTCCTCCCTCAATCCGCCACTGGCGGCGGTCGTCGTCGTTGCCCCCAAAGGGGGAGCCGATAAAAAAAATTCATCCTCTGCAACATTCCGCCCCGCTCATTCGTATCCCACTTGAACTCCGTCTGAAATTTGATCTCCAAAACGTCAAAAAACTGAGGTATCACCCGGATTTCACAAAAGATTTTCAAGATTTGCTAAAGAATCTCCGGGCAAGCCTTGCAAGTCCCGGAACCGGGTGTATAATAGGGGTATCGCCTTTGATCCGCTCTGAGAAAAAAGAGCAGCCGCGCAATGCGTGGGAAAACACAGAAACGGTAGGAAGAAATGGAAAAATTCAGCGTCAAAAAACCGTTCACCGTTCTGGTTGCAGTCATCATGGTCATCATGCTGGGCCTTGTGTCCGTGCAGAATATGCAGACCAACCTGCTGCCAAACGTGAACACACCGTACCTGATGGTGGTCACGGTCTATCCCGGTGCCAGCCCGGAGCGTGTGGAGAACGAGGTTTCCGACGTGATGGAGAGCGCGCTGGGCACCATCTCGGGCGTGAAAAACGTCACCGCCACCTCAGCAGAAAACTACAGTCTGCTGCTGATGGAGTTTGAGGACGATACGGACATGAACAGTGCCGTGGTCAAGGTGTCCAACAAGGTGGATCAGACCACCTCCAGCCTGCCAAGCACCTGCATGACCCCCTCCATCATTGAATATACCCTGAACATGAACGCCTTTATGACCGTGGCTGTCAGCCGCGAGGGCAGCGATTCCTATGAGCTGGCCGATTTCGTCAACGACACCATGGTCCCCTATATCGAGCGTCAGGGCGGCGTTTCCAATATTTCCGCCAATGGCCTGGTCACCCGGATGGTGCAGGTGCAGCTCGATCAGGAAAAGATCGATGCCATCAACGAAAAGCTGCTGGAAGTCATTGATGTGCAGCTGGCCGATGCAAAGGCCCAGCTGGACAGTGCCGAAGCTCAGATCGAGGCGGGCAGAAAGCAGTACGAGACCCAGCTGGCCAGTTACGACAAGCTGGTCAGCGATACCATCAACAGCCAATATTCCGGCGAGCTGCAGAATTCCTTCATGCTGATCAAGAAGCAGGCACAGGCCCTTCTGGAGAGCGTCAACCAGCTCATTGCCGTGGTCAACGAGCCTGAGATCCAGCAGGCCCTGATCGATGTGCGGGACGGCCTGCAGCGGGTCGTGGACAAGTTCAACGAGACCGGAATGCAGGATATCGATTCTCTGATCGAGATCGTTGCGGAGCTGCGCGATATCACCGATAAGGTGACCACCGCTTTGCAGGAGCTGCAGCAGCGCCTGAACGCGCAGGGCGACACCGCAGGTACAACGGCCGGGGAGCTGGCCGATGATCTGCAGGTGCAGCAGAGCCTGAACAACATCTATAGCACGCTGGAGAGCACCATCAAGGCCATGGACGACGTGCCCGGCCTGATGGACCAGTTCACCCAGATCGTGGGCAGCTATTCCCAGCAGCAGCTGCAGGCCTATATCAAGTTCACCGAGGCCCGCGAGATGCTGAACGATTACGAGAAGCAGCTGGAAGATGCCAAGCAACAGTATGAGGATGCCAAGCAGATGGCCATGGAGAACTCCGACGTGGCCAAGATGCTGGATATTGACACGCTGGCACAGCTGATCTATGCCCAGAACTTCTCCATGCCCGCCGGTTATGTCAAGGATTCCAGCAATAAGTCCTGGCTGCTGAAGGTCGGCGAGGAGTACGACAGCATCGAGGATATCTCCGGTGCCCTGCTGCTCCATGTGGACGGCTTTGGCGATGTCCGCCTGTCTGACGTGGCCGATGTGCAGATCATCGACAACGCGGAGGACAGCTTTACCCGTCTGAACGGCGAGCGCTCCGTGGTGCTGAAGATCTTCAAGAGCAATTCTTCCAGCGCCGGTGAAGTTTCCGGCAACTGCAAGGCCGCCTTCAAGGAGCTGGAACAGAAATACGATGGCCTGCATGTGGTCGTGCTGTCCAACCAGGGCAACTACATCAGCATCATCGTCAGCAGCATCCTGAGCAGTATGCTCATCGGTGCGGCCCTTGCCATCATCGTGCTGGCCATCTTCCTCAAGGATATCAAGCCCACGCTGGTGGTCGGCATCAGTATCCCGCTGTCGGTGCTGTTTGCCGTGGTGCTCATGTACTTCACCGGTCTGGATATGAATATTATGACGCTGGCGGGCCTGTCCCTCGGCATTGGTATGCTGGTGGATAACTCCATCGTCGTCATCGAGAACATCTACCGTCTGCGCAGCCGCGGCGTGCCCGCTGCCCGCGCGGCGGTCCAGGGCACCAAGCAGGTGGGCATGGCCATCATGGCTTCCACCCTCACCTCTGTCTGCGTGTTCCTGCCTGTCATCTTCACATCGGGTGTCATCAAGAGCCTGCTGCAGCCCATGTCCATGTGCATCGGCTACTGTCTGGCTGCTTCCCTCATCGTGGCCCTGACGGTTGCCCCGGCGGCCTCCTCTACCCTGCTGAAAAACTCCAAGCCCAAAGAGCTCAAGTGGTTCGACAAGGTGCAGGAAAAGTACGTCAAGAGCCTGGAATGGTGCTTCCAGCACCGCTGGGCACCGCTGGGCGCGGCAGTGGTGCTGCTGGTGTTCTGCGGCTGGCGCGTGATGTCCATGGGCGTTGAGATGCTGCCCACCATCACCAGCAACGAGGCCATCGTCACCCTCTCCACCGAGAAGGATATGACCAAAGAAGAATCCTATGCTGTGGCCGAGAATGTCATTGATGCCCTGCTGGCTGTGGACAACGTGGAAGAGGTGGGCGTTACCACCGACAGCCGCGTGGCCGGAATGGATGTCGGCCAGCTGGGCCTGCCCCAGACCATCACCGACCTGCTGAACGCCGCCAACAGCTACGGCACCTACCAGATCAACGTGATGCTGGACGAGAGCCTCTCCTCCCGGCAGATCGAACAGGCCCGTGAGGCGCTGGAGGAAGCTGTGAACGGCGTGGAGAACTGCACCGCCACCGTTGAGATCAGCGGAATGCAGGAGCTGACCAGCCAGCTGGATATGGGCCTGACCGTCCAGATCTCCGGCAACGACATTGATACCATGACTGCCCTCTCCGAGAAGGTGGTGGATATGGTCAACGAGATGGACGGCTTCACCAATGCCACCAACGGTCTGGGCAGCGGCGATGCCACCATCAACCTGCAGATCGACCGGGATAAGGTCCGCTCCTACGGCCTGACCGTGGCGCAGGTCTACCAGCAGATCGCCGCCAAGCTGACCACCACCACCACGGCCCAGACCCCCGTTGCCATCGATGGCTCCACCATGAACGTCCAGATCAGCAACAATCTGGACCCCATGACCAAGGAAAACATGATGGATATGACCTTTACGACCTCCGTTATGGCCGCCGACGGCACCACCGAGACCGGCACCTGCACGCTGGGCGATATGGCCACCTGGGTCACCGGCTCCGCCCCGGACTCCATCACCAGCAAGAACCAGACCCGCTATATCAGTGTGACGGCGGACGCGGTGGAGGGCACCAATACCACCACCGAGACCCGCGCACTGGAAAAGAAGCTGAACGAGTTTGCCGCATCCGATGAAATGCCCGAGGGCTGCAGCTTCTATATGAGCGGTGGCTCTGAGATCAACGGCATGGTGGTGGATCAGATGGGTCAGTGGATGTTCCTGGCGCTGCCCTTCGTCTACCTTGTTATGGTTGCCCAGTTCCAGAGCCTGCTCTCCCCCTTCATCGTTCTGTTCACCATTCCGCTGGCCTTTACCGGCGGCCTGCTGGGCCTGCTGCTCACCGGCCAGCAGCTGACCATGATCTCCCTGATGGGCTTCATCGTCCTGATGGGCACGGTCGTCAACAACGGCATCGTGTTCGTGGATTACGCCAACCAGCTGCGCATCGGCGGCATGGAGCGCCGCGCGGCCCTGATCGCCACCGGCAAAACACGAATGCGCCCCATCCTGATGACCACCCTGACCACCGTTCTGGCCATGCTCCAGCTGGTGTTCAGCGGCGATATGGCCAGCCAGCTGATGAGCGGCATGGCCATCGTCATCATCTTCGGCCTGACCTACGCCACCCTGATGACCCTGTACGTTGTGCCCCTGATGTATGACATCCTCTTCAAGAAGCCGCCGCTGAACGTGGATATCGGCGATGAGAACCTTGACGACATCCCCGATGATGCCGCCGAGTATATCGCCCAGAACACCGCTCAGCCGGAGTAAGAAAACTTCCCCAAAGCACCCTTCACAGCCAAGTGAGGGGTGCTTTTTTGATACTTGCAGGATAGATAAAATGATGATAAAATATAAACGTAGAAAAGTACTCTTTTTCTGAAACGAAAGGATGGCGGAAATGCGGTTCGTACAGTTGGATGAGAAGAATGAAGAACGCATGAATGCTATCCGTAAATTCACCCTGATGGATGACACCTTTATGACACAGGTGTTTTCAGGAGATAAAGAAAGCACACAGGAGCTGCTTCGCATCATCCTGAAACGAAAGGACCTGACCGTCGCAAGGTCTGCAACACAGCTTACGATCGGCAATCTGTTTGGTCGTTCTGTACGGCTGGACATTTATGCAACGGATGATGCAGGCAAGCAGTACGATATCGAAGTACAGCAGGAAGATAAGGGAGCCGCTCCGGAACGGGCGCGGCTGAACAGTGCGATGTTTGATTCTCGCCTGACGACTTCTGGCGAAAAATATTCTGACCTGCCTGAGACATATATCATATTTATTACGGCAAATGATGTTTTGGGAGATGGTCTGCCGGTTTACAATATTGAACGGACGATTCAGGAAACCGGGAAGCTGTTCCACGACCGTGCACATATCGTATATGTGAACGGCGCATATCGGGGAACGGATGAGGTTGGCGCGCTGATGCAGGATTTCCGCTGTGATGACTATCGGGATATTCGGAACCCCAAAATAAGGGCAAGAGTAAAATACTTTAAAGAAGAAACGGAAGGAGTGGCAGCTATGTGCAAGACAATGCAGGTGATCGTTGATCGGGAACGAGAAGATGCCGAGGTGGCAAAGGGAAAGCGCATTGCGCTCAATCTCTGGAAGAACGGAGAGCATGATCTGGATAAGATCGCCCAGACCACCGAACTTTCGTTAGAACAGGTGCGGGAGGCAATTACCGAACCGTGTTCTGCATAAGAAAACTTCCCCGAAGCACCCTTCACAGCCATGCGAGGGGTGTTTTTTGTCAATCTGCTAAAAATTTTGCCGCAGCTTTAGCATAGTCTCCAAAAATTAGGGGGATTCAATAAAAAATATTGACAGGGGAAGGGGGTAGATGTAGAATGAGTTCACAATACAGAAGGTGTAGGGGTATGCTTTCTGTGTGGTAAAATATCATTTTACATTGGAGGTTCTACAAATGAAAATGCTCAAGAAAATGGCCGCCCTTCTGCTGGCCGGCGTAATGGCTCTGGCACTGTTCACCGCTTGCGGCGATGAAGCTCCCAGCAAATCTATGGCTGATCAGGCAGCAGATGTGGCCTTTGGTGCGATGAAGCAGGCCACTGGTATTCAGGTAAATGATGCGGATTTGAAGAAATTGGCTGAAAGTAAGATTGATCTGATCGATAAAGATGGTCAGTATGATTTTAAGAATACGATTCAGTATAGTGATATTTTGAAGGCAGCTAAAGATGCTGTTAAAGCCGGTAAGGATAGCGTTACTATTGACCTTGCTATGCCGGTTCCGCAGGAAAAAGTTGAGGGCGCAGAAATGACCAATGGTAAGTACCCTGTTTGGGAGGTTACTGCAGATAACTTGGGAGCCCTTGCTGAGAAAACAGCAAAATTGAATGCTATCTTGAGTAAGCAGATGCGCGGTGGTAAAATTGAAAAAGTCGGTGTTGTGTCTAAGACTGTCAATGGCAAGACCTATGTTGCGATTGGACTGAAAGTTACTGTACCTGTTACTGCGCTGAACTGATTCTTTTGTTCATACAAGCCCCGGAGCGCCTACCCCTGGCCCTCCGGGGCTTTTTTCTGCCTATGGGGCAGAACTTACAAAAAAACTCTCGAAATATTGGATAGATTCCCTTAAAAAATGCCAACACAGAAGGAGAAAATTGTGATATAATCAAAACAATAAAGGATAAAACAGAGAGTGTGCTGTCCCCAAAAAATACAAAAGGAGGCGAGCCCTATGGCACAGTTTCTCTCCAAGCCCTTTGGCATGACCCCAAACGGCGAAAAGATCAATGAATACATCATCTCGAACCCCGGCGGGCTGGCGGTCAGTGTGCTGAACTACGGCTGTATCATCAAGAATATCTGGGTGCCCACCAAGCGCGGGCCGGTGGATGTGGTGCTGGGCCACGATACCTACGCCGATTACGTCAAGGACTTTGAATCGTCCGGCAGTACCTGCTGCGGCGCGTTCGTGGGCCGGTACGCCAACCGCATCGAGAATGCCGTGTTCAACGTGGGCGGCAAGACCTATCAGCTGGAAGCCAACAACGGCAAAAACCACCTGCACGGCACCTTCCCGCGCAAGCTGTATGAGGTAAAGACCTTTGGCGATACCCTGCTTCTGGAGGCCGAAAGCCCCGATGGAGAGGATGGTTTCCCGGGAAATCTGAAGATATCGGTGCGGTATATCCTCACCGAGGACAACGCCCTGCGGATGGATTACCGTGTCTCCTCCGATGCCGACACCATCATCAACCTGACCAACCACACCTACTTCAATCTGGATGGCGGCGGCGATGTGCTGGGCCAGAAGCTGCGCATCTATGCGTCCCGCTATCTGGAGGGCAACAACGAGACCTGCCCCACCGGCAATATCCTGCCCGTGGCGGGCACGCCGATGGATTTCCGGGCGGGCAAGCCCATTGGCCGGGACATCGACACCGGCTTTTCCCAGACCACCATGGTGGGCGGCGGCTATGACCACTGCTTTGTCATCGACAGGGGCCGCGGGGCCAGCCAGAGCCTGTGCGCCTGGGCTTCCAGCGATAAGACCGGCATCAGCATGAAGGTCTATACCACCCAGCCCGGCGTGCAGCTCTACACCGGCAATTTCCTGCAGGACTGTCCTGCCCCCGGCAAGGGCGGCGTGCCGATGCAGAAATACGGCGGCTTTGCGCTGGAGACCCAGCATTTCCCCTGCAGCCCCTCCCACCCGGAGTTCCCCTCCACCGCCCTGCGGGCCGGGAAAGTGTTCCGTGCCAACACCACCCTGCGGTTCTTCACCGGCAAACAGTGCGGGAAACTGTAAAATGCAGCCCTCTCATTCAAAGCCTGGCGGCTTTGCCTGAGAGGGCTTTTTTTCTGATTTGCACAAAGCGTTCCATCACTCCATGTGCAAAAAACAAAAAATGCTTGTAAATCAATGCGCAAAAAAATAAATGGAAACAAAAATCCATCCTTATAAAATTCCCGTTACTTGATTCTGCGGCCAAAACGTTGTATCCTTGTGGCAGAAGGCGGGCCTGCCCCGCGCAAGCAACTTTGGTGACGAGAAGAGAGGTACTTTTATGGCAATTTTGGTTTCCGGCGGTGCCGGTTATATCGGCAGCCACACCTGTATCGAACTGCTGAACGCTGGCTTTGACATCGTGGTGGCAGATAACTATTACAACGCTTCCCCCGTGGTGCTGGATCGGGTCAAGCAGATCACCGGCAAGGACTTCCGGTTCTACCAGGCCGATATGACAAAGCACGAGGACGTGGAGAAGATCTTCACCGAGTGCCCCGATATCGATGCCGTCATCCAGTTTGCCGCCTATAAGGCTGTGGGTGAGAGCGTTTCCAAGCCCATCGAGTACTACTATAACAACCTCAACTGCACGCTGGTCATTCTGGATGTAATGCGCCGCCACAACTGCCGCAACTTCGTGTTCAGCTCTTCCGCCACTGTCTACGGCGACCCTGCCAGCGTGCCCATCACCGAGGACTTCCCCGTGGGTGCCACCACCAACCCCTACGGCACCACCAAGGCCTTTACCGAGCGCATCCTGACCGATGTCTGCAAGGCTGACCCCTCCCTGAACGTGGCCCTGCTCCGTTACTTCAACCCCATCGGTGCCCACAAGTCCGGCTTGATCGGCGAGGACCCCAACGGCATCCCCAACAACCTGATGCCCTACATCGCCAAGGTGGCTGTGGGCAAGCTGGAAAAGGTGCACGTCTTTGGCAACGACTACCCCACCCCGGACGGCACCGGTGTGCGTGACTACATCCACGTTGTGGATTTGGCCCGGGGTCATGTGTGCGCCATCCGCAAGCTGGAGACCGGCTGCGGCCTCTTCATCTGCAATCTGGGCACCGGCAAGGGTTACAGCGTGCTGGATGTCATCCACGCCTTCTCCAAGGCCTGCGGCAAGGAGATCCCCTACGTCATTGATCCCCGCCGCCCCGGCGATATCGCCGAGTGCTACGCCGACCCCACCAAGGCCAAGAACGAGCTGGGCTGGGTGGCTGAGTACGGCATCGAGGAGATGTGTGCCGACAGCTGGAACTGGCAGAAGAACAACCCCGACGGCTACCACACCGTGAAGTAAACAGAACTGTTCTCAAAACGCACCTTTGAACGTGAAAATTCAGGGGTGCGTTTTCTTTTGCCCGGAAATCTGCCGGAACAGGAGAAAGATTTCTACAAAAAACAGCGGGGACAGGCGAGAATTTTTGCCGCTTCCCGCCTTGACAATGCCTTTGAGTTAGCATATATTAAGACTGTTCATATACACTAACATTTTGTCGAAGGAAAGGCATCTGCCATGACATTAAAGGAACTGAAGATCGGCGAAAGTGCCGTGATCGATACAGTGGGCGGAACGGGAGAACTCCGCCAGCATTTTCTGGATATGGGGCTGATCCCCGGCGAGAAGGTCACGCTGGTGAAATTTGCGCCCATGGGAGACCCCATGGAGCTGCAGATCCACGGCTATGAGCTGACCCTGCGGCTGGACGATGCGGCACGGATCGAGATCACCCCGGCGGAAGCACCCGCAGCGGCCCCGGCACGGAAGGCCGGCCGGATGGTGGAGCACCCGGGCCTGGGCGAGGGCGGCCGCTACCACACCAAAAAGGGCGAACACCCGCTGCCGGATGGAACGGTGCTGACATTTGCGCTGGCCGGAAATCAGAACTGCGGCAAAACGACCCTGTTCAACCAGCTCACCGGCTCCAACCAGCATGTGGGCAACTTTCCGGGCGTGACGGTGGACCGCAAGAGCGGTGCCATCCGGGAGTACCCCGATACCGAAGTCACCGACCTGCCCGGCATCTACTCCATGTCGCCCTATTCCAGCGAGGAGATCGTGACCCGGCAGTTCATCATTGGCGAAAAACCCACGGGCATCATCAACATCGTGGATGCCACCAACATCGAGCGCAACCTGTACTTAACGATGCAGCTGATGGAGCTGGACACCCCCATGGTGCTGGCACTGAATATGATGGATGAGGTGCGCGGCAACGGCGGCACCATCAACATCAACGAGATGGAAGCGATGCTGGGCATCCCGGTGGTCCCCATTTCCGCCGCCAAGAACGAGGGCGTGGATGAGCTGGTGGATCACGCCATCCATGTGGCAAAGTATCAGGAGCGTCCGGGCCGGATGGACTTCTGCGGCGAGGATGACCACGGCGGTGCGGTTCACCGCTGCATCCACGGCATCATCCACCTCATCGAGGACCACGCCCGGGCTGCGGGGATCCCGGTGCGCTTTGCCGCCACAAAGCTGGTAGAGGGCGACCCCCGCATTGAGGAGGCCCTGAAGCTGGATCAGAACGAAAAAGAGATGATCGAGCATATCATCCTGCAGATGGAGCAGGAGCGCGGTCTGGACCGCGCCGCCGCCATTGCAGATATGCGGTTCCATTTTATCCATCAGCTGGTGAATCAGACCGTGGTAAAGCCCCACCAGAGCAAGGAGCAGCTGCGCAGCGCAAGGATCGACCGCTTCCTCACCGGAAAGTACACGGCGATCCCGGCGTTCGTGGGCATCATGGCGCTGGTGTTTTATCTGACCTTCGGCGTGATCGGCGCGGGGCTGCAAAGCCTGCTGGAACTGGGCATTGAGAACCTGACGATCCTTGTGGACAATGCCCTGACGGCGTGGAGCGTCAACGATGCAGTGCATTCGCTGGTGATCGACGGCATCTTTACCGGTGTGGGCAGTGTGCTGAGTTTCCTGCCCATCATCGTGACCCTGTTCTTCTTCCTTTCCCTGCTGGAGGATACCGGCTATATGGCCCGCGTGGCCTTTGTGATGGACAAGCTGCTGCGGCGCATCGGACTTTCGGGCCGCAGCATCGTGCCCATGCTCATCGGCTTTGGCTGCACGGTCCCCGGCGTGATGGCAAGCCGCACGCTGCCCTCGGAGCGGGACCGGAAAATGACCATCCTGCTCACGCCCTTTATGAGCTGCTCGGCCAAGCTCCCGATCTACAGCCTGTTTGCGGTGACCTTCTTCCCGGAGTACGCCGCACTGGTCATGGTGGGCCTGTATTTCCTGGGCATCCTTGTGGGCATTGGTATGGCTTTTCTGCTCAAGGGAACGCTGTTCAAGGGCGAGGCCGTGCCCTTTGTCATGGAGCTGCCCAACTACCGCCTGCCCGGCCTGAAAAATGTGGCCCAGCTGCTCTGGGAAAAGGCCCGGGATTTCCTCGAGCGTGCCTTTACGGTCATCTTCCTGGCAACCATCATCATCTGGTTCCTGCAGAACTTTGACTTCCAGCTCAGCCTGACCGCAGACCCGCAGGAGAGCATCCTGGCCTGGATCGCCAGCGGCATCGCTCCGTTGTTCGCACCGCTGGGCTTTGGCGACTGGCGGGTGTCCACGGCGCTGATCACCGGCTTTATGGCAAAGGAGAGCGTTGTCTCTACCCTTACCATCCTGTATGGCTCCTCTGCCGCACTGGGCGCGGCGCTCAGCCCGGCGGCAGCGGCTCCCCTGCTGGTGTTCTGCCTGCTCTACACCCCCTGCATCGCCGCTGTGGCATCGGTCAAGCGGGAGATGGGCGGCCGCTGGGCCACCGTTATGGTCGTGAACCAGTGCGTTGTGGCATGGCTTGCCGCGCTCGTTGTGCGGTTCCTCGCCGTGGCAGTGCTGTGACCCTGTCCTGAAGCATATCAAAAGCCCGTACCGTGAAAATTTTCATGGTGCGGGCTTTTTGCGATGAAAAAAATATATGGAGCAGGAGATTTCACGCCGCCTGCCCTTGACAACAGAGACTTCCTGTGCTAAAATACTTCAAAAATGAACAATTCAAAAAGAGAGAAAGAGAGGCGCGCAATGCGTGAGCTGAACCCCAGTGTGGAATTTGCCAACAAGACGGGGCTTGTGTACAGCGCCGTCTGCAAGCCGCTGTGCCAGAAGCTGCACCTGCCGCAGACAGCGTTTGATATCCTGATGTTCCTTGCCAACAACCCCAACTACACGACCGCCCGCGATATCGTGGAGGTGCGCCACATCAAGGCGAACCTTGTCTCGGTGAATGTGGACAAGCTGGTGCAGGAGGGCTTTCTGGAGCGCCGCCCGGTGCCGGGTGACCGCCGCAAAACGGAGCTTGCCTGCACCGAAAAGGCGCAGTCCATCATCGAACAGGGCCGCAGGATGCAGGATGATTTCATCCGTCGCCTGATGGCAGGGCTGGAGGAAGAAAAACTCGAGATATTTTTTGAAGTCATCGATACGATGAACGAAAACCTGGATGCGATCCTAGAAGGAGAAGAATAAGATGAACCTGCTGTTTACCATCATTGTTACCTTTTTTGCCGGGATGGGCGCGGGCCTGGGCACCGGCTTTGCGGGCATGAGCGCCGCTGCTGTCATCAGCCCGATGCTCATCACCTTCCTGGGGATGGACCCCTACATGGCGGTCGGTATTGCCCTTTCCTCGGATGTGCTGGCCAGTGCGGTATCTGCCTACACCTACCACAAAAACAAAAACCTGGATATCAAGAACGGCCTGATCATGATGGCCAGCGTGCTGCTGTTCACCGTGGTGGGCAGCTGGGTGGCAAGCCTGGTGCCTTCCACCACCATGGGCAGCTTTTCGGTGTTTATGACATTCCTGCTGGGCATTAAATTCATCGTCAAGCCCGTTATGACCACCAAAGAAGCCATGCAGGGGGTCTCTGCTAAGAAGCGTGCCCTCCAGTCCATCGTCTGCGGTGTGGTCATCGGGATGATCTGCGGCTTTATCGGTGCCGGCGGCGGTATGATGATGCTGCTCATCCTGACCAGTGTGCTGGGCTACGAGCTCAAGACTGCCGTGGGCACCAGCGTGTTCATTATGACTTTCACCGCCCTGACCGGCGCGGTCTCCCACTTTGCCATCGGCGGCGCACCGGACTGGACCGTGTTCATCCTCTGCGTCCTGTTCACCCTGCTGTGGGCCCGCATCGCCGCTGTCTTTGCCAATAAGGCCGATGCCAAGACCCTGAACCGTGCAACCGGAATCGTTCTGGTCGTGCTGGGCATCGTGGTCATGGGCTTCAATCTTCTGACAAAATAAACTGCAAAAGAAAAGAGCCTGTCTCCTGAAATTCCTTGGAGACAGGCTCTTTTTGTTGTACTTTGGAAAATTACTTTTCTTCGATGGTGGAGTGCTCGATCACCCAGTCGGCGGCGCGGCGGATGGCCTCGCTGCGCTGCATGGCGGGGATGTTGGCGTTGGCCTTGACCTCTTCCAGCGTTTTCTTGGTGCGGTCGGCGCGCTCCTGCAGGTTCTTGGTGATCTCCTCATCGGTGGGCACCAGACCCTCGTTCTGGGCGACCTGCAGCAGAGCCATCCGGGCGCGGGTGTTCTTCTCGGCGGCGGCGTGAACGTTGGCCGTGAAGTTCTCGCGGGTCTGGTGAATCTGGCTCAGGTAGCGGTCCAGGCTCATGCGCTGCATCTGGAGCTGCTGCTGAATGTTCTGCATCTCCTGCTGGTAGGTGCTCTCCACCAGAACGCTGGGGAGCTCGCCCTCAGCGGCAGAGGCCAGCTGGGTCAGCACCTGATCCTTGGCGCGGTTCAGGGCGCTGGCGTGCTTGCCGTCGTGCAGCTGCTTGCGCACCTGCTCCCGGAACGCTTCCATGGTGTCCACCTTGCCCACTTTCTTGGCAAAATCGCTGTTCAGGGCGGGCAGCTGGCGGACGCAGACATCGATCAGCTTGATCTTAAAGACAACGGGCTTTCCGGCCAGGTCCTTGACGTGATAGCGTACCGGGAAGGTGACGTTGATCTCGAATTCCTCGCCGCCCTTGTGGCCCAGAATGCCGTCCTCAAAACCGGGGATCATCCGGCCGCTGCCCAGCTGCAGGGTCTGGTTCTGTGCGGAACCGCCCTGGAAGGGCTTGCCGTCCAGCAGGCCCTCGTAATCGATGTGAACGATGTTGCCCTTGACAGCCGGGCCCTTGTGGGGCACCAGCTCGGCGGCAGCATTGCGGAGGCGCTCCAGCACGGCATCGATTTCTTTGTCGGTGACGGCGGGGGTCACGCACTCCACATGGAAGCCGGTGGTCTGGGTCAGGTTCAGCTCCGGCTGCAGCGGGGTGGTGGCGGTGGCTACAAAGCCATCGTCCTTTTTAACGCTGACCAGGTCATAGCTGGGCTCATCCACCGCCTTGAAGCCGTGCTCGGCCATGGCGGCCTCGTACAGGGCAGGAACATCGCGATCCATCAGGTCGTTGATGGCATCATACCAGAATGTGTGCTCGCCGCGGTCGGCCTCGATCTGAGCACGGTCGGCCTCGCCCTTGGCAAAGCCCTTGATGGTGTAGCTGGCGCGGGTGCGCTCATACACCGCATTGGATGCGGCCTCCAGCTCCTCAGCTGTTGCGCTGAAGGTCATCTTGCAGACACTCTTTTCGGGAGTTTCCACGCTTACCAGTTTCATAGGAATCCAACCTCCGTGTTGCCCCAAAAGGAGCGATTTCAAACATTAATAAAGTTATTATAGCACAAGTGGGGCAAAAGCGGTATAATAAAAGAGAGAAAAAGTGCGAAGCGGGCGATTTTTGCCCGGCGGAGCACGAAAGGATGTGCATCGGATGCGCTTGTTTGACGTTCTCGGGCCGGTTATGATCGGCCCCTCTTCCAGCCATACAGCGGGTGCCGCCCGGATCGGCTACACGGCCCAGAAGCTTCTGGGCGAGATCCCGGCGCAGGCGGATATTGGCCTGTACGGCAGCTTTGCCACCACCGGAAAGGGACATGGCACGGATAAAGCCCTGGTCGCCGGCCTGCTTGGCCTGCGGCCAGATGATCCCCGCCTGCCCGACAGCTTTGCCCTGGCCGCAGAGCAGGGCATGGCATTCCGGATCCATCCTGTGGAATTGCGCTCTGCGCACCCCAATACCGCTGTTCTCACCCTGACGGGCCGGGAGGGGCGGGTACTTTCCATGAAAGCCGCTTCGGTGGGCGGCGGGCGCATCCGCGTGACCGAAATCGACGGCGTGCCCGCCGATTTCGGCGGCGACAGCAACACCCTGATCATTCACAATGAGGACACCCCCGGCTGCATCGCCGAGGTGACCACCTGCCTTGCCGTGCGCAGGATCAACGTTGCATCGATGCAGGTGTTCCGCGCAGGGACCGGTGGCTATGCCGTTATGGTATTGGAGTGCGATTCCCACATCCCCCACCCGCTGGAACGGAAGCTGGCGACCCTGCCCGGCATCCTGAAGGTGACCTGCCTAAACATCGACGAGCCCGAAGAAGACGCGGAGGAATGACCATGTCCTTTTTATCCTGTGAAGAAATGCTGGCCGCTGCCCGCAGCCAGAACCTCTCCCTTGCCGAGGCCATCCTGCGCAGTGATCTGGCCGAGAGCCGCCTGACCGAAGAGGCCAGCCGCCATGCCATGCATCACCTGTGGCATGTAATGGAGGCCACCAGCCTGGATTATGACCCTGCCCAGCGCAGCCGCAGCGGCCTGTCCGGCGGCGATGCCGCCAAGGTGGAACAGGCCCATCAGGCGGGCAGGAGCTATGGCGGGGATTACCTTGCTGAGGTGACTGCCGAAGCCCTCAAGACCGCTGAGTGCAACGCCTGCATGAAACGGATCGTTGCTGCCCCCACAGCGGGCAGCTGCGGTGTGCTTCCGGCAGTGCTGCTTCCCCTTGCCCGTGCAGGTGAGGCCGATGAAGAAGCCATCTGCGAAGCCCTCTATGTGGCCGCAGGCTTCGGGCAGGTCATCGCCGCCCGGGCCACTCTGGCCGGTGCCGAGGGTGGCTGTCAGGCTGAAGTGGGAGCCGCCAGCGCCATGGCCGCCGCCGCCCTCTGCCACCTGAAGGGCGGCACGCCGGAGCAGTGCGCCGCCGCTGCCGCTATGGCACTGGGCAACCTGCTGGGCCTGGTCTGCGACCCTGTGGCCGGTCTGGTGGAGGTACCCTGCATCAAGCGCAATGTTGTTGGTGCCGTGAACGCCGTTTCCTGCGCCAATATGGCGCTTGCGGGGGTGGATTACGCCATCCCCTGCGATGAAGTCATTGATGCCATGGGCCGCGTGGGCAGTCTGCTCTCCCCTGATCTGCGGGAGACCGGCCAGGGCGGCCTTGCTGCAACGCCGACCGGTGTCCGCATCGCCGAGCGCCTGACAGAGGAAGCCTGAGGTTTGCGCGAAGAATTACGAAGAATACTGAAAAAACGAAAAGACGTACTTTTCTGTGTGGAAAAATAAAAAACGAAAATAAAATCAAAAAATCTGCAAAAAACTGTTGACAAACCCCGCCCTGCGTGATAAAATACATCTTGTTCCGACCGGAACGTATGCGTTGGTAGCTCAGCTGGATAGAGTGACTGACTACGAATCAGTAGGCCGGGGGTTCGAGTCCCTTCCATCGCACCAGAAAATGCCGTGAAATCGAAAGATTTCATGGCTTTTTTGTTTTTCTGGCAGAGTCTGCACACTTTTGCACATCTCCTGCACACTTTACAAAAAAGCCATGTTATCTTTGCATCGCTTGCACAGCGTGTATTTCGCTGCACAAAAAAGAGAATTTTATGCGAAGAGTACCCGCGTCAGCTCGCGGCGCTCCTCTGCGTCCATCTGCCGGATGGCTTCAAGGATCATTTTACCCGTGATTTTTGTTGCCACCGGCGTTTTGTTTTCCGGGGGTTCCTGCGGCTTTGCACCGGCCACATCCTGCGTGTAGAAGTCGGCTTCGATCTTCTCGGTCAACTCCAACCGGGGTTTGTCCTGCGTGTGGGCGTAGGTGTCCATCAGGACGGTGGCGGTTGCATGGCCGGTGTTGCCCTGCACCGACTTGAAGTCACCGCCAGATTGCAGCAGCTGGTAGGTGGCACTGGAGTGGCGCAGACCGTGGAACACGATCTTCTCAAACTCCGGGTGCTCTGCCCGCCACATACGGTACCACTTGGTCAGAACGTCCGGGGCAATGGGTAAGCCGTCTGGTAAGCGGAACAGCTGACCGCAGTTGCTGTACTTTTCCGGGGCGCTCTGCTCGTCCTGCTTCATCTTTTCCAGCCATGCCAGAAGCTCCTCTTTCAAGGGCTTGGTCATGTACAGGATGCGGTTGGACTTTTTGGTCTTGGTCCGCTTGAGGATCAGCGAGGACTTACTCCCCTCCCGTCTGTCCGGGAAGGTGTGGTAGATCTGGGTGGGGTCGATCTTGGACAAGGCGACCTTGTCGGCACGCTGCAGGGCTTTGTTCACCGAGATGGTTCCCCGTCCGTCTGCTGCATCAAAGTCGAGGTCTCCCGGCTGCAAGCCGAGGATCTCACCCTCTCGCAAGGAAAGAATCATGCTCATGTGCACCGCCAGATGCAGAGCGGGGTTCTCGATGGTCTGCAGCGCCGCCAACATGGTGCGCTCATCCCAGATGGTGCGTTCTTCGGTGTTGATCTTGGGGGCTTCACGGGGAGTAGGCGACTTGTGGATCAGATCCCAGTCAACGGCATACGAAAAGGCGGTCTTCAGGAGCGTGTGGACTTCGTGAATGGACGTGCTGGATAACAGCCGCTTCTTCTGATTTTCCGTCAACTCCTGCTTCACACCGTGCACATACTGCCCGCAGGGGGTCTGGCTCAGGGTGGCGTAGAACTGCTCAATGTCATAGGTGCGGAGGTCTTGCACCTTCCGCTTTCCGATATACGGCACGATGAGGTTCTGCACCATCGCCACAGATTGGGTGTAGGTCTTGGGAGACCACTTGTGTTTGCTGGACTGAATGGGGATCCACTTGTACAGCATCTCCTCGACCGTCATGGTGTCGGGCACGAGGAAGGTGCCGTCCAGCAGTTCCTTCTCCACCGTGATCTTGCGCTCCTGCGCTTCGGCCTTGGTCTTGAAGGTTTCCCAGCCCTTGCAGGGCTTGCCAGCATGATCTTTGTAGTTGTATCGGACGGAATACGTGTTGCCACGTTTCATAATAGATGCCATAGATGTTCCCTCCCTCAGACCGCAGCAAACCAATCATCGAAGCTCTGCTTGCTTACCCGGATGCTGGTACCAAGGCGGATCACCTTGAAATCTTTCGTGGTGTTGCACAGATTGTACGCAGCACGGTTGGAGATCGCCAAAAGCTGGGCAATCTCCTCCACCCGGTAGACAAGCGGGGCGTGTCGGACGGTTTTTCTGGTCTGGTCAGAAGGTTCTACGGCAGGGG